>Ga0224737_10004_pt1 | contig 24628 bp, 18 predicted proteins | sample LIM_B_Water_Pos_FD_161632 | JGI IMG/M metagenome (GOLD analysis project Ga0224737, IMG submission 161632) | Enriched cells from gastrointestinal tract of the lab mouse from Pacific Northwest National Laboratory (PNNL), Richland, Washington... | ecosystem: Host-associated > Mammals > Digestive... | reverse complement strand
CTCCGACAGGGTGTGAAGGAATGAATTGATCAGCCGTTCCAGCTCCGCGGCTGCCACGGCGTCCTCCGTACTCTTTGTATCGGGAATACACTCTGCCAGCTCATCCAGCGAAACCGACATCTCTCCCTTTCCGCGCTTCATACTCTTTCTCCTCTTCCATCTGTCAATAGACAGATTGCGTGTGATGGTTCCCAGAAACAATGCCAGCCGTCCCGGCCTGCCCGGCGGTATGGCGTTCCACGCCCGCAGCCAGGTATCGTTAACACATTCGTCCGCATCTTCCCTGTCATATAAAATACGCCAGGCAATACTGTGGCAATAGCTTCCGTAAGCATTCTGCGTCTCCGCGATGGCCCGCTCGTCCCGCTTCCAGTACAGATCCAATATTTCCGTATCTTCCAACGCTTTTCCTCCTGTTACATTTCCCAGCTCCGACAGGGTGTGAAGGAATGAATTGATCAGCCGTTCCAGCTCCGCGGCTGCCACGGCGTCCTCCGTACTCTTTGTATCGGGAATACACTCTGCCAGCTCATCCAGCGAAACCGACATCTCTCCCTTTCCGCGCTTCATACTCTTTCTCCTCTTCCATCTGTCAATAGACAGATTGCGTGTGATGGTTCCCAGAAACAATGCCAGCCGTCCCGGCCTGCCCGGCGGTATGGCGTTCCACGCCCGCAGCCAGGTATCGTTAACACATTCGTCCGCATCTTCCCTGTCATATAAAATACGCCAGGCAATACTGTGGCAATAGCTTCCGTAAGCATTCTGCGTCTCCGCGATGGCCCGCTCGTCCCGCTTCCAGTACAGATCCAATATTTCCGTATCTTCCAACGCTTTTCCTCCTGTTACATTTCCCAGCATCTCTTCACACCTATAGACGTATTTCCACACGGAAGGTTCCCGTCCCCGCAAGATTTCCCCGGATTTTTCTGCATCTTGGGCACCTTTTTTCCGCACATACAAAAAGGCGGAGCAGATAATTGCATCTGCTCCACCGATTCCTCGACCTTACAGCTTAAACTTCCTTGCGCCTTCCGACAACTCCTCGGAAATATTTACCAGAGACCCCGTAGCCTCACGGCACTCCGCCACGATTCTGGCCAGCTGATCCATGGTTGCCGCCGTCTCCTCCGTGCTTGCCGCATTGTTCTGAGATATCTCGTTCAGTCCGTCGATACTTTCTCTCACGCCATCCTTAAACTTCTCAATATTGTCAAGCTGTACAGAGATCATGTCGATTGCCCCGACCACACGGCGAACCTCCGTATTCAGGTTCTCGAACGCATCCTGCGTAACCCCCAGCTTCTCGTTCTGGTTGGTGATCTCTCCCACCACACCGTTCATGATCTCCACACTGTGATCGGAATTGGTAATCAACGTCTCCACGATACCGCGGATCTGATTTGTGGATTCCTTGGCCTGATCCGCCAGTCCCCGGATCTCCTCAGCCACCACCGCAAAGCCTCTTCCCATCTCGCCTGCTCTGGCCGCCTCGATGCTTGCATTCAGGGACAGCAGATTGGTCTGGTTTGCAATGCCGGAGATCAGGTCGGTAGCCGCACGGATCGCCTGAACGGATTCATTGGTCAGGTTGGTCTGTTTCTGCACCTCATGCACGGAGTTGCTGGTTCTCTCGCTGATGTCGATCAGCTCCCTCAGCGTGGTCTCCACCATCTCGTTGTTCTTCTTCATGGCAGCCGCGCTGGTGCTCAGATCATTGACGCTCTCTGCCGTCTTGTTGATGGCATCATTCATGTCATCCATGCTCTCGCCCACGCTCTGGGTATCCGCCGCCTGCTGGGTGGCACCCTCCGCGATTTCCGTCACCGCAACGTTCACGTTGTCAATGGACTGGGAAATGGTATCCATATTATCGCTGAAGCGATCCGTACAATCCTTCAGCTCCTGCATGCTTTTATGTATATGAGTAATGGTAAAGGAAAAGCTGGAAACTACGGAATGCACTGCCCGGGCAATCTTTCCCACCTCGTCGGATCTCCTGGTCAGTCTCTCCGGCACCTTCAGGTTCAACTGCCCGTCCGCTACCTTATCCAGATTTCCGACCACGTCAATCAGCGATTTTACGATCTTCAGAATCACCCATGCCGCTATCACCGCAACCGCCGCCACCAGCAGAACCATGAAAACGGAACTGTTTCTCACATACCCGCCGTATACGGATTCTGCCGTCTTAACACTGAGAGACGTGACCACCATGCCGTCCGGTTTGCCAGTCTCATTGCCCTCCAAATACATAGGCGCAAGATATGCCATACATTCTTTTCCGCCGATCATCACGGAGGTAAGGAAAATCTCCTCCCCCTTCATGACCCGATCCGTCACCTTACTGTCCAGCTCGGCAGTGCCGTCATAGCTGGCCGCCAGCATCCTTCCATCCATGAAAACGGCAATATCCACGTCGGTGTTCTGCTGATATTGAGCCAACAGTCCGCCAGCGCCCGACAGGGAAACCCCTTCCTTCATCAGCACGCCGTCCTGCAAGGCAAGCGGCTCACCAAATCCGTTTACAGACTCCAGCGTCATATACTCCACCGCTTTCAACGCCTGATGTACAATCTTCTCCGCCGTGGTGTCTCCCACACTGTTCAGCGCAAGATTTGCCATTACCACCAAAATGACCATGGGCAGCAATACCACCGCCATAATTTTCACAAGCAGGTTGGCTCCTTTTCTGCCGCTCACCGCATCCCCGAACGTCCCGCCGGATGCGCTTCCCATTCCGTAAGCTCCCTCTTCTCTCATCTCTGCCTCCTGTACCTTTGCCGCCCCTGGGGCAATTTTCCCTGTTTATTATAACACCGGAAACCCATATCATCAATAAAAATAATCAAAGCTCGCATTCCAGCCACGCCCATTCGCAAAGCCGCGCTGCGCGCTCTTCGCTGCTTCGCAGCTATCTTTGCTCATAAATGGGCGTTCCCTCAACAGCCGCAGGCGACGGGGAAAATTCGTGCGAGCACGATTTTCCCCGTCGCCTGCGGCTGTTGGCTGAACTGTTGGCTTACATCAGCGGAGCCACGATCCGCATGAGCCAGCCCAGCGTTTTCTCCCAGAGCTTCAGCTTCTTAAGAGCCTCCCGGGTCTGCTCCTCACATTTCAGAAGCGTTTCCTGCACGTCCCGCTCGATCTGTGCCACCTGGGAATTTCTGCAAAGAATGACGCCGCATTCAAAATGATGGTACAGACTGCGGTAATCCAGGTTCACCGTGCCCACCGTCGCCCTGACACCGTCGGAGACAAACACCTTGGCATGAACGAATCCCGGCGTGTACTCGTAAATCCGCACCCCCGCCTCCAGAAGCTCCGCATAATAGGTCTTTGCCAGGAAGAAGGCATATTTTTTGTCCGGGATATGAGGCATGACGATCACCACCTCCACCCCCCGCTTCGCCGCATACACCAGCGCCGTCATCATCTGATAGTCCAGGATCAGATAGGGCGTCATGATGTGCACATAGGTGTGGGCCGTGTTGATGATATCCAGGTACACCCGCTCCCCCACACGCTCCGGCCCCAGGGGACAGACACTGTAGGGAATCACATATCCGTCCGGCGGCACGGGAGCCATGTCCCGACAGACATATCTGCCGAAGTCGTCCGGCTCGCGCTCAGACTCGTTCCACATCTCCAGGAACATACAGGTAAAACGCTCCACGGCATCGCCCCGCACCAGAATCCCCGTATCCTTCCAGTGCCCGAAGCGCATCTTTTCATTAATATATTCGTCCGCCAGATTGATTCCGCCGGTAAAGGCCGTCCTGCCGTCAATCACCACGATTTTTCTGTGGTCACGGTTGTTGTAATGAGGGGAAAAGATTGGCTTTATGGGAGCGAACATTTTGCAGCGGATCCCCTCCTTCTCCAGCACTCTCGGATAATAGTTGGGCAGGTTGAACAGCACATCCGTGCCGTCATACATAAACCGGACCTCCACCCCCTGCCGGACCTTCTCCAGCAGAATCTCGTGAATGGTATCCCAAACCCGCCCCTCACTGACGATAAAAAACTCTATGAAAATAAATCGCTGCGCCTTTTTCAGTTCCTCCACCATGGCCCGGAACTGTGCATCCCCCAGAGGATAGTAAACCGCCTGGGTGTTGGTGTAGACCGGGCTGTTGTCGCGTTTGTACAGATAATAGGCCAGCTGTCCCATCTGAGGGCTCTCCTTGCGCAGTCTCTCCCAGGCCTCCCGGTTCGGCTTTACGTTTTCCGCCGTCTGCCGGGCCAGGCTCCTCAGCTTTCCGTACATCATCTTGGTGCCCGGCTGCATGGAAATGGTCGTGTAAAAGATTGCGCCGAAGACAGGAAAAATAGCGATGGGAAACATCCAGGAAAGCTTCATATCCGGGTTTCCCCTGGTATTGAAGATATAGAGGATGGCCACCGCGCTGATAAATAAAAAAAGCCCGTAGAGCAGGAGACTGTAATTGCGCAGCAAAAAATAACCCAGCGCCAACAGAACAAGCTGCCCCAGGAACCCCAGCAGGATCATCACCGTCCTGCCGTATATGATGGTCTTGATATTTCCAAGCTTTTTCTTATTTCCCTCTCCGGTACTCATACGGTCTCCCGCTCTTACAGCTGTTTTTTTCCGGCCTCCGGCTCAAGAAAGCTGTTCAGATTTACCAGACAACGGCACAGGATCTCCATCTCCTCCTCGCTCAGATCCCTGACGATGGCCCTTATCATCTTCCTGTGAAAATCCCGGTGATGATAAAATGCCTTTTTCCCCTTCTCCGTCAGAACCACATAGACCACACGCTTGTCCTCGCTGCTGCGCTCCCGCCGGATGTACCCTTTCTTCTCCAGTCCGTTCATATTGGTGGTCAGAGTACTTACCGTGACGGAAAGCCTGTGGGCTATCATCGACATGTTTCTCGGTTCCTCCATGCCGATGGCCTCGATGATATGCATGTCATTGTTGGTAATATCGCGGAACTCCTCTGTGATCACCGCCTCGCCCTCCAGATCCATGACGTGATTAAAGAGGTTTACCAGCAGCTCATTCAGGGCCCGTTTCGTCACATGCGCCATTTTGTTACCGATGCCTTTCGTTTTCTCTACCCTCCATAATAGCAACTTCCCTCAAAAAGTCAACACTCCCGCTGCCAATTCAGCACGCACGCCCCCCAGGTCAGCCCGGCGCCAAAGCCGGAGAGCACCATCTTCATCCCTTCCTTCAGCCTGCCCGCCCGGTTCAGTTCGTCCAGAAGGACGGGAATCGACGCCGAGGACATATTTCCCACCCGGTCCAGGTTCATGGGGAACCTGTCCGCATCCAGCCCCAGCCGCCTGGCGATTCCTTCTATAATACGGAAGTTTGCCTGATGCAGCACGAACATCTCTACCTCCTCCGCCTTCAGATGCGCCTGCTGCAGTGCCTCCGTTATCCCTGTCGGAACCTGGCGCACCGCAAAGGAGAAGACCTCCCTGCCGTCCATCTTCACCCAGGGGGACTGCATGACGCCCCTGACGTAAGGATTGGTCAGCGCCCTGCTGTCGCACCGAAGCACCTCCCCCTTCCTTCCGTCGGAATGCTGCACAAAACTTAAGATGCCGCCCCGGTCGCACTGCTCCGCAAACACTGCCCCTGCCCCGTCACCGAAGAGGATACAGGTTCCCCGGTCCGTCCAGTCCACCAGCTTGGAAAGCACCTCCGCCCCCACGATCAGCGCGTTTCTGCAGATTCCGGACTGGACGTATGCCCATGCCGTATGCAGCGCAAACAGAAATCCTGCACAGGCGGCATTCAAATCAAACGCAACCGCATTCACCGCCCCCAGGCTGCTCTGTACCTGACAGGCCACACTGGGAATCCCCGTCTCCGGCGAGCAGGTGGCAACTATAAGCAGCTCCACCTGCTCCGCCCGCCTTCCGGCATCCGCCAGGGCCCTCCCACAGGCCAGGGCCGCAAGCTCCGCCACGGTCTCCCCTGTGGATACATGTCTTCCCGCAATGCCGGTTCTCTCCCGTATCCACTCGTCCGAAGTATCCACAAGCTCTGCCAGGTCATTGTTGGTCACATATTTTTCCGGCAGCGCACTCCCGGTTCCGATTATCCTCATCGACATAACGATTACTCCTTTGTCCTAAAACTTCCGAAAACGCTCATATCTCTGAGCTGCAATCTGCTCTCCGCTCATGCCGCGGTAACGTTCCAGGAATCCTCTGATCTGCTCCTTCATGTAACCGCCGATGGCCTCCGCCGTCTTTTCGTCCGCACCCCCGAACTCCGGAATGACTTTTTCCACCACATGCAGCAGCTTCAGATCCTGAGCCGTGATCCGCATGACCTCGCTGGCCTCCTTTGCCCGGGAGGCATCCTTCCAGAGGATGGAGGCGAAGCCCTCCGGCGACAGGATGGAATAGATAGCATTCTCCAGCATCCAGACCTCGTTCCCAACCGCGGTGGCAAGGGCTCCGCCGCTGCCGCCCTCCCCGATAAAAATGCAGAGCACCGGCACCCTCAGCGCCGACATTTCCAGAAGGTTTCTGGCGATTGCCTCCCCCTGTCCCCGCTCCTCCGCCTCGATGCCGCAGAAGGCTCCCGAGGTGTTCACAAAACTGATGACAGGGCGGTTGAACTTCTCTGCCTGCTTCATCAGGCGCAGCGCCTTGCGGTATCCCTCCGGCATGGGCATGCCGAAATTCCGCCTCTGGCATTCCCGCACATCCTTGCCCTTGTCCTCCGCAATCACCGTCACCGGCTGCCCGTCCAGAAAGGCAATGCCTCCCACGATGGCCGGGTCATCCCGAAAGGCCCTGTCTCCATGGGCTTCCACAAAGTAGTCAAAAATGTGCTCCATATAGTCCAGTGCCTGGGGACGCTCCACTCTCCGAACCGCCCGCACCTTCTCCCAGGCGCTCTTGGGACGCATGGTCCACTCCTTCTCCTTCAATATCTCATTCAACTGAAAGCGGGTGTCGCTGCCCGGCGTAAAGCGGGCGTATTCTCCCTCCCTGCACTGATGAGACTTCACCAGAAAATAGATGGTCTTTTTCAAATCCTCCCGTTTGACAATGCCGTCGATGATGCCGTGCTCCTCCAGAAATTCCGCCGTCTGAAAGCCCTCCGGCAGCTCCTGTCCGATGGTCTGCCGGATGACCCTGGGGCCCGCAAAACCGATCAGGGCGCCCGGCTCCGCCATAATCACATCCCCCAGCATGGCAAAGCTGGCCGTGACGCCTCCGGTGGTGGGATCCGTCAGCACGGTACAGTACAAAAGCCCCGCCTCTCCCAGCTTCCGGACGGCAGCCGCCGTCTTGGCCATCTGCATCAGGGAAAGGATCCCCTCCTGCATCCTGGCTCCTCCCGAGCAGCAGAACAAAAACACGGGCAGCCGCTCCTCCAGCGCACGTTCCAGGGCTGCGGTGATCTTTTCCCCCACCGCCTGCCCCATGCTGGCCATCAGAAACCGGGCGTCACAGATGCCCAGCACAATGTCTTCTCCAAACACCTTACAGCGGCCCACGGCTACAGCCTCGTCCAGGCCTGTCTTCTCCCTGGCCTCCGCAAGCTTCTCCTCATAGCCCGTGTAGGCCAGCGGATTGCGCACCGGACTGTCCGCAAACCAGGGCTCAAAGCTATGCGGATCCGCCACCATGCGGATCCGGTTGGAAACCTTGACGCGGAAATAACCCCCGCACTCATAACAGATATATTTTCTCTTTACCACCCTGGACCGATCCACGCTTTTCCCGCACTTGGGACATTTTATCAGATAGACCTCTTCGCGTGGCCCGGGCGTCTCCTCCGGGGCGCTCTCCATGGAATTTTCTGCAGCGTTTTCCGCTGCGCCTTCCGCTTCCGCCTCTTCCCTTGCGGAAATATTTCCCAGCGTCTTGTTTATGCTGCTCAGCTTCTGTGCAAAAAAATCTGCCCGCTTCTTTTTCATGAACCTGTTCATACCAGCTCCCGTCCGCCCGCCTGGGCTCTTTCCTTCTAACTGATGGCAAAGGTCAGCTCCGCCTGGGCCGCCGTTTTGCCGTTTACGGATGCCACCGCTTTTCCCACGCCAATGGGGCCCTTTACCTTGACAATCTCGGTCTCCAGCGTGAGCACATCCCCCGGCAATACCCTCTGCCGGAATCTGGCCTTCTCAATTCCCGCAAAATAAGCGGTTTTTCCCTTCCATTCCGGCTGAGAGAGAATCGCAACCGCCCCCACCTGCGCCAGAGCCTCCAGAATCAGCACGCCTGGCATCACCGGATTCCCGGGAAAATGTCCCTGAAAATAAGCTTCGTTCCCGCTGACACACTTTTTCCCCATCGCCCTGACTCCCGGCTCCAGCTCCTCGATGGTGTCGATCAGGAGAAAGGGATACCTGTGAGGGATAATTTCCATAATTTCCTTTGCCGTATACAATGACATACTCTGTTCCTCCCCGCGGATTTATCTCAGATGACCGATCAGAAGACTTGCGTTATGGCCGCCAAAGCCCAGAGAATTGCTGAGGGCATAGGGAACCTCCTCCCGGAAGCTTTCCCGGCAGTAATTCAGGTCAAGCTCCTCCTCCGACTCCTGCAGTCCCACAGTCCTGTGGATAAAGCCCTCCTGCAGCTGCTTCACGCAGGCAATAAACTCCACTGCCCCGGCCGCTCCCAGCAGATGTCCGATCATGGACTTGGTGGAATTGATCTTCAAACGATATGCATGCTCCCCGAAGGCAAGCTTGACAGCCCTGGTCTCAAAGAGGTCGTTGTGATGGGTGGCCGTGCCGTGAGCGTTGAGGTAGGTCAGCTGCTCCGGCTTTATACCGCCGTCCTCCAGCGCGTTCAGCATGGCTCTCGCCGCACCCGCTCCGTCCTCCGAAGGGGAAGTGATATGATAGGCGTCGGAGGTACAGCCATAGCCCAGAACCTCGGCATAAATATGGGCTCCCCGGCTTCTGGCGTGCTCCAGTTCCTCCAGAACCACAATCCCCGCGCCCTCGCCCATGACGAAGCCGCTTCTGTCCTTATCAAAGGGAATGGAGCATCTCTCGGGATCCGTACTGTCGGACAGAGCCGTCAGCGCCGTAAACCCGGCAATCCCCATGGGAGTCACCGCCCCCTCGGTGCCGCCCGCCAGCATCACATCCGCATCACCGTACTGGACGGCGCGAAACGCCTCCCCGATGGAATTTGTACCGGTGGCGCAGGCCGTCACCACATTCAGGCTTTTTCCCTTCAGCCCGTACCGAATGCTTACATTGCCCGCCGCCATGTTGGAGATCATCAGCGGGACAAACAGAGGGGCTATCCTGGAAGGTCCTTTTTCCAGCAGCCTGCCATGCTCCCGTTCCATGGCCTGCAGGCTTCCGATGCCGCTGCCGATGGCACAGCCAACCTTCCAGGCATCCTCCGTCTCCATATCAAGCCCCGCGTCCTGTATGGCCTCCCCGGCCGCCGCCACCGCATACTGACAGAAAAGCTCCATGCGTCTGGCAGCCTTCTTATCCATATACAACCCGGGATCAAAATCCTTCACCTCGGCAGCCAGCCTGCATCTGTACTCCCCCGCGTCAAATCTTGTTATTGGTGCAAAGCCGATCTTCTCCTGCCTGATGCTTTCCCAGAATTCCCCCACGCTGTTCCCAACGGGTGTAATCGCTCCCAGCCCCGTGACCACGACTCTTCTCATATCGCCATACCTCCGTCCACACAAATCACCTGTCCCGTGATATAATCCGCACCTCTTCCGGCCAGAAAGGCCACAGCCTCCGCTATATCTCCCGGCTCACCCATCCTGCCCATGGGGATGGCGCTTACCGCGGCCTCTCTTGTCTTCTCCGGCATGGCCTTCGTCATTTCCGTGTCAATAAAGCCGGGCGCCACCGCGTTGACGCAGATTCCTCTGCCGGCCAACTCCCGGGCCACGCTCTTTGTCAGGCCGATGACCCCCGCCTTGGCCGCCGAGTAATTCGCCTGCCCCGCGTTTCCCAGCACACCCGATGCCGAGGAAATGTTGATGATCTTTCCGCCCCTCTGCTTCAACAGGTATCGGGAGAGATGCTTCATGGTATTGAAGACGCCCTTCAGATCAATATCCAAAACACTGTCGTACTCTTCCTCCGTCATCCGCATGATCAGGTTGTCCCGGGTAATACCCGCATTGTTTACCAGAATATCCACATGGGAGTATTTTTCCACGGCGCTTTTTATCATCTGTCCGCAGGCGGCATGATCCGCCACATTGCAGCCCACCGCCTCGGCGCTTCCGCCGTTTCTCTCAATCTCCTCCACCACCTCTTTGGCATTCTCGGAGGAACCGTTGTAATTTACCAGCACCGTGGCCCCAAGCTCCGCAAGCTTCAGGGCGATGGCTCTTCCGATGCCTCTCCCTGCACCCGTGACCAGCGCCACCTTCCCACTCAGCTCTCTCTCCATTTTATCAGATCCTCCACTGTCTCTACATTCACCGCTCTTGCACTGCGGTCGATCCTGCGCAGGAAACCGCTCAATGTCTTTCCTGGCCCGATCTCAACAAAGGTATCCACACCCTCCGCCAGCATCCGCTCCACGGTTTCCCGCCATCTCACAGTACAGTATACCTGCCTGGTCAGAAGCTCTCTGACCCTGTGGGCCTCTGTTACCTGAGCTGCCTCCACATTGCAGTAATAGGGAATCCCCGGCGTCCGTACCGCCGTGTTCTCCAGCTCTCTTCCCAGCTTTTCCCCGGCTCCCTTCAGAAGTGCGGAGTGAAACGGGCCGCTGACCTTCAGGGGGATACACCGCTTCGCGCCGCTCTCCAGGAGTCGTCTGGCAGCCTCCGTTACAGCTTCCTCTTCCCCGCTGATCACCAGCTGTCCGGGACAGTTGTCGTTGGCAATGGAAACCGTGCCCGGCGTCTCCTCGCAGATCCTCCCCACCGTCTCCGCGTCCAGCCCCAGGACGGCCGTCATTGCTCCGCCCGTGGGATACGCCTCCTGCATATAGATTCCCCGGCTGCGGATCAGGCGGAACAAATCCGCCGGCTCCATGACTCCTGCGGCCGCAAGGGCCCCGTACTCCCCAAGGCTTAAGCCCGCGCAGCAGTCCGCCTTTCCGCCCAGTTCCTCCATCACCTTCAGAATGGCCACCTCGGTAGCCAGCATGGCAATCTGAGTGTACTCCGTGATATTCAGCTTATCGTTCTCCGTAAAGCACAGCTGCGCCACATCCAGCCCTGCGGCCCGCCCCGCCAGATCATAGAACTTCCTGGCCGTCTCGTATGTCTCATAAAAGTCCTTCCCCATGCCGGCGTACTGGGCTCCCTGCCCCGGGAAGACAAACGCTGTTTTTCCCATGATTACATTTCTCCTTCCCCTGCGGCCAATACAGGAGGCTGACTCAACAGCTTTTCCGCCTGAGCCATAATCTCCTCCAGCATCTCCTGACAGGTCTGCTCCTGTTTAACCATTCCGGCAATCTGTCCTGCCATGACGGTTCCGTTTACCACGTCCCCCTCCATTACGGCCCTGCGCAGAGCTCCCAGCCCCAGCTTTTCCAGCTCCTCGAAGCCTGCGCCCTCCTGCTCCAGCCTCAGATATTCCCTGGTCATCCGGTTGCGCAGAGAGCGCACGGGATGTCCGGTGCTCATCCCCGTGACCTCAGAATCAATATCCTTGGCCTTGATCAGCTTTTCCTTATAATTGGGGTGCACAATGGATTCCCGGGCCACCACAAAGCGGGTCCCCATCTGAACCCCCGCCGCCCCCAGCATCAGCGCTGCCGCAAGGCCCCTTCCGTCACCGATTCCTCCGGCGGCGATTACCGGTATGGAAACCGCATCTGCCACCTGGGGAACCAGCGCCATGGTGGTAAGGGAGCCGATGTGTCCGCCGCTCTCCATGCCCTCCGCCACAACGGCATCCGCTCCGGCCCGCTCCATCAGCTTCGCCATGGCTGTACTGGCTACCACGGGAATCACCCGGATACCGGCCTCTTTCCAACGTATCATATATTTTGCAGGATTTCCTGCACCGGTGGTCACGACCCTGACGCCCTCCCGGGCAATGATCTCCGCGATCTCATCGGCCTCAGGGTTCATCAGCATCAGATTAACGCCGAAAGGTCTGTCCGTCAGTTCCCGTGCCTTCCTGATTTCCTCTCTCACAAAGGCTGCGGGAGCACCGCCCGCACCGATGATCCCCAGTCCCCCTGCCTCGGACACGGCCGATGCCAGCCGATGCTCCGCCACCCAGGCCATACCTCCCTGGATAACCGGATATCTGATCCCAAGAAGCTCTGTCAGCTTTGTTTTCATACCGATTCACATTCCTTTCTGCAACCTGTGCACCCGGGCGCTTTGCCCGCTCCGCCTCATACGGATTTCTTCTATGCTTATGCCTCTATGCCCTTGTCCGCAAGATACTCCATCACCTTGCCGACGGTCTCCAGCTTTTCCAGATCCTCGGAGGGAATTTCAATGGAAAATTCATCCTCCAGAGCCATCACCAGCTCAAACAGATCCAGCGAGTCCGCATTCAGATCGTCCTTAAAACTGGTCTCCTCCGTAATATCCATTCCGTCCGCGTTCAGTTTCTCCTCAATCAATTCCTTCACTCTCTCCAGCATGTCTTTTCTCCTTCCTCTTTACCTGGTTTTTCATACCACCTGAAACGGTATACTTTTCTATTTGTTTGACAATCAAACTATTTGACTATCAAACTATCAGAATAATACTACTCCTTTGCTCTCCCGTCACTGGGAAATAAGTACCATTTTCATCGAAAACGCATCTGCAATTTATTAGTCATACCGTCAATTTTCACGAAATATTCGTTTTCTTAATTGTAATTTTAGAAAATTTGTGTATAATAAATATAAGGGAATACGGTTTCCCTGAAAAAAGCCTGTCTACAGGTACGGCAGGAGGACAGTTGTATGAGTAGCAAATCTCAGGTTCCGACTTTTGAAGTGTTCTGTCGTCTTGCAGAGGAATTTTCCCCCTGCATGAACGATTATCTGTTTGTCTGTGATTTCGTCAGAGATGTCTATTACATTACGGAAAACGCAATGGCGCGTTTCCTCCTTCCCAGCAACATGTTTGACAATGTGACGGAAACGCTCCGCGGTTTTGTATCTCCCGATGACTTTCCCATGCTGGAGCTGGATCTGATGCAGATCAACTCCGGCAAAAAGGATCACCACAATCTGGAGTACCGCTGGATCGCCAGGGACGGCTCACCCGTCTGGATCAACTGCCGGGGAAGAGTCATCCGCAATCCCGACGGCTCACCCGCTCTGATGGTGGGCTGCATCAACGAGATCGGCAACCAGCAGAAGGCCGACAATGTCAGCGGTCTGCCCGGGGAAAGCTTTCTGCGGGAACATATGCAGATGATGAAGCCTCTCCTCACCGGAGGGATTCTGATGCGTCTTGGCATTGACGATTTCAAAGTCATCAACGAACGGCACGGCATTGAGTATGGAAACTTTGTGCTGAAAAAGGTGGCGGACTGCATCCAGCAGTCGTTGGGACCTCTACAGTACGCTTACCGCATTGTCTCCGATGAATATATCGTCCTGGACGCCTCGGGCAGTCCCGTGGAATCCATGAATCTCCTCTATCACCGCATCCGTTCCGCCGTGGATCATCTGGTGGAGAAGGAATGCTACAAGGCGCTCTATACCATTTCCGGCGGTATCGTCCCCCTTGGCCAGGTGGATGCCGCCACCGAAGAGGAGATCCTGAAGCTGACGGAATTCTCTCTTGCAGAGGCAAAAAACCGGGGCAAAAACCAGGTTTACCTTTTCAACAATAATGATTACCAGATATTTTTACGTCGTCGTTATATCCGCTCCTGCCTGCGCAGATCCATTGCCCGGAATTTTGAAGGGTTTGAACTTTACTATCAGCCCATCGTCATGAGCGGCGGGGAAGAGCTCTATGCGGCGGAGGCGCTGCTGCGCTACAGCACCCCCGAAGGCGATGCCATCCCTCCTTATGAATTGATCCCCATTCTGGAAGACAGCGGCCTGATCGTGCCCGTGGGAAAATGGATTATCCGAAACGCATTGGATATGTGCATGCGCTGCCGGAAAAAATATCCGGATTTCCGGGTATCCATCAATCTCTCCTATATTCAGCTCCTGAAGAGTCCTCTGTTTGAGGAGATCATGGACGCTCTGGCGCAGAGCTCGCTGCCACCCTCCTGTCTCATTGTGGAGCTCACGGAAAGCGGACATCTGGAAAACAGCCCCGTGGTGCAGAATGTGTGGAACAAGCTGCGGAATATTGATGTCAATATTGCCATAGACGATTTCGGAACCGGCTATTCCAACCTTCAGAATATCGGAAGTCTGCGTCCCAACATTGTTAAAATAGACCGGAGCTTTACCTCAAAGGCATTGCAGAACGAATATGAATTCGAGCTTCTGATACATATCATCCGCATGGTACACAGCATCGGCCTCTGCCTGGTGGTGGAGGGAATCGAAACCCAGGACGAACTGACAAAGGTCACCTCCCTGAAGCCCGATTACATTCAGGGTTACTTCTACAGTATGCCTTGTCCCAAGGATGAATTTTTGAAAAAATTCGGGCTTAGTGTTGCCTGAAAAAGTGCCGCAGGCGGCACTGGTCATGATGCAGTTTCCTGCAAGTAAATAGGCTGACGCAGTTACATGGCGTCAGCCTTTTGTTGTCACAGGCACAACCGTGCTTTTCTGTGGCCTTTGGGCACTTCTACAACAGCATTTTTCCCTCAATGCCTTCAAAATCTATGGTTTTCTCACTGCCGTCCTTCATCCTTACCGTCACGGGGCCATAGCCTCCATAGCCTTCTTCGTCCGTGTAAACCACCTCTTGAATGGGAAACAGCTCTTCCTCCCCAAACTCCTCATGGCTCTCTCTCGTGAGCACCTGGGAAATCAGGATATAGGGCTCATAGCCATAGTGCTTCCGCCGCTTCATGGAGGCTGCAATCACAATGGAATGCAGGGAATCGGGATTGGTTCCCGTGCTGTGCACCAGCCGCAGCTCCTCCCAGCCGTCATAGACCGTCATGGCCATCTGCTTTTGATTTCCCTGAGAATCCGTTCCCTTCAGAATAATTGCCTTTGCACCTTTACAGCTGAGCTCCTCCACCTTCGTCCCGTTGTCGGGAAATCCATAGGAACCCAGCGTCAGCTCCACCGGGCACCGATGCAGCCGCAGCTTATCCACCCGCATGATTCCGAAGGGCACCGCGAAGTCCGCCAGATTCAGCGCCTGCATCCAATGGCATTCCGTCTCCAGCCGGTAGCCAAAGAACTGCCTGCGGTACAGAACTCCCTTCTCCTCCCCGTGCCAGAAGGTGACGTTGGCCCGTGACAACACTCCTGTGGTCGTATCCCTCAAAACATACTGCTGCGACTCCACCTCCTCCGCAGGAGACGCCTCCCAGGGATATTTTGTGTTAAAGCACAGCTTGGAATAGTTCCACATGCCATGTCTGTCGCCTGTGTCCTTCACTACCTTGCCCGTGCGCAGTATGGTCTCCCCGCTGGCCTCGTGGTTGGAAAAGCACAATGCCGGCCCGTCCAGCGTCGTCACCTTCACCTGATTTTTCCGAAGCACTTCCCAGGTGCCGTTGTTCTCCCGGGCCGTCCAGAAGGGATGCTCCGCCGGCAGGTGCAGGCACAGGAATGCCTTGCCCAGCCAGAAGGGCGACTCCGCGCAGGAATAATACTGCACCAGCGGAGTAAACTGTCCGTAAAAGCCCAGGGTCGGCACTCCCTGACAGAGAAAATCCTCCCTGCCCAAAAATTGCAGCAGGGAACCGGAGGAGATCCTTCTCGCCCGCCCCGGATCCGCCTTGCCCCCCGGCAGCATCAGGTTTCCGTCAAAGGCACTGGTGGCGGCATTTCGGTAAATATTGCTCCGTCCCCACATATTGGTCCAGCCGTCCCGGTCAAAAAAGTCCCCGTAGGTCTCCATCAGTTTGTTGGACTGCTCCTCAAACCGTTTTGCAAAATAAGGCGCGTTCTCATAGCCGTACCACAGATTCCAGATAGGCGCGTATACGTTGAAGGCCCAACAGGAATAATAGTCGAAGCTGTGCCCGTCCCTGTACCAGCCATCCCCCGCATAATAATTCAGGATCGCCTGGGCATGATCCAGCATCACATCCTTCTGAACGGGATACCCCTCCATGTGCAGAAAGGCCATATCCAGCATGTTGAACAGTCTCCAGTTCTGAGGTACTGTGCTGGCATGGGCATAGGAGGTCAGAAATCGGGCAATGGTATCCCTCTCTTCCTTTGTATAGGTATCCCAGATCTGCTCCCTGCAGACCCAGAGGCAGATCACCAGGGCACAGGTCTCCACGGTCTGCTGAAAGGCCCGGAAGGTATCCGTGGCTCCTGTGATCTCCAGCTGATCCTCATAGGCTCCCACAAACAGTTCATCCCCCCGGGTACAGATCCGAAGCACCTGATTTTTGTAATACTCTGCCATGGAATACCCGCAGACCTTCAGATCCGGAAGATTATGTATCACGGGCGCGGCGATGAAAAAGGTGCGGGTCAGACCCTCGAACACCTCCGCCAGACGCTGTGTCTTCTGCTGCTCCTCCGGATCCCTCAGATGAGGATAGGTGATCTCCGTCTCCTTTCTGGGCATGACCACCGGCTTTTCAAAATCGTCAATATTCCGAAATACCCCTTCCAGCAAGTAAATTCCCGCCTCCAGCCAACCTTCTCTGGTCAGGCCGGTATAGGGGCTTAACTCAAAATCCAGGGTTTTGGGCTCAAATTTCATGGCATCCCTCCTGTCCGTCTCCGCAGACAACCATTCGCCGACAGCTACGCAATATCCTCCATCTGGGCCGTGTACAGATGATAATAGTATCCCTTTTTCTCCATCAGCTCCTCGTGAGTGCCGCACTCCATGATACCGCCCTGATCCACATACATGATCTTATCGCAGTTTTTGATTGTGGAGAGCCTGTGGGCAATGATAAAGGAAGTACGTCCCTGCAGCATGGCATTCAGACCCTGCTGCAGCGCCCGCTCCGTCTGTACGTCTATGCTGGAGGTCGCTTCGTCCAGCACCAGAATGGACGGGTCGGACAACAGCGTCCTGGCAAAGGAAATCAACTGTTTCTGTCCCTGGGACAGCAGATTGCCCCGCTCCTTCACCTCCGTCTGATAACCTTCACTGAATCGCCGGATGAATTCGTCGGCACACACGGTCCGGCTGGCCTTCACAATCTCCTCCTCCGTGGCGTCCAGCTTGCCGTAGCGGATGTTATCCTCAATCGTACCCGAGAAGATAAAGCTGTCCTGGAGCATGATTCCCATCTGGGAGCGCAGGGAATGCAGGGTCACCTGCGAAATATCCTGTCCGTCGATCAATACACGTCCCTGATTTACATTATAAAATCTGGAAATCAGATTTACAATGGTACTCTTTCCCGCGCCGGTAGGCCCCACCAGAGCCACGCTCTCCCCGGGCTTTACGGTGAAGGACAGATTCTTCAGCACCTCCTTGCCTGCCTCATAGGCGAAGGTCACATTTTCGAAGGTCACCTCGCCCCGGATCTTCGGCATCTCTGCCGCATCCTCCGCGTCGTCCACAGTCACAGGCTCATCCATGGTCTCAAAGATACGCTCCAGATAGGCGATGTTGTTGATAAAATTATTAAAAATATTGCCCAGGTTCATAATGGGCTGCCAGAACCGGGAAGCGTAGGAGGAAATGGCCACAATGGTTCCCAGGCTGGTATTTCCCTGTCCGAAAATAATCAGGCCGAAGATAAAGATGGCGGCTCTGACCCAGACGGAAATATTGTCGATGCCCGGCCAGACCAGGTTGCTGTATTTTACCGCCTGCATCCATGCGCCCCTGCAGCGGTCGGACAGCGTTGCAAAGGTCTCCGCGTTCTCCTCCTCCCTTGCGAAAATCTGCGTAATTTTTGCACCCACAATATTTTCCTGCAGGTAGGCGTTCAGGTTGGAATTTTTGTTGGATACCTGCTGCCAGGCCTTCCTCTGGCGCTTCTTGATCCAGAGCAGGAACGCCGCCAGCACAGGCACGCCGGCCAGCACCACCAGGGAAAGCTTTACATCCACGCAGAGCATGAAGATCACGATAAAAATCAGGTTCAAAATCTCCAGCACCACGTTGATCAGCCCGTTGGAAAGCATATCCGACACGGAATTTACATAGTTTACCACACGGATGAGAATCTTCCCGTGAGGTCTGTCATCATAGTATTGAAAGGGCAGCTTCTGCAAATGTGCAAAAAGATCCTTTCTGATATCATAGATAATGCTCTGGCTCACATTCACCATAATCCGGGAGCGGATGGTGGTAAAAATCACGCTGGCCACAAAGGTCAGAAACAGCAGCCCTGCCAGCAGGAACAGCAGCCGGACATCCTTATCCGGAATCGCCTCGTCCAGCGCCCGCTGGTTGAGCATGGGGGAAAACAGCGCCATGATGCCGCCTACGGCGCTCAGAACCAGCGCCAGGATCATCTTCCCCAGATACTTTTTAATATACGCCGATGCGCGGAGGAGGTGGTGGAAGTCAAAGGGCGTCTCCAGAACCTCGTCCTCTCTGTATGTATTTCTTCTAGCCATAATATTTCACCTTTCCCATGCCGCCTGCCGCGGCACGGACAAATCCGATTTTAAGCTCCCATCTGCAGCTGTACCAGACTGTAATAATATCCCTTTTTCGCCACCAGCTCATCGTGTGTACCGGATTCCGTAATCTGTCCGTCCTGGATCACAAGTATCCTGTCCGCAAACTTTGTGGTGGATATTCTCTGTGCTATAATCAGCTTGGTGCAGGGAAAATCCAGCTCGTTCAGACTGTGCTGAATCTGCTTCTCCGTCTCCATATCAACCGCAGAGGTGGTATCGTCCAGAATCAGAATGGACGGTTTGACCGCAAGCGCTCTGGCCAGGGAGATCCTCTGCTTCTGCCCGCCGGACAGACCCACGCCACGCTCCCCTACAATGGTGTCGTACCCTTCCGGCATTTTTGCGATAAAGTCCGAAGCCGCGGAGTATCTGGCAAATTTTACCACCTCCTCCGGCTTGATGTGACTGTCGCCGTAGGCAATGTTCCCGTCTATGGTATCCGAGTAAAGCAGCACATCCTGGGTAGCCAGACCGATATTTTTCCTCAGCTGGCGGAGCTTCATGTCCTTCACATTGATGTCGTCCACCAGCACCTCCCCCTCCGTGGGCTCATAGAACCTGGGAATCAGCTGGATCAGGGAAGTCTTACCGCAGCCGGTCTCCCCCATGATGGCGATGGTTTCCCCGGGGTTTGCCACAAAGGATACATTGTGGAGCACCGGCAGATTTCCGTCCGCATACTGGAAACTCACATTCTTAAACTCGATCTTTCCCTTGATCCGCTCCGTCAGCTCCACAGCATCCGGTTTATCCACAATCTCAGGCTCCGAGTAATAAATCTCCATCACCTTATCCGCGGCAGCGGAAAATCTCTGGAACTCGTTCATAATATTGCCCAGCTGGCGCATGGGGTTTGCTATGGCCCAGATCAGACCGGAAAAGGCCACAAACTCACCCATGGTAATCTGATCGTTTATGATGAAAAGTCCTCCCACCACCAACAGCACCAGAGGCATCAGGTTGGCAAAGGATTCCACATAGGGGTAGTAGGTCAGCCAGGTCATGGCCGTCCTTCTGTTCGTCTTGGAATACTCCGTGTTGCACTCGTTAAATTTGGAAATCTCATAGTCTTCTCTGGCAAAAGCCTTCACCACCCGGTTTCCGGAAATATTTTCCTGAGCCGCCGTGTTCATCTGCGCCAGCTTTTCCCGCAGCGCCTTATGCCTGGGGGCAACCTTGTTCTTAAACAGAATGATAATCAGGAAAATAAAGGGCGCTATGGCCAGCAGGGAAAGCGCAAGCCTCCAGTCCATATACAAAAAGTAAAAGGTGGTAGCCACCAGCAGGGACAGTGATTCCACAATGCTTCTGATGACCCAGGCCACCATATGCCGCACCGCGTCCAGATCACCGGTAAGTCTGGTCATCAGATCCCCGGTCCGGAAGGTGCTGTAAAATTTCATATCCTGATGCTCGATCTTGTCAAAAAGATACGTTCTGATGCGGTAAAGCACCTTCTGCGACACATGCTCGATATCCATACACACCGCATACACAATTACAGTGCGCAGAAAAGTCAGCACGACCATGGCGATAACAAGCTGGTAAAACAGCTCTCTCTTTGTGGCCAGATTGGCTGCCGCATCCTCCCCCGTCAGGAACAGGTCCACAATCTGCTGTGTCGCATAGGGAACCGCCAGCTGCATCACATTGTACGCCATGGTTCCCAGGATGCCAATGACATATACTGCCCGGTATCCCTTCATGTTTTCCCAAAGCCCCCCGAGCTTTGACCTCTGTTTCTCTTTCACAATCCTCCTCACCTGCACGCTGCGCGCGCGCTCCGATACCGGCTGAACACGCATTTTTATCCAGCCCTTCCGGTCTTCCGCTGCTCCCACGGTTATTTCCCTTTTCCTTCTTCCGTCAGTCAAGGCTATTCTAGAGCAATCCCCTGACAGAGTAAATGTAGAAAATTGCAGTCTGGATGTGCTTTATTGCCGATTCTGTTCCTCTTTAAAATACCGCAAAATAAAGAGGCTGCAGAAAACGGCTTTTTACTGTCCCGTTTTCTACAGCCTCTTTTTATGGCAGCGTTTTTACTTCTCAGAACCTTTCCTGATTTTATCTGGTCTCCTCCAGATAAAGCTGTACCCTGTTTGCAATCAGCTCGATTACCTGCTCCGCACTTTTTGTACCGTTAAAATAATCCTCCGCTTCCTCCCTGATCATCTCAAGAAGCGGCGCCGTCCGGGACGGAAAGGGCCGTGCCGACTCTATTGCCTCTTTATATTCCGCTATTTTCTCTTCCGTGATATCTTCTTCCGTATAATGGATTTCTTCTCCTTCAGAATTTGTTGCACGATAGCCCTTTTTCACCTCCCGCCGCAGCCATTCCTCAAAAGCTTTCCTGTTCACAGGCAGGATAGAGCTGGTCATCCTGCTCTGAACTTCCTCTCCAATCAAAAAACTGATAAACTCCCATGCGCCTTCCTTGTTTTGGGAATTTTTGTTTACAGCCATTGCGTACCACGCTGTCGTCCCCCCATAACAGCCATCGTCAAACAGAATCCCCGACGTCACCTTTCCCTCGTTCTCCTGCTCCGCCCGGCTGTCAAACCGAAAGATGTCATAAAAAAACCGTTGTTCCGCAATACAGGCTCCCGGATCCTTTCTTCCGTCATCTCCGAACCTTCTGGCTGTTTCCAGCAGCTTTTCAAACAGCGGATCCGTGAAATCACAGGTCCTGCTCTCCCAGTCCACCATTCCCCACAAATCCTCCGTCCCTTCCAGAAGCATTTCCAGCAAACGGCCCGAATCAATTCCTCGCATGTAAATACCATCCTCCTTGCGGGAAAGCAAGGCGTCCGCCAATGCTTTTATATCCGGCTCCGTTGAGCCGCCCAATACTTCCGCGTCCATTCTGTAACCCAAAATATTCGCCCTTGGGCTGATACTGTAGATCTGTTCCCCTTGCCGCCAGGCGGCAAAGGTCAAGGGAAAATAGTCCTCTTCGCGGATGCCTGTCGCCTCCATATAAGGATTCAACTCCTCCAATGCGCCCTTATCCAGCATTCCTGCGATACTATTCCGCAGAAGCTTTTCGCCGCACAAAATATCCGGCCCCTTTCCCGCGCCGATCTGGACATTCGTCAGTCTTGCAAAGTCATCCGCATCGTTACCTCCCCCGCAGTCCTCCAGAATCACATGATAGGTGTCGTTTTCCCTGTTAAACAGCGCAACGCGCTCCGTAATCCAGGAATCACCCCCAAAAACGCCGCGCAGAATAATCGGAATTTTCTCTACCTTAGCCATTTGCAGACGTTCCAGAAGCCCGCCCGTCCCTTCATAGTCCGTCCAGAGAAGCTCCACGCTGCCATCCTCCAGCACACGAAAATCCTGCAGATTCATTTCTCCATGCCACGCGTAAGAGGTTCCGGTAAAAAACAGGACGGGAGACATTTTTTCATTGCTCTGATTGATCTTTGCCACCTGGCGTCCTGCGTCAGGAGACGCATAGCCTGTTACCGCCAAGGCGCTCCCCGCCTTTCCGATACAGGGCTTTAATGGAAAGAACAGCTCTGAAGAAATGGTTGAGGAAAACGCTCCGGTTTCAGGGTCTACCTCCGCATATTGCCTGGATCCTTCCGTCTGGTCGCTCAGCTGCAGATACACTCTGCCGTCTTCCAATTGGCAGATATCTTCCAGGCTGATATTGGGCTCCATAATCCTTTCAAACAATACCTCCCCGGAAGAAAGAATTTTTGCCAGAGCCGTCTCCGCTTTGCGGCTCTGCGGCAGACTGTCTGGCTCATATAAGGAATAATTTGCGCTGCTGATACAATAGAAATCTCCTTCCTGATCAAGATACCACCGAAAGCCGTTTTGCCGGGTATATTGAACGGGTACATCCTGCAGCAATACTTCACGGTCTCCATTCTTCCTGTACAGGTACACATCCGACGACTCAGAGCGCACCTCAGCCCAGAGCTGTACCGGCTCCCCCTGGTAAAACTGTGTCCCCAGAGGAACATAAACAATATCCCCCGCAAATTCCTCTGAAAGATTCCTTTCCCACAGTCCCAGGTCGAACAGTTCCTCCACTTCCACCGTCAGATCATAGTATTCCGTTCTGTCCGTGAGCGCCGTCAAATCCTCCATTCCCGGCTGCACGCCTATCCATACGCTGTCATCTCCTCCCTTTTTCCCACAGGCAGACAGAAAGGCGCACAGCAGAAAAAGCAAAACTGATACTCCATATTTTTTCATAGTCACTCCGCGTACTTCATAAGCCCTTCCACAATCTCCGGGTACGGAAAACTGCGATCCTGTCTGTGGTAGATGCCGAAGATTTCGCCGTCCCCTTCAAAGACATTGTTATCCCACCAGAAGCAGGTCATTCCCCGGGCGCGGGCCGCCGCAATATAATATGTGGCATAATCTACCCGGGCCTGGGTATTCTGCCCCTTGTCCCGGGCGCCGAACTCGTCGATGACAATCGGAATCCCGTTTTGAATAAAGGTATTGTACAGTCTGTCCATGAAATAGGTGACATCACGGGTGCTCCCCAGCGCACTCGCCTTAAATTCTGCGGTACTGCCGCTCTCCCCCGGCCCCTGCAAAGCAAATTTATACGGCGTATAGGCATGGACGGAGAGGATCAGCTTATCCGTCACTCCCTCCGCATCCGTGGGAAATACAAAGCCTTCGTTCAAAACTCCGTCGGGAGACGCGTCATAACCGGGCACCATCAGATAACGGTTCTTATTGTTTCCCCCCGTGGCGCGTACCGTATCCACAAACGCCTGATTGATTGTGTTGATACAGGCAATTGCGTCCTTACAGTCCTCCGAAGCAGGGTCAATCCACCATTCCCATGCCGTCCCCACCTGTCTCGGCTCATTCATGCCCTCAAAAATCATGCGCTGGTCATAATCCGCAAAGCGCTCGGCCAACTGCTGCCAGATGGCCGTGACATAGCTGACAGACTGCTCCAGATATTCCGTGGAGGGATACATAAACTGCTCACTGTTGTCGTGATGGATATTTAAAATCACATACATGCCGCTGTCATAGGCATAGTCCACCACCTCCTGCACCCGGTTCAGCCACACATCCGAAATCTGATAGTTTTCATCCACATGATCGTGCCAGCTCACCGGAATGCGGATAGAATGGAATCCCGCCTCCCGAATATCATCGATCATCTCCCGGGTGGTTGCAACACCCACCCACTGCGCCTCCGCCTCCAGCTCATCGGCAAAGGTTCTGTCGCTGTAGGCGTCGAAGGTATTGCCCAGATTCCAGCCAATCTTCATGTCATGCACAAACGCAAAAGCCTCGCTGTCCGGAATCTCCAGGGAGGGCATTACCACCTCCGGGATCACATAACCTGCTTCTCCCTCTGCTGCGCTGTCCTGGTCTGCATCTTTGTCCTGTCCGCCGGAGGTTTTCTCATCCGCATCACTTTCTGAACCGTTCTCCCCGCTGCCTTCGCCGCCCTCCGAACCGTCAGCCTGACTGCTTCCTGCTCCGTCTTCTGCTCCGCTCTGTGTTGAACCGTTTTCCGACCTGTCAGCTTCCTCCGTCTTATCCTGCGCCGCCGAGCCTGTTTCCCCTCTGGCCTGCCCCTCCGCAGACTCGGATTTTCCGCAGCCCGCAAGCATTGTGAAAGCAAAGGACGCGGCAAGCAATGTCACCAACAATTTCTTTTTCATTGAATCGAATCCTCCCTGAATACTTTTGTCTCTATTTTATACATCCCGGCCCTGGAAAGCAACACAAAAATCGCAACAGTTCAGACAGGTCACTGAACTGTTACGAAAAATCATCGGTTCTCGTCCAGGTACAGCTGTACCCGGTTGGTCACTGTCCGGCTTACCTCCTCAATGGTCTTACTTCCGTTGAAATAGTCCTCCGCCTCCTGCAGAACGATGTCGATCAGCGGCGCAGGGCGCATAGGCAGCGGCTGCGCCTCCTCTATGGCCTTTCGGTACTCTGCCTGCTTTTCCTCCGTCGCATCCTCCTTCGTATACCGGATCATCTCTCCGTCGGAAGTAATCATCATGAA
>Ga0224737_10007_pt2 | contig 24746 bp, 22 predicted proteins | sample LIM_B_Water_Pos_FD_161632 | JGI IMG/M metagenome (GOLD analysis project Ga0224737, IMG submission 161632) | Enriched cells from gastrointestinal tract of the lab mouse from Pacific Northwest National Laboratory (PNNL), Richland, Washington... | ecosystem: Host-associated > Mammals > Digestive... | reverse complement strand
AAAAACATATAGAGAATTTTGCGGTGAAGCTTATAATAAAGTAAATCAATACACAAAGAAAATGAGTATAAAAAGAATCGATGGAAATAAATTTGATAAATTAAAAGAGCGGTTACTCAAGAACTCAGCCAATTAGTTTTGGAAAAATGGCAATTCCCATATATCAGATGCCGATTGGGAGTCTCCAATTTAATGGCCCCAAAAGCGACCTTACCTTGAATAGGGCGGTCGCTTTTTTGTGTGGCTTATACATGACATTACAAGACTGATTCAACATTTTTTATGCAGGATTTTATTATTCCGCCAGCCAAGGTTCACAGGTCCCTTTTTCCAAAACGTCGGCAATTCTTTTGCAGGCGTTTCCGTCTCCATATGGATTGCAGGCATGAGACATTTTGCTATATTCATTCTCATCTTCAAGCAATAACTTAAAATTTTGATAAATGGTTTTTTCATCGGTGCCAACCAGCTTAAGCGTTCCTGCCTCTACTCCCTCCGGTCTTTCTGTCGTATCTCTCATAACAAGAACTGGCTTACCATAGGACGGACATTCTTCCTGAATTCCTCCTGAGTCTGTCAGACAGAGAAAGCACCTGGCCTCAAAATTATGGCAGTCAAATACCTCAATTGGTTCGATGATATGGATTCTTTCGCAATCACCGAGTTCTTCCTCTGCCGCCTTTCTCACAGCCGGATTCATATGAACGGGATAAACGGCCTTACATTCCGGATGTTCCTCCAAAACACGCCTGATAGCTCGGAACATATTGTGCATTGGCTGCCCCAGATTCTCTCTCCGGTGAGCCGTAATAAAAATCATTTTGTCACCGTTGATCCAGTCCAGTTCGGGATGAGTATAGTTTTCTGTGACTGTATGCCGCATGGCATCTATGACAGTGTTTCCGGTAATATAGATATTTTCAGGGTTTTTCCCTTCCTTAATTAATTGATTTGCAGAAAGGCGGGTCGGGGCAAAGTTGTATTGCGCAATAATAGAAACGGCTTGTCTGTTAAACTCTTCGGGATATGGAGAATATATATTATATGTACGAAGGCCGGCTTCAACATGTCCGACAGGAATCTGCAGATAGAAACAGGCTAGTGCAGTGACAAACGCTGTAGATGTGTCACCATGGACAAGAACAACATCCGGCTTCACTTCCGTAAGAACATTTTTTATTTTTTCAAGAATACCGGTGGTAATGTGAAACAAGGTTTGTCCCTGCTTCATAATAGAAAGGTCATAATCCGGCAAAACATGAAAGGCGTCTAAAACCTGATCCAGCATCTGACGGTGCTGTCCGGTGACACAAACAAGGGTCTGAATGCCCTCTCTTTTTTTTAATTCATTTACCAAAGGGCACATTTTTATGGCCTCGGGTCTTGTTCCAAACACCAACAATACTTTTTTCACCTATGCCTCCTTTTTATATCCGAATCAAACGATTGTATCAGTTACATTTGTTTCACGGTTTATCCGGAAAAATTCCGTCTCCAGAATGCCATACCATTTCCAGTTTATGTATTCTTGTTCCTTAAGGACATGTTCCCGAAATTCTCCTTCATAGACAAATCCGCAACGCTCATATAAACGAATTGCGGTTTGGTTATCAGCTAATACATTCAGGTAAACCTTATGGAGCCCAAGCTCCTGAAATGCTAATTTCAAAAGCAAACAGGTCGCATTAAAGGCAATTCCTTTTCCATGTGCTTTCTTCCTTAGACTGATTGCATATTCTGCATTTTTATTTTGCTGATTTATGTTTTTTAAGCTTATTGTCCCCAAATATTCATCGCTTACGGCATCAGCAATTGCATAATGAAGGCTTGATCCGTTATTAATTATTTTGGGAATAGCTGCTGATCTGCAAAAAGCAATCACATCTGACATTTCTGTTTCATTCATTTTTTTCATGAATCCTTTTTGGATGTCAGGATCATGCATCCATTCAAACATAAATGGTGCATCCTCCAATTTTATCTCGCGAAGACTAATCATATTACATCCCTCTATTCTTTTCTGCTTTCTGATAAACCGTATTCAGATGTTTTCTTTTTTGCCAGACAAATTGTCAGGGATTTGTATATTGTACAGAGAACAATAGTTATCACAAGGCAAATGCCTGCATTAATATAAGAATATCCAATGCCTTGGATATGCCAATCTGGAATTAAAGGCCCGATTATACGGATAACCAGCTGATGAATTAAAAATGCATAGGGGCTAATTGCGGCAATGCCTCGTATCGGAATGCAATTCAACCAATGGGAAAGTGCCCCCCCCCATTGAGAATGCACAGATAAGGAATCCCGCACTTGGTAAAAACAGCAATGACCAGATCCACCAAGCCTGCGGGCAGGCTCCTTGTATAACAGAGATGATCCTGTTGTAAAGTATCCCCGGCAGTATCAGCAGCAACAGAGCTAAAAACTCAAGGCTGGTATTCCGCCATTTAAATGGAACCCTGCCAGAGCGGGGGGTATATAAAGCTGTTCTAAACAAGTAACCCAGATTACAGCCAATTATAAAATCGCCCAGCCTGTAAACAGGATTAATATAAGTAAACCATTTGGTTATGTCTTCACTGACAGACATCTGCCGACATGCTAAGCTGACGCCGAATGTCAGGGATGTTTCTATCATGATTACACTGCAAATGACTACGACGGCCGTTCTTCGATATTTATATTTTTTCAGCCGTTGCAGCACCCACGGAAACATAAAGTACAGAAAGAACAAGACGCTCAAATACCAAGAAACACTGTTAAATGAAAAATAAAAGGATGCCTTGGGAATCCAGCTTTGAAGCAGCAGCAGGTTTAAGACGGATTTTACAGCGGTTGAAACGAGCCGGGAGCCACTGGCCATGCCATAAAGCCGTACATCCAGCATAATTCCCACCAGAAGCGTCAGCAAATGCAGCGGATACAATTTTTTTATCTTATGCCAGGCAAAACGCAATCTGCCTCGGATCGAAAAGTCCATTGTTCGATCCGTATAGTTCCAAAACAATAGAAAGCCGGATAGTAAAAAAAATATCTCAACTCCTGCCGGCCCGCCAAATGCACAACCTGTTATTCCCGTATGTGAAATAAATATAAGAAAAAATGCCAGCGCGCGAACAAAGTTCAAGCCGCCTAATCGTTTACCTTCCATTTTAATATTGCTCCTTCATTTTCCTGCCTTATGCAAGTCGTGAGCTTAAGATTTATCTGCAACAGCATGTATATAGTCTTCATAGTCTCGGATATATTCGGCTGCGTCATAAGGTTCACTGGCTAAAACCAGCAGCACCGCATCCTCGCTGAAATCATACATATCCTTCCAGACCATAACCGGAAGATAAATACCGGTGTGGGGCCGATTCAGACAATAGATCGCCTCGTTGCCCCGACCGTCCTTTACTTTTACCTTGCTGGTGCCGGATACATTAATGAGAACAAACTCCGTCTTACGATTGGCATGCTGCCCACGCACCACATTTTTATCGGAGCCGTATATGTAAAAAACACGTTTAATCTCAAAGGGGATATCCCGCTTCCCTTCCACAATCACCAGATGCCCCCGTTCATCGCCCTTTTGAGGAAATTCCAACAATTGAACCTTACTAATATTCTGCACTTTTCATTCTCCTTTTGCAGTTTTGGCAAGCCTTACCTTAATGAAAATCATTGATTGCTTTGATTACATAGTCTTGTTCTTCCGCAGTCATGCCATTATACATTGGTAAACTCAGAACTTCATTGGCAAACTGTTCAGCGATGGGATAATCTCCAGCTTTTTTTCCAAGATACAGGTATGCCTCAGAAAGATGGGGCGGAATAGGGTAATGTATTAAGGTGCCTATACCTTGCTCTTTCAGATAACTCTGTAACTCATCACGGCGAGGGGTATGAATTACAAACTGATGCCAGGTAGAATCCGCCCCCGGCCGTATCTTTGGCAAATTCACATATGAATTTTTCATCTCTTTCATGTAGCGTTGTGCAATTATACAGCGTTCTCGATTAAAATCCTCAAGATGCTTCAGTTTTACCCGCAGGAGTCCTGCCTGCATTTCATCTAATCTGCTGTTCGTACCAACCACCTGATTGTGATAGCGTTTTTCACTGCCATAATTTCTGAATACACGACATGCATTTGCCAGTTCTTCGCTGTCGGTCGTGATACATCCCGCATCTCCAAAGGCACCGCAGCCTTTGCTTGGATAAAAGCTGAAGCAGCCGATATCCCCAAAGCTTCCCACAGTTTTACCAAGCCAATGATTTCCATGACTCTGAGCGCAGTCCTCCACTACACGGAGACCGTATCGTTGCGCGATATCCATAATTCTGGTCATGTCACAGGCTTGACCGTACAGATGTACTGCCAATATAGCCTTGGTATTTGGAGTAATAGCCTTCTCAATCTTTTCGGCGTCTATATTGTCATATTGATCCGGTTCCACAAATACGGGAACGGCACCATTCATGCTGATACCCATTACACAGGCAATATACGCATTCGCGCACACAATAACCTCATCGCCGGAGCCGATGTTCAGCAGTCGGAAGCTGATCCAAAGAGCATCCAATCCGCTCGCAAGCCCGACACAATATTTTGTGCCAATGTAGTCGGCCCATTCTTGTTCAAAGGATTTTACTTCATTGCCCAGAATATACCATCCTGAACGCAGCACCTCCAGGGCTTTTGCCTCATACTCAGAGGCATGCAGGGAAAACTGTCTCTCTAAATTATTAGGCATTATATTCATTTGGATACCTCCGTTTGTACTAATCAATATTAATCGAGCCATCTGATTCCATATACATGGGGTCCCACTTCAGCGTGGGCGCCAATTCATTAATCCTTTTTACAATAAACGGCAATTCTTTGCTTTTAAGGACATTAAATCCCATATCTAAAAGGGATTGTCTGTGTATAGCCGAAATCCATATCAGCGCAATATCATACTGCTTACTCTGTGCCTGTACAAATTTATGGCACAACTGTTCAACGGATATTGTTTTGTCCAGGGGGTATACACCGGCGATATCCAAAACTGTCATTTTCTTTTTTATTTCCCCTCGGAAGTATACTGCCCCTCGCAGACATTCATCCACATAATAGCCAACCGCACGATACCCGGATCGTTCCAACTTCCAGCGGCTATACTCCGTAGTCAGATAAGGGCGGACACATCCTAAAGTTTTTGGGGTATCTAAAATTTGTTGCGCAGTTACAGAGCGAAATGTTTCGCTCTCCACAAGCTCTGCAATCTGTTTCGCACCTGTGACCATATGCATTACAGCACGCGCCGGATTCAAAAGTTTGCTCAGTCGTGTAACATTTCCTTCGTTTATCCAGCCAAGCTTCAAAAAACCGCCATAGGAATTTTCCGGATTGGGGAAACCGATAAAATAATCAAATCCACGGGCAGCATAATATTTTTCTGCGGTTAAAATAATCCCCGAGAATATTCCACGTCTTCGATATTCCGGATTTACCGCGCTTTCGCAGGATTGTACGACATTGTAAATGCGGCTTCCGTCCGTATATTGCATAGGCATAAACGCATTCATACCTACCAGCTTATTACCGTCGAAAGCACCAAAGATTCCTGACGGCTGAAAGGTATTTTTATGATGCTTGTACTCCCAGGTATCTTGAGTGGCATGACGCCCAAAAACACTGTTAAACAGAGCAATCAATTCGTTCTCGTAATCCGTACCATCTATTTTGCGAAATTCTAAATCACTCATTTCTTTTCTCCCTCAGTTTTTTTATTGGAAAACTAATCAGCCGCACAAGCCAAAGTGCGGGCAATAACCATGTACAGCGACATAAAATCGGATAGCGACGCCGCATTTCATATATGTTAGGGAAAAGTTTTTTGCATAATAACTCCTGTATCTGAAAAAGGTACTTTTCGGCGCTGATATTTTTCCTGTACTGTGCTGTCTGATGCGGAATCTGTTCCAGAGGGAAGCTGTAATGCTCCAATGGAATATATCCGTCAAAAACTTCTACTTCACTCAAGCCGGCTTTCGTACCCACGGTGTCTATCAACGTCAACCGCACCTTTTGTATCTCCTTTTGACGTGTAAATTTTATTTCTGTTGCTCCACCGTCAGGTGCAGGTTCAATATTTTCCACGCAAAATCCATTATCCAGTTGCAGCCTTAAGGACCGAATATGTTGCTCTGAACTTGCGCTTTCGTATAGAACTAAGCTGTTGACACTTATCGGTTTTTTCCAGTACAACTCCAATGTCTTTTCTTTATCTTCGGCATCAGGTATCCAAACACATTGATCAAGCATTGACACATAAGGAAAAATTTTGCTGCTGTCTATTACCTTAAAATCATTTGCATAATCCGCGCGGCCGCTGGTTGCGGTGACTGTAGCTGATAAGGCAAGATTTTCCGTGCGCTTCCGCCAATAACACACATCGCTGTTTAGAAAGCGTGGCGCGTAGATCCATGCCTGTTGGGATACATAACATTTTATGGACTGAAATAAAAGATTTTGGCGAAGCTTGGGAGTTTTGCAACAGTCAGGAACAGCAAAACAAAGTCTGTCCTGCCAGCGCGCTTCCGGGTTTTCTGCAGCAGGGTCAGTTTGCAGCGTGGGCTGTAAAGGCTTTTCAAAATAGTCGCTTTTCCCCAGCCAATTATTTGCATAGGCATATTTGGTCAAAAGCAGTGGTTTGTAGCAGGGCTGCTCTACGATCAACTGCCGTACTGCCTCCAATGTTGTAAGGTAGGTCATGCGATGGTCAGGATGCCAGTCGTAATTGTTTACTACGATGCAGTCCGGCAGAATATCGATTAGTAAATCATGCAGATCGCGTCTATAATTTTCCAAGGTGTAGGAACTGTGCACGCCGCTTTTTAGAAAGCGATATTCCGGGGCGTCCGGTAAGCCGTAGGTTTCTTTTCGGCCATGGTTTACCAAAATATCATCTTTTCTGCAGTCGTATAGTACTTTCCCGATCAGTACAGAATCCGGATAACCTAAAAACATAATATGCTGCGTATCCATGCCAAGTACCGAAAGAGCATGCTGTGCCTCTCTCAGACGAATCAGCTCGTCACACTTATACCCGTCTCCATTAGTAGTGAACAATACAAAAGGTTCATACTCTGCTCGTGGTTCGCAGCAGGCGGCAAGCAACGCGCCTGCAATGGAGATATCATCATCCTGATGGGGTACAATCACCAGCAATTTCTTCATAATTTACCTCTTTACAGCCATTTTCAGCTTTAATACAGGTTTTGTTAAGTTTAGTTTTAAAAGGATAAACTTAAAGTAGTATGGATTTTTCATGGCTCGCCGAAAACCGATATGGTGAAAATGCCGCATAAACTCGTCGCGAATCCTGTTTAACAAAGAATCATCTGCACCAGTGTGCAGCGCAAGTAAATAGGCGTTGGAAAGGATTCCGCAATAAAATTCATTCAGCCCTTCTGGCTGCCTGGGCACTTCCTGATAATGTCTCTGAACAAGCTGTATGATATAAAGAGCATCGTCCACATCGTGCATCTGAGGAGTCCGAGTAATGGAACTGCTGCGGTTCCGATAATAGTAGAGCACATCCGGCAGCTTACTGATACGCTTTGCTTTTTCAAACAACAGGTACATTACCGCAATATCCTCATATCGCCGTCCTTCCGGAAACGTTATGTTCTCAAATAACTCGCGGTAAAATAGTTTATTCCATAAATGGCTGGTCAGCTGCTGTAAAAACAACGCATCCAATGCCTGGTCAGAGGTATACACCCCCGGCGCCAGATGATTCATCCGGTAAGGGTCTCGAGTGATTTTGCCCGACTCGTCTACATTTTGGAAATCGCATATACATATTTCTGCGGCATCTGCTTTCAGACGGACATAAAGTTTTTCCATCATGGCAGGATGTACATAATCATCCGGATCTACAAAAGCAATATAGGTGCCCTGAGCCATCTGAATTCCCACGTTCCGGGCTGAACTCACGCCTCCATTTTTTTTATGAATAACTGTGATATTGGAGTGGGCGGATGCATATTCATCACAAATTTCCGCGGAACCGTCAGAGGAACCATCATCTACAATTATAATTTCCATTTCCTGTATGGTCTGACAGCACAGTGAGTCCAGACATTGTCGCAGATAGGGTGCAACATTATTTACCGGCAAAATAACACTGATTTTTTCCATTTGAATACCTCTATGTGCCTTTAGCAGACAGTCACTCAAAATTTGTAAGGGTATCTTTCTTGTTTTTCATAAAATTCGTTCTACAATTTGAGATTGATAGTCTACGTTTCCGGTCAATTCGTCGTCACCGCCTGTATAGCCGCATTCATTGGTGTATTTATTTGTAATGGGTACTTTTTGTGTGGCTCCGGCCAAATACCATTCATATTCAATATCAGCATGGCCGATATCGATGGCCTGTGCGCCCAGCTTGACGGTTACATCATAGGCTAAAATAGTTGCGGTAGGTCCTAAAGCGATTAGCACAAGCTGGTTTTGTCTTATCTGACGTTGTACCGCGGCAAAAATATCATCATAACGCTCATAGGCGTTGACAGCAGGGGCCAATATGCGTTGTACACTTGCTGCTCCAGTTAAAAAATCATTGTTAATTCCCAGACGGGTTTTTTCACCTTCTACAATCAAAACGTCGCGGGCCGACCACAATCGGCGCAGCTTTCTGAAGCGTTCCGAGGCTCTGCTTTTATCTGCATAATCTATATAAAATCGAGTTACCATGGCATTGTAGTAGGTGATTTCAGGATTCAGCAATTCATAAAAAGACTTTCGGTTTTTTGCAATGAACAATTCCCAAAAATCCCGTGCGGCAGGTTCGTATTTTTTCAGATCGCCAAAGCAATCGCACAGTCCAATCAGGACTCTGGGATTATTAGACGCAACAACCTCCCGTAGCCGCTGAGCCATATTGTCCGAATATTGCTGAAAGGAAGGATTGGGGATATTGCATGCCCACTTATATTCCCCCTCGCCAAAGCGGGCGATGGAACAGCCGTTTTCCAACAAAGTATCCAGGGTTTCGTCAATAGATGCAATTTCAAAAGGCATCTGCAGAATCTCCATAAAATTTATTGCATACCATAAGCGATGATAGATCCAGCGCATCGATCTGAAAATCCAGTTTCTTTTGTAGTCTTTATCTGTCATTTCTATTTCCCCTTTTCATCAGCATGCTCCGGAATTGCTTAATCCAAAAACGAAATTCCGGATTACGGAAATATACGGTTCCGATACATACTGCAAATACGAAGCCTGTAATAAAAATTTTTGAAGCCACTCGCACAATTGAAGATTCAATATTTACCTGGCAGCAGAGTGTAAGCGCAATTCCGCAGCACAAAAAGGAACTGATAAAGTATCGAATGTATTTGGAAAAATACTCCCTTAGATCCCTGTTAAATAGATATCGCTGGACTACATATGGCACACCTACCGTTGCCGCCACAGTACTGATTGTTGTACCTAAAAACACACCGTATTCGACAAGGCCGGTCAATTTAATCAGCAAAACAGAAAACACTATGTTAGTGATTCCTTCCAGCAGAGCTAAATATTTTACCCATTTCCGTGGACTGTATAACCCTTTTGCTCCGCGAAAGGCCTCTGAACACTGAGTCATCTGACGGCAGTAATTGTTCAGGACAATGATTATTACCAGCGGCATCTCCCAAATATATTCGGCACCAAGCCAGAGAGTAATCACATCGTTAAACAACACCAGCATAAAAGCCGAAACAAAGGTTTCAATCACAAAATTCAGAAAAAAAAGCTTTTGAAACAAAGAATAGTTTTCCTGATCTGTATGCATAAGCAAAAAATGACCCAGATTGGCTGTAATGCTGCTGAATACCCGGTTGAAAACGTTGTTTACTACCCCGACAATCATTGAATAGCCTGAATAAATTGCTGTGGCTGTAAGGCTGCCAAAGCCAGTCAGGAGCAAATTGTCAGTTCCGAATACGAAATAGGAAGCAATATTAATTACAAACAACGCCTTTACATTTTTCAGTATTTCTGCTTTATACTTTTGATCCAGCTCAATCTTCTGCTTTTTTCTCAAAAAAGGATAGTCACGTCCGGAACGGTACCACAGGTAAACGTTGGCTGCTACCACACATGCCATTTTTATAAGCAGATATTTTTCAAATCCGTTTTTACTCTGCATTACTGCCAGCTGTCCAAGAGACATTGCCGCAAATGCTATCAGATCTACATTATTGATTACAAACGCCTTTTTATCAGACTGTATAATTACCCTTCGATAGGAAATCAAATAGGATGATGCAGTATCCAGCAAAAACAGCAGGTATATGCGGAACACATAATGATTTGGTAAACTTTGATCCACCAGAAAAAACATTACTGGAGTAATCAACAAACTGATAGCCAAAACTAATATTGCGACACATGTATACACTTTCCTGAAAATGTTCATTATGCCGCGGATTGCGTTCTCATCACCTTCCTGTAAAGGACGATATAAGCTGAATCCGATAGCTGTACCGACACCCATTTCCATCAGACTTAGCATAGAGATGACGCTTGTCATCAAAGCGTTTAACCCCATTACATTTTGCCCCAGATATGCGGCAAAATGGCGACGTACAATAAAGCCTAAAATAGTTTTGACGAGATATGCCCCAATATAGGACATAATATTTCGTACAGCTGTTTTGTCATTCATGTTTTTTACCTGACATATTTTGCTCTAAAATGTTCCGCATTTGACCTGATTTCCTGATAATATAAAATATTGCGCTGTAGCTGGACTTCCATTTTGTTTAGATTCTGAATATAGTCAGCATGTTTTCCGTTCATTTTCTTGTAATATTTCCCTTTATATTTCTCAAAGTAATAGACTGGAGAAAAATAAATAGTCCACCGGTTTAAATCCATAAGCCTGAGATATAAAAAAACCAGGAACAATGAAATTTTACGACATATTCCGGATATACTTCCGGCGCAGTCCAATTTAAAACGCATCAAATCCTCAAAAAACATACGGTTTTTTTCACTGGGCAAGCCGTGGCTCAAAGAATTTTCATGGATGCGATATATAACTTTACATTTTGCATAAAACTGAGTAGTAGCAGAGCTGTTTTCTACTAATACGGAATACCATCCCGGATCGTCCTCAAAATTGCGGAATGCAGCTATATGATCCTGAACGGCCTTAGTCATCAATGCCTTATCAACAAAAACAGAAGGCGTATTCATATAATTACCCAATGCTACTCGGAAGCGATCGTCCTGATTGCAATGTGTAACATTGGCAAAATACAATACGCGATTTGCGATTTCGTCGTCTATGGAAAGCGTTTCGTGATTCAATATCATGGGATAGTATGCATTTATACAGCCTTCCTTCCCCCACTCAAACACGTTTTCACAACTGAATAGATCATCACCCGCAATAATTTTGTAATGTGCATCCTGGATTTTACACAATACCTCCAGATAATTACGGTTCAATCCAACATTCTCTGCTCTTGATATTACGTCAATTTGTGAAAAAAGATTGTGATACGTTTTTATCCACCTTTTGGCAAGTGCTACAGTATCGTCTGACGAGTGATCATCCCCGATGATTAAGCTGCAATGAATATCAGAGCCATAATGCTGAATTTGGTATTTTATACTTTCCAGTGTTTCCAGAATAAAATCCTGTTGGTTATAGGAAATAATTGCAAATGTAAAACGATTATTCATAGTTGCCGCAATGCTCCTTTAGCTTCCAGAGGTGTTTTCTGCTTTTGCGCTGCAATCTGATTTAAACGGGCAAAACAGATTCCCTGCACAAAAGCCAGAGGAACCACACCTGTGTGAAACAATGAAATACTGCTTACTGTTGCATAGCATAGATATAAAAAAATAAGTACCAAAGTCTGATAGCATACAGTGTCAGTCATATAATATTTATTTATTCTGTTCCAAAATGTCACCATAAACAAAATAAAAAGAACTAAGCCAACTAATCCAAATTGACCAAATAAAAATCCCCAAAAGGAATCGGTGATATCATTAAAGGCATTAGGAGCTATTCCATAATATCCGTTTAATCCATATATGAAATAGAGCGGTGAATAAAATAATCCAGAAGCCGTAGAGGCAAAGGTTCCTAAGCCTGCGCCAAACGGAAAGTGATCCCAGGCAATTCTAAGACCGGTTTCAGTCAGTAATATACGACATGTAATATTTCCAGAAAAATAATAAGTGGAAAACTGACTCCAACCGCCAATTACTGCTAATAAGGCCAACAAAAACAAAGCATTTGCGTTGATACGGTTATGCTTTCGCAGAAAGAGTTTCAGGGCAAAATACAACACAACGGTTGCCAACGCCAATGCGCGTAAAGTTGACAGCATTACCAGCAACATTCCATATTGATAAAATTTCATTCTGGAGCTATAGCGCTCCAGAAAACGTGTTAAAAGCAACAGAAACATTGCTATCATTGCAAGCCGTCCGGGATGTCTGAAGCACAGCATACGAGCGCTGAGTCCCCATCTTAAAAACGAATAAGGCCAAATATCAAAAAAACTGTCTGCTATTTCCATAAAAAAAATCATCCAGCAAATAACTTTTACATGGAAGGAGAGTATATGCGAATGTTTCTTAAAATCATACTTTTTAAAATATTCAAAGGCAAAAAGCAAGATACACACATACTTAATACATGACATCGCATCCATGAATACGGCCGGTGTGGGCTGATATTGATTTATAAATGCAGAAACACCGCCTTCAAGTATAAGTATCAACAGGAGAGATAGCATTCCGAGCACCCATTTTTCCACCCCCTGGCAAAACATGGAAAATAAAAATAAGAATATAAATATCTCATCCCAATACTTAAGCAGCGGAATATAAGATTCCAGCGTTACCTGAAAGGTGAATAAATAAAGACAGAGAACCAAAAACATGGTCTTAAAATTCACCTTCATCTCACCACCTCCTGCCGACAACATTGCTCATATACTGCCATTGTCTCCTTCAGCATTCTGATATGGTTAAAATTTGTTCGGACATATTTTTCTGCATTTTGTTCCAACTTGTTCAGATAGCTGTCAGACAGATTTGAGACCCATATGATCAAATCTGTCAGAGCATCCATGTCATTATCCGCAAAGCAACATTTAGAGTTTACAGCATTTATTTCCCGCATCCCCCCTACTGAACTGGTGAGACACAAAACTCGGTTCAACATTGCCTCTACGACGGCCAGGCCAAAGCTTTCATAATGGGAAGGCTGAACGTAAATATCATAGGCTGAATAATCTATGGCAGAAGATACCACATAACCCTTCAGGGTTACTGTTTTGTTAAGCTCCCTTGCGGCTATAATTTTCTGCAATGCCTGTAGTTGACTGCCTGTACCGTATATATCGCAGTGAATCCGGAGATTTGCTTTTCTGATACAGCTTTCAACGGCGCTCAAGAGCAGCTCGTAGTTCTTTACCTTTTCCAATCGGCCGATCGATAAAATGTGTACGGTTCTTTCAGCAAAATGACAACGTTCTTCTTTAGGAGGATATTGATTTAAATCTACTCCGTTATGAATCACTATAACTTTTTTTTCGGGCACTCCCCGGTTTACAAGCCGAGTTTTCAGGTCGGCAGATACGGCAATATACTTTTTAAAATACTGATTCAGGAAGATTTCAGCTTTTGCAAAAAGCATACGCTCAATGACTGGTCTTCCCATGCGATCCTGAACGGCATCTCCGTGTATAGTCGCTATCGCTGATATTGGTGCAGTAAATTGTGCACTGCGAAACACTATCATTGAATTTATCCCATTGCAGTGAATCAGATCTATGTTTTTTTCTTCCACAAATTGCCTTAATTGTTTTAGCGATGTTGCAGGGCATGAAAAGTCAAAGTAGAATTTATCTGTATTTATACATTGTTTTTCCAGGTACTCAGCAAACGCTGACTGCGCGCGTATGCACAGAAAACATTGATAGTCTTCCAAAGGAAGCCCATTTATCAACTGCATAATGTAAGTTTCAGCACCGCCAAGGTCTTTACCGACATCCATTATCAAAACGTGTTTCATCTTTTTCGCACCACTTTTGCCGGAACACCGACAGCAACGGAACCTTCCGGAATATTTTTGGTTACTACAGATTTTGCGCCAATTACACTGTTTGAGCCTATCTGTACGCCTGCCAGCACCGTAACCCCGTAACCAAGCCACACGTTATCTCCGATTATAATAGGTGCCTCCGTCATTCCCTGTTCTTTTATTGGTATTTTTGTGTCTGCAAATGAATGATTCTGTGCTATAAATGCGCAGAAGGGCGCCATTAAAACTTTGCTGCCGATGTATACCTCTCCCTGGAAAAAAGCGCCGTCGCCAATTCCGGAATCCGTACCAACATGCAATTTACGACTGAACCGTACCTTTCGCCCTATATCCAAACGCCTGCCGCTTTCTATGGCAATCAACCTTATGCATAGAGCACGATAGGATCGTGCCAGTGTTCCCAATAATCCAAACCCATAGCTGGGAACAAGATTTCCCAAAAGAGCATACATTGTCAGGCCTAATATCTGTCGAATCGTCCTCATACATTCCCTGCCTTCAACTGCACTTCAGTATATTATGCAGCAACTTTTCAATATATTTAATCTTTTGATCCATGCCGATAATTTGAAATAAAAAACTTCGAACAAGGTCAACGAACGCAAATCCCATAAACAATGCCAATGTTAATATTAATGTTGCAATCAAAAAACCAGTAACGGAACGATTTGTTAAGTGAGATGCATAGTTTCCCATATGCTGGCTCCAGAAATAGGGATGACATTGCATGATATAAACACCCAGGCAAGCACCGGAAAAAGACTGTATCCATTTCTGCATTCTGTTTATTTCCATGGTTGCAAATCCACATAGCAGACATAAGGCAGCCAGTATCAGTGGTATATTAGTATAGGAAGTGGCAATGTTGTTCAAAAACGGACTGTTCCACTTTACTCCAAGTATCTTTATCATAAAGCAGATGCCGCTAAACAAAAAATAGAGTGCTATATATTGCCGACTTTTGAGCTTTTTTTCTATATTCAGCATGCGAACTCCACCTCCCACACAATATAGAGCAAAAAGCCAGTTTGCACTGTAACCGCCTGCAAATCCCAAATACCCGTTATGGTTTTCATAAAGGGCAAAGCAGAATATTACCAATATAAGCATATAGATCTGTCTTTTGCTCATGTGTTTTAAGGCCGCATTTGCAAAGGGAAACAGAAAAAAGGCAAAACAATAAGCAGTGATATACCAAAAAGTATTATGTATAACAGGAAACACGGACATTTTATATAATTCCGGCGTTACATAACCAGGAGTGACGAAATTACTTATTAGAGTCTCTCCCAAACTTAGTATTACAACCTGCAGCCAAAGACAAACGATTCGGCCAGGATGCCAATTCGTATCAACTCCCACATAACCGCTGATCAGCATGTAAATGTTTGCGCCGCTGGCACCCAGGCATTCCAGCACCCACACCGCAGAATATAACGGTGTTCCGGGGTGAACGGCTGCGAGTAAACCTCCCATATAGAGCAGATGACACATACAGATCATCAGAGTGGCAACAATTCGTAATATTTCAATGCCCGTATTTTGCCGCTTTCCTTGCACTATTTTCTCCCTTTTTAAATCGTTCCTTCAAAATACTTGCTACAAAGATGAAGTTACCTGCAAAATATCGCCGGAACAATCTCCTGGGCTCCTGCATAACGCGGAACAACCATTCCAGACACAGCCTCTGCATCCATAGGGGCGCACGCGGTATTTTACCTGAAATGACATCAAAGCTTCCGCCGACTCCCATAAAAACTGCTCTATGGCCCTTTTCCTGTAAATATTCAATTAGATACTCTTTTACAGGAGAGGTTATCCCCACAAATACAATATCCGGATTTGCTTTTTTCAGTTTTTCAGATATATCCGGCCAATCCGTTTCCTGAAAATATCCGTTATGGATTCCGGCAATTTTCAAATGCGGATTTTTTGTCTGTAGATTTACCGCTGTTTTTTCCACCACTTCCTGCCTGGACCCAAGAAGATAAATGCGATAGCCTTTTTCGGCACAACGAACAACAAGGCTATTCATTAAGTCTATACCGGCAACCCTTTCGGGCAGCGGTTTCTTCAAAAACCTGCTGGCCCATATGACAGATGCCCCATCCGCGTTTATTATTCCGCAGCTGTTAATAATGCAACGCATTTGTTCATTCCTTTTGGCCTCATTGAGCTTATCAGCATTGACGCCCATCAGGTGCAGAGGCGTTTTAGTCTGTATATATTTTTCAACCAGTTCAACGGTCTGCGGATTGTCGATAACATCAATCTGTGTATCCAGAATCTTGATTCTGGGATTGTCGCCCAGAACAATTTCCTGTGTAATCTTCTTATAATTCATGCTTTTACTTCTTTCTCAGATCTTATTTCGTTGCCTGCTTTTTATGGAAACCATCTTTATCAGCCAATGATATCCTGCCGCAATTGCCAGACTGGCAAAAAAGGCTGCAATCCCAACAGCTATCTGCACATAAACAGATGCAGGACAAAAAACAAATATTAATGAAAACGCCAACATATGTACCAAATACGATTTGCATGAAATGGACGAAATACCAATTAACACCTTTTTTATAAATTTGCAGTCTATGAAAAACAAAATCAATATGATTGCTCCATAGCCCCGAAAAGCAAAAAAATCGTTGACGCTTTTCAGGAAGCCTCCGGCAAGGGCTAAAAAGCCTTCAAACCCTATCCCGATTACAGCTGCAATGTAAATCAGCTATTTGGGAATAACGATGTCCCTTCCTTCATATAAATAATCTGCACAACTCATACCAAACCCGAATTCCCAAACATATTGCAGAAAAAAGCTTCCCCAGATCCGTTCTGTACAAAGCCCGGTTTGTGTTGTGAAAATCCACCATGCAATGCTTGTCAGCGTGCACACTGCAACATTGTCAGTATGGAAAATCCTCGAGCAAAATCAATTAGCCAATATCTGTCCTCCCCCCTGTATTGTAATTTTGCATCCGTTTCTTACCTTGTTGTTTTTTCTTTGTGTGAGCATGAAATATCCTTTTCCACAGTAAACAGCTGCCGCTAAATACCACCTTTAGCGACCAACACAAAAAGAAGCCCCTGAAACAGAGCTTCTTTTCTGTCATTGACTGCGGAATTGACCACTTATTGCACTGGCCGGATACATTACAACAGGAAAATTTGACGAACCTTCCCACCAAAAAACAGAGCCCCTTACGGAGCTCTGTTAAAATATTCATTGAACTTTGATCGTCAACTCATTGTAAATCCCGACCGGTACTTCCAGGCCAAAACAATATTCATCCATCCTGTCCTGTTCAAAATTATATACCGTTACAATTTTCTTTTCGGGGTCTACTACCCAGTACTCTCTTACACCGGCGGTACGATACCTGAACAATTTTTTAAAATAATCCATCTGCCTGCTGCTTGAGGAAACAATTTCTATAATCCAATCCGGTGAACCATCACACCCTCTTTCCGTAATTTTTTTCTTATCACAGATAACAGATATATCAGGTTCCACATAGTTCCTGTCATTCTCATTCAAAAAAACTGCAAACGGAGCAGGAAACACTTCGCATTCTCCTTTATTCCGCTCAATGTAGTCCTTTATTTGGTATGATAAGTCCATTACAAGCATCTGATGTCTGGTACTCGGCGGCGCCATGTAATAAATCTTCCCGTCGATCAACTCGGCCCGTTCACCAGCGGGCAGAGAATAGATATCTTCTACTGTATATGTTTCTTCCTTTTGTCTCATATCCATAGTGCCCACTCCTTTCCCGATTCTATTCCAGCCTTCAGAACCGCTGCCACGTTATGTCTCTAAATCTCTTCTCTTCAGGAAAGCCTGCCCCCAAGCGGCCTACTTCGATCCTCTTCGGAACAACACCACTCCCACCGTCTGGAGCAGTATCTTCACATCCTGCCGGAGTGACCACTCGTCAATGTACTTCAGATCCAGCTTTACCACATCCTCAAAATCCCGGATATCACTCCGACCGCTGACCTGCCACATGCCGGTCAATCCAGGCGTAATGCTGAGCCTTCTCCGATAATAGATATTATACTGCTCAAACTCATCCACTGTGGGCGGTCTGGTTCCCACCAAACTCATATCCCCCCGCAGTACATTCCAAAACTGCGGCAGTTCATCAATGCTTGTCTTACGAATAAAGTTTCCCACTCTGGTGATACGGGGGTCCTTGTCCATCTTAAACATTAAACCCTGCACCTCATTCTGTTCCATCAGCTCCTTTTTCCGCTCCTCCGCATCGATATACATGGAACGAAACTTGTACATCTTAAACCGCCTGCCGTTTTTTCCGATCCTGATCTGGGAAAAGAACACGGGCCCCCTGGAATCCACCTTGATAGCAAGCGCCACAAAGGGCGTCAGCAGCAGCGTAAACAGCAGGCCAACGCCTCCCCCAAAAATATCCATCAGGCGCTTGATCATCATGCGTCGGTAGTCGATTACATTTACCAGATAAGTCATTACCGGAAACCCGGCAAACTTTCCCACGCTGCTGCAGGGTGTGTCAATGCTGAAACGCTCCATGCAGTTATGGCAGGTAACGCCCATAGCCAAAAAGGACTGTATCAGAATCTCCAACTCACTGCTCTCTGTCCCGGGACAATGCAGCAGCACCACATCCACAGCGCTCTGTCTTGCCACCTCAATCACGCTTTTCCTGTCGGCAATGACCGGGACTTCTCCGATCATCTCCCCTACTCTGTCCGCGTCTATAATCACAATTCCTATGATCTCATAGCTCCAGCCTGCATCCTTTCTGATGTGATGCATCACGTTTTCTATTTCCTGCTGTGCGGTCACGACAATAATTTTATCACTGCTTCTGCTCTTCTTATAATACCGGTTCATATATTCCTTGAAGGCGATCCGAACCAGATAGGTAAGAGCCGTGTTAATCACCACAAAATATCCCAACAGCAATCGGGAAAACTCCAATTCCAGCCGGAACGCATAGATATAAAATCCCGTTCCCACAAACAGGATAATATTATACCTGAGAACCCGCAGAAGCTCATAATAGTTTCCCCTTTGAAAGAAATGCTTATATTCATCGGTAAAAAAGTTATTGAGCATACAAATCAGAAGAAAAGGCAGATAAATCTGCATAATCTCCCGTTTCCCAAGGGTCTGCGGCGCTTCATGATAACGAATCAGATAGGCCAACGCATATGAGGCCGTTATACATATCACATCCAGCAGCAATAAGCCGTAGGTCTCAATGATCTGATATTTCTTGTTGTAGCTGTTCATTTGTTGCTCTTCTCTCCTTGAACAGAATCCATGCCAAATACAGCAATGGAAGATTCCATAGTACACTTAAAGGCAGTAATTCCATGAAACCATATACCGCCATAATTCCCAGTCCTATTGTCCCATAATAATTTTTCTTTCTGTTACAATACCATATTCCCGCACAATATGCAACAATCCAAAGTGCAAACACTACCCAGCCATAATTATACAACACATGAAAATAACTGATGTCAAAGTCTATACGCGGAATATTCCCCAAAACAGCATTGCCGATATTATCGTAAAAGGGATTGATGAGGTCAATTCTGCCGGTCAGATAATAGTTCAGCATCTGATTAGCCACTGCATCTTTTCTCACCCAAAGAGGTAATATTAAAGTCAGCCCTGCCAACACTGCCGGAATCGCAACAAACAGGGTCATATAAGCCTTCTCCAGCTTCCAGTGCCTTATTACTCTATATCCCAGCACCATCAGGAGCAGTATTCCCCATGCGACAATACCTGTTCGGCACATAAAAAGTCTATATGCCGCCAGCATAATTCCTGTTCCTATTACATAGGCATACCACCTCAGTCTGTCCCCGTAGACAATAACAGCCAAAAGAAGTATGACAAAAATATTGGCAAATGCCATATTAGGAGTATGATATCCATAACAGTATAACGTCACTGTTTCCAGATTTTTTGGCAGCAATATCTCCCTGTTCTCAATCAGTCCTGCTGCTGCCAGCAAAAGTGTCCCCCCCGTAAGCGCAACCTTTAACCATAACGCATACTTGAAGACTTTTTCCAGAGACACATTTTTCGCCCCGAAGACTCCCATAGCTGTCAAAATAAGTGTCTTCTCCCCGTTTCTCAGTAAATTGACCCCCAACAGTACCGTGAGAAGTGCCATCAGCACAAGTTCTCGCCATGTATAATCTGTAACAATCACCTTCAGCAGCAAAAACAACGTTACCGCCGCAAATACGATTTTGTAAATCCGATACTCCGAATTGATCCCCGCAGAGGTCATCCCTGTCATCGCAAGAATAAAAATCAAGTAATAAATTTCCTGATACTCTCCCAGTTTCTTTCTGAGCTTCAGCAATCTTTTCCCTCCTGTCCCGACCAGATTCTGCCTCTGATCAAATCCATATAATAGCGGAGTTCTCCGCTTCTCCCATATAACAGCAAAAATACTGCGTGAAAAACTGCCGTCGCCGCAGCGCCTGACAGAACCAGCCGCACCCACAGATTCCAATCCTCCATACCGGCGATACAAAACTCTGTAATTCCAAGTACACTCAGCATCACCAGTAAATGACGCACTGTCATCCCCACATATTGCCTTCCTGTAATATCAAAAAGAGGCCCGCAGACATATCTGGGATAGCTGTACAGATACACCACAGCCGTACTGAGTATGGTTCCCAGAAATACCCCTGCTGTCCCAATCACCCCTGCCAACACAACAGAAGCCACCAGATTGAGCAGCGCCTCTATCAGCGGAATCCTGCGATCTTCATGAAAAATCCCCGCCGCCTCCTTAAAGGTATTTACGGATGCCCTCATCCCGTCCAGGTAAAAATTTATTACCAGCACAAAAACCACTGTCTTATCAAACAAAAAGTCTTTTCCCATCCACAGCTCCACCAACGGCTGCAGAACCGCATACAGCCCTGCCGCCACAAGGCCGAAAAACCAGAAATTAATAAAATCAACCTTTTTGAAGACATCCCGTCTCTGCTCCTGGCTGCTGTCTAACAAAAAATTCCCCACACTGTTGGTCAATGTCTCAAACATTTTGCTCAAAAGAGCTGTGATCCCTGCGATGACAAGACGGTAATTGGTATACAAGCTCATGACCTTAATCCCCAATATGCCCGTAATCACAATGCTGTCGCTTCCGGTAACAATTATTTTACCCAGCTTGTGGCACAGCAGCCCCTTCACTTTTGTGACAATATCTTCCCGAATCTCTTTCTCAACAGGCTCTGTGCATCTCTCCGCCGTGAAAGGATATTTTCTCCTGATATACAGAGAGATGAACAGATTTGGAACACATTTTCCCAACATTTTCAAAATCAGGAATAGAATAAAATTCTGAAAAACCAGAAGAACATAAATCTGCAGTGCGTTCTGAACAATATATGTCAAAAAATAGATCGTATCCGGTATGTAATTCATCAGATCCGCATAGAGCAGCGATTTCTTATAAGCCAGGAAGTAGGAGCATAGACAGTCCGCCAAAAAAAGGGCATAGATCAGATAAATACTGTCATGTATTTCCACCTCTCCCACCAAGAGAGGAATAAACACCCCCACCACAATGCCAATCAAAAGAACTACTCCGGAGATTCCAACATAGCATCTTCTGTAAAAACGCAGCAGCGAATTAATCTGTCGCTGATTTCGCTCCGCCATGGGACGATACATATGATATATAATTGCTGTCCCGATTCCCAGATCCGCAAGAGACATCATGGATATAATACTTCCAAACAGACCATTTATACCGTTATAGTCCGTCCCCATTGTGTCAACCAGCACACTTTGAACCACAAAAGCAGTGACCAGGTTTACCGCATAGGTGACTGCAGACGTAATAACATTGACAAAGGTTCTTCGGGTTCTCTTCATGGCTCTGCCTTTCGCGCACTCCGGCACACATAACAATCCATAAAAGTCAAAACTTTATGCATTCCGCAATACTGACACATATTTTTCCACCACCTTCTCCAGACTGTACTCTTCAAAGGCTTCCGCCTGCCTGGAGAGCAGCAGGGCATCGTCTATTTTTTCTGACCACTCCTCTGCGTCATATGGATTCTCTACATATACCGCCCTGCCCTGCGTTACCTCCTCAAGGCAGCTCTTTCGCGTCATAACCACACGCTTTCCTCTGCGCATGGCTTCTATCGGAGGCATTCCAAAGCCTTCAAACACACTGGGAAACAGAAACAGCCTGCAGCTCTCATAGAGGCAGTCCCGCTCCTGATTGGAGACAAAACCTGTATTGATCACCAGATCTTCAATTCCGTTCTCCATCACCGCTTTGTCAAATGCCGCCGTATCTCCTCCAACTCCGCTCAAAACCAGGGGAACCGCTTTCCCCTTTTGTTTCCTCAGTGCAATCGTCCTCAGCAGCGTCTCCAGATTCTTGTGTGGAAGCATGGAGCTGACACAGTAAAAATATTCATTTTCACGAATTCCGTATTTCTCCTCCAAAACTGCAGAGGTCAACCCGGAGTCTCCTGTCTCCACCGGATTGTAGATGACACAACATTTCTCTTCCACTGTCGGATAATGTTCCGACAGATCTCGCTTACAGTATTCCGATATAGTGATCACACGGGAAGAAGCCCGGCAGGCATGTTTCCACATGTATTTCAAAAACAACCGTCTGACCGTCGAAAAATACTGCGGATAATGGAGCGCCTGTAAATCATGAATCACGCTGACATACGGTATGCCGCTTCCATATGTCACCGGCATGCTGTATACAGGGATAAACATCACATCAACACCGGATTTAACAGCCGCCTTGTCGAGGTGCATATTTTCCCAAAGAATCCGCCTGGGCTGACTGGCCGAATCCACCGGCATAACCATGCGTGTCATATTCGGAAAACTGTCAAAAGCCTGAAAGCTGTCGCTGTTATCCCGGGACACAAAAAGCATGAACTCGTCAGTTTCGTCATATCTTCCAAAACCATTCATCAAATTTCTGATAAAGGATTCCGTCCCACCACAGATCCCCGGGCGAACCCAAAGCAAATCTATCCCTATCTTCATGACCACACTCCTGTTCTTCCTCTCCATTCAGCCCAGAATCATCTTCACCGCTTCAATGGCCACGCACTCCGCCAGATACCACCTGCTGTACCCGTTTATCCGGTAGCACCAGCGGTAACGATCCTTTATCCTCTGCACCGCCTCCCGCAGACTCTTACGGTTGCTGACTCCTCCCATACGGAAATTGGCCAGCACCTTATCCAATGTCCTGACCCGGTATCCTTCCTTCACCAGCTGCAGATAACAGCCATAGTCGTCATGAATGCCCTGATCGCGGAAGGGATGACTCTTGTAAACCCGGGCCCGCACGAACATGGTGGGATGATTCCAGTCTCTGGAGGTCTGAAATCTGCGCAGCCTGGCCTTTTTCACCAGGCTTCTGCCGTTTTTCCTGTATAGCCTGATATTGGAAAAAAGCAGATCACAGTCTTCCTTTTCAAATTCCTTCCTCACGGTCTCCACCGCGTCCGGCTCGTACCAGTCGTCGCTGTTCAGAATCCCGATGATCCCGCCCGTGGCAAGGGCTATTCCCTTGTTCATGGCATCGTAGATACCGCCGTCTTTCTCCGAGACAATGCGGAGACAGATCCCTCTTTCCTCCATACGCTGTCTATAGCTTTCCGCCAGCTCTACAGTGCCGTCCTGCGACGCGCCGTCAATGATCAGATATTCTATTGCGCTGCAGGTCTGTCCCAACACCGATTCCATGGTGACACCAAGCGTCTTCTCGCTGTTATAGGTCACGGTGACAATGCTTACGGTATCATCCATCTCAACTCTCCGTCAGACGTATGGATTCCTCAAACCCATACATCTGTTCAATGGCCACGCACTCCGCCAGATACCACCTGCTGTACCCGTTTATCCGGTAGCACCAGCGGTAACGATCCTTTATCCTCTGCACCGCCTCCCGCAGACTCTTACGGTTGCTGACTCCTCCCATACGGAAATTGGCCAGCACCTTATCCAATGTCCTGACCCGGTATCCTTCCTTCACCAGCTGCAGATAACAGCCATAGTCGTCATGAATGCCCTGATCGCGGAAGGGATGACTCTTGTAAACCCGGGCCCGCACGAACATGGTGGGATGATTCCAGTCTCTGGAGGTCTGAAATCTGCGCAGCCTGGCCTTTTTCACCAGGCTTCTGCCGTTTTTCCTGTATAGCCTGATATTGGAAAAAAGCAGATCACAGTCTTCCTTTTCAAATTCCTTCCTCACGGTCTCCACCGCGTCCGGCTCGTACCAGTCGTCGCTGTTCAGAATCCCGATGATCCCGCCCGTGGCAAGGGCTATTCCCTTGTTCATGGCATCGTAGATACCGCCGTCTTTCTCCGAGACAATGCGGAGACAGATCCCTCTTTCCTCCATACGCTGTCTATAGCTTTCCGCCAGCTCTACAGTGCCGTCCTGCGACGCGCCGTCAATGATCAGATATTCTATTGCGCTGCAGGTCTGTCCCAACACCGATTCCATGGTGACACCAAGCGTCTTCTCGCTGTTATAGGTCACGGTGACAATGCTTACGGTATCATCCATCTCAACTCTCCGTCAGACGTATGGATTCCTCAAACCCATACATCTG
>Ga0224737_10016_pt1 | contig 25412 bp, 21 predicted proteins | sample LIM_B_Water_Pos_FD_161632 | JGI IMG/M metagenome (GOLD analysis project Ga0224737, IMG submission 161632) | Enriched cells from gastrointestinal tract of the lab mouse from Pacific Northwest National Laboratory (PNNL), Richland, Washington... | ecosystem: Host-associated > Mammals > Digestive... | reverse complement strand
TCTGGCTCTAAAATACTTTTTAAAATTATATTTAAACCTCCAGCTGCACCACAAGTCATAATTATATTTTCATATTTTAATTTAAGTTTGTATTCTTTAGATAAGTGATTTGCTATAGCTTCTCTAACATCTTCATACCCTGAATTATTCATATATCCATGAAGAAGATTTGGTTTTTCTTCATTAACAATTCTTTTTATTATAGACTTAATTTCTTCTGGTGGTTCTACATTAGGATTTCCTATACTAAAATCAAAAACATTTTCTTCTCCATATATACTAGCTAATCTTTTCCCCTCTTCAAACATCTCCCTAATAGTAGAATTATTTAATATCATGGTCCTCATTTTATTTGAAATCATGTTAAACCTCCTAATATAAATAATACTTAAATTTATTTAATTAAAATTATTAATTTCTCCTTTAAAATAAAATCCCCAAAGAAATAGTTAACTTTGGGGTTATAAATTAATTATTTTTATTTTTTAAATATTCATCTATTGCAGCAGCTGCCTTTTTACCTGCTCCCATTGCTAAAATAACAGTAGCAGCACCTGTAACTGCATCCCCACCTGCATAAACTCCTTCTTTTGTTGTAAGTCCTGTTTCTTCGTCAGCAACTATGCATTTCCATTTATTAATATCTAAACCACTTGTTGTTGAAGAAATTAATGGATTTGGAGATGTTCCAAGAGACATTATTACATTATCTACATCCATAATAAACTCTGAATTTTCTTTAACTATTGGTCTTCTTCTTCCAGATGAGTCTGGCTCACCAAGTTCCATTTTTACACATTTCATTCCTGTAACCCATCCATTTTCATCTGTTAGAATTTCTATAGGATTAGTTAATACGTCAAATATTACTCCTTCCTCTTTTGCGTGATGAACTTCCTCAAGTCTTGCTGGAAGTTCAGATTCACTTCTTCTATATACAATATGAGTTTGTGCACCAAGTCTTAGAGCTGTTCTAGCTGCATCCATAGCAACATTTCCTCCACCAACCACAGCTACTTTTCTTCCAATTTTAACTGGTGTATGATATTCTTCCTTAAAAGCCTTCATTAAGTTTACCCTTGTTAAAAACTCATTAGCTGAAAATACACCATTAGAATTTTCACCAGGTATTCCCATAAACTTAGGAAGCCCTGCACCTGAACCTATAAACACAGCATCAAAACCTTCATCTTTAATTAATGAGTCTATTGTAACTGTTCTTCCTATGACTACGTTAGTTTCAATTTTAACACCTAATTTTCTAATATTATCAATTTCAGCTTTTACTACTTCTTCTTTTGGTAATCTAAATTCTGGTATACCATAAACCAAAACCCCTCCTGCTTCATGTAAAGCTTCAAATATAGTAACATCGTACCCTTTCTTAGCTAAATCTCCTGCACAAGTAAGACCTGCTGGACCTGAACCTATTACAGCAATCCTCTTGCCTTTTGATTCTTCTTTAAAAGAAATATCTATATTATTATTTCTTGCCCAATCCGCTGTAAACTTTTCTAATTTACCAATAGCAACTGGTTCACCTTTTATTCCTAATACACATTTTCCCTCACATTGAGATTCTTGTGGACATACTCTTCCACATACTGCTGGTAATGCACTATATTTTGCAATTTCCTTTGCAGCTCCTTCAAAATCTCTAATTTTAATATGTGATATAAATTCTGGAATATTTATTGATACTGGACATCCACTTACACACTTAGGATTTTTACATCCTAAACATCTACTAGCCTCACTTAAAGCTCTTTCATCATCATATCCTAAACAAACTTCATTAAAATTTTTAGCTCTTACACTAGCCTCTTGTTCCATTACAGGTGTTCGTTTCATTCTATCTACAACTTTACTCATTATTTATGTCCTCCACATCCACAACCTTTTCTATGATGAGTTTCGCCCTCTTCTAATTTAAGCATAGCCCTTCCCTCTTCGGTTTTATAAAGTGATTGCCTTCTCATACTTTCATCAAAATTTACAAGATGACCATCAAATTCTGGTCCATCAACACAAGCAAACTTAACTTCATTTCCTACTGTAACTCTACAAGCACCACACATACCTGTTCCATCAACCATAATAGGATTTAAACTTACAGTAGTTTTTATTCCAAGCTCTTTAGTAAGCATTGACATAAATTTCATCATTATCATAGGACCTATAACAACAGCATGGTCATACTTCTTGCCTTTATTGTTTACTAAATCAAGTAAACAATCTGTAACTCTACCATTAAATCCATAAGAACCATCATCTGTAGCTATATATAAATTTTTTGCTACCTTTCGCATTTCATCTTCTAATATTATTAATTCCTTATTTCTTGCTCCAATAATAACATCAACATCAATATTATTATTAAAGAACCACTTTACTTGTGGATAAACTGGTGCAGCTCCTACTCCTCCAGCTACAAATAAAATCTTTTTGTTTCTTAGTTCATTTAAATCCTCATAAACAAATTCACTTGCCTTTCCTAAAGGTCCAACAAAATCTTGTACGTAATCATTAACTTCAAAGTCAGCTAACTTCTTTGTACTATATCCAACAGTTTGAAAAACTATTGTGACTGTTCCTTTTTTTCTATTGTAATCTGCAATAGTTAATGGAATCCTTTCTCCCTTATCATCATTTTTTATAATAATAAATTGCCCAGGCTGAGCTGATTTAGCAACTCTCTCAGCTTCAATATCCATTAAATATATATTTTCTGTTAATAATCTTTTATCTACTATCTTATACATCTTAATCTTCCCCCCATAATTTTCTTATGTTAAATTTACTTAAAATAAATTACTAATCAATACTGCCTTTTGTAATTAAAAATGCACTTTTAAATTTCTACTTAAAAATGCATTTTAAAATTAATAAACTATTTTCTAAAAGTTAACCTTATTTCCATAAAACGTACATGAAAGAAGTTTTTCCATAGTCTCATCATCAATTGTTCTTGGATTAGAGCCTGTACATGCATCTAAAACAGCATTATGAGCTATGTGTTTAACATTATTTAAGAAATCCTCTTCTGTTACTCCATATTCTTTCATTGATGATGGAATATTTAAAGCTACATTAAATTCATTTATTTTTTTAATTAACGAATCTGTTAATTCCGAATCTGTATTTCCATCTAGTTTTAATAATCTTGCTATATCAGCATATCTATCTTCACATTTTGACCTATTATATTGAATTACATATGGTAAAAATATTGCATTAGCACATCCATGTGGAATATGGAATACAGCTCCAACCTTATGAGCCATTGAGTGTACTATACCTAATAAAGCATTACTAAATGCCATACCAGCTAAACATTGTGCCTCATGCATTAAGTTTCTTGATTCTACATCACCATTAAAAGAATTAACTAAGTATTCATTAACCATTTCAATAGCCTTTAAAGCTAACGGATCTGAAAAATTTGATCTTAATGAAGCTGTATATGCTTCTATTGCATGTGTTAATGCATCCATTCCTGTATGAGCAACAAGCTTAGGAGGCATTGTTTGTGCTAGTTCTGGATCAACTATTGCAATATCTGGAGTTATATTAAAATCAGCTAAAGGATATTTAATTTTAGCTTTATAATCAGTAATTACAGAAAATGCAGTTACTTCTGTAGCTGTTCCTGAAGTAGATGGTATTGCAACAAACTTAGCCTTCTGTCTTAATTCAGGTAAAGCAAAAGGCACAACTGCTTCTTCAAAAGTAAAATCAGGATATTCATAAAAAATCCACATTGCTTTTGCTGCATCTATTGGTGATCCTCCACCTAGCGCTATTATCCAATCTGGTTCAAAATCTCTCATTACAGCAGCACCATTCATAACTGTTTCAACTGATGGATCAGGTTCTACTCCTTCTATCAATTTAACTTCTAAACCAGCTTCTTTTAAATAACTTTCTACTTTATCTAAAAATCCAAACCTTTTCATTGAACCGCCACCAACAACTACTACGGCTTTTTTTCCTTTTAAAGTTTTTAATACCTCTAATGAACCTTTACCATGATAAATATCTCGTGGTAATGTAAATCTTGCCATATTTTCTCCTCCCAAAATAAATTATTCTACACCACTTAATTTACATATATTTCCAAGTAGTGATATATCTAAATTATATCATAAAATCTTTAAATTAAAATATCCTTTATAAGAAAAAATACCCAAACCCTAACTTTTATAAAAGTTAGGATTTGAGTATTTTTAATATATTATTTATTTAATTCCTTATATTTTTTAGAATTTTCATCAAAAGCTTTTATTATTTCATCAACCTTTTCCCAGCTCTCAAGTGATGCACCAGCTGCTAACATATGGCCACCCCCACCAAATTCAGATGCTATATTATTAACTATAGGACCATTAGATCTAAATTCACAGAAAATTGAACCATCTTCTTTTTCAACAAAAAAATTCCAGTTATTTATTCCTTCTGTATCTTGAAGAGCATTTACCATTCTTGCAGCATTAATTGGTTGTAATCCATATTTTTTAGCTATTTCATTTTTTACTTTTAAATAAGCTACTCCATTTTCCGTAGTTACATAATTACTATAAATATAACCTAAAAATTTTAATTCACTCTCTTCTCTTTTATACATATTTGCATAAATTTCTTTTGTTTCTAAATCAAAAGTTATTTTAGATAGCTTTTCAAATAAATTCGTTGGATTGTCTACATATAAAAATCTACCTGTATCCCCTATTATTCCTGTAAATAAAGCTCTCCTTCCTTCTTTATCTATTTTAAGCTTATTTTCATACGTTAAATATAAATCTAAAATCATTTCACTACATGAAGAATAATTAGTATCTACCCATGTTAAATCTTCAAAAGGTTCATCAAAAGGTTTATGATGGTCAATTTTTATTATATATCCACAATTATTAAATGTTTGATTATCTACTCTTTCCTTATTAGCTACATCTAAAATAAATGCTAAGCAATTTTTATCTAATTTAATTTCTTTATCCATAGTATTTATATATTCTAATTTTTTTGAATGTTCACCTAATAATACTACTTTTTTGTTTGGATAAGTATTTTCTATTATACTTTTTAAAGCTGTTTGTGAGCTATAAGAATCAGGATCTGGAAATACATGACGATATATAGCTATAGTATCATATTCCTCAATTTTATTTATTATATCTTTCATTAATTCTTTCATTAATTATCACTCCTAAAAATTTAATAAAAAAATCCCCTACTTAGTATAAACTAAGCGGGGCATAAATAAAGATATGTATTTTTTATTGACGGCTTATTGAAGTTTCAACTTGTACTTTCATTTCTTCTAACATAGCGTCAACATCATCTGAGTTTCCAGTAACATAAGCTGAAAACTTTTCATCTGCAACAGTTCTTGCTGATTGAGCATTATTTACTGCTGGAGTAAAGTAAGCAAAGCTTAATGAATCTTTAGCTACTTCATAGATTTTTCCATATAAAGAATTACTATCAGATACTAATTCTTGAACTAAAGTAGAATCTTGTGCTGATTTTCTAACTGGTAAATATCCAGTAGCTGTTGAGAACTTAGCTGTATTTTCAGTATTAGTTGCAAATTTAATAAATTCATAAGCTGCATATTGAGCTTCTGCTGGAACATCTTTTGTTACAAATAAAGATGCACCTTGTTGAATAACTGCTTTACTTTTTCCTTCAAAATGAGGAACTTCTACTATTGCAACTTCAAAAGCACCATTAGTGTTTATATGTGCAAATCCAGCTGAAGAACCTTGATAAGCTAAAAGCTTTTGATTTGAAAATGGTCCTGATAAGAATTTATCTTCACCTGGTACTCTAAATGCACCCTTTTGAGTTTCATTTCTAAAGAATTGCATAAATTCTTTAGACCAATCATTCACAACATTAATTTTTCCATCTAATTGAACAAAATCTTTTCCGTCTTCTTTTAAGCTAGAAATAAAAGCATTTGAAGGAGAATCAAATCCAAATCCCGGTATTCCTAATTGAGATTGACACTTTTCTGATATTTCTGCTAACTTTTTAAAGTCTAAATCCTTTAAATCTTCAACTGTATATCCTAATTGTTCTAATAAGTTTTTATTTACATATAAAACTTCTGTAGATTTAGTCATTGGAAGACCATAAATTTTATTTTCTCCCCATTGTGATAATTCTTTAATAAAATCTGGAATAAAATCATCTTTGATAGCATCTTTCATACCAACTGTTTCATTATTAACATATGGTGTTAAATCTGCTACTTTATTGTCGTTAATAAGTCCTGTTGCAGCATCTGGATAAACATTAACTATAGCTGGTAATGTATTTGATTGAGAAGCAGCTATAACCTTTTTGTTTAAGTCTGGAATACTACCTTGTGCTAAAGCTTTAACTGTTATTCCTTGAGTGTTTGAGTTATTAAAGTCATCAACTATGCTTTGTAACACTTCGGCTTGCTTTCCATTCATGTAATGCCACATTTCAATTGTAACTGGCTCTTTTAATTCTGTAACGATATTATCGTTTGATGAATTATCTTTTGAACAACCTGTTAAGGCTGTAACTGCAAGTATTGCAGTCATTAAAGATGCTAATAATCTTCTTTTCATTCGTTTCACCTCTAAAACCTAATTTTATATATTTAAGAAAAGATGATTAAAAGATAAATATTAATTTTAAAATCAAAGTAGTTATAATAACTTATTATAATTATTAAGCATTAATCTTTTAATTCATACTTTTCCTATATATCTTTAATTTATATTATCCCTTTATTCCACCCATTGATATACCATTCATTATCTTTTTGTGTAAGAACATATAAATTACAACTATTGGCATTGTAATTATTGTAGATGCTGCCATTAATAATTCATATCTATTTCCTACATCTGATTGGAATGCAGTTAATCCATTTGCAAGTAATCTCATGTTATCACTATTTGTAACAAGTAATGGCCATAAGAATGCATTCCATGAGTTTATTCCAACTAATATACAAATTGTAATAATTGATGGTTTAGCCATAGGTACAACTATTTTCCATAAGAATTTCCAATCACTTGCACCATCTACTTTTGCAGCATAATATAATTGCTTTGGAATCTTTAAGAAAAATTCTCTAAGCATATAAATATATAATACATTTGCCATATAAGGTACAAATAATGATGTATATGTATCAATTAAGTTTAATGCTGAAATTGTTTTAAAATTAGTTACTATTAATACTTCTCCTGGAATCATCATAGATGCTAAGAAAATAGCAAATATTAAATCTCTTCCTTTGAATTCAAGATGAGAAAAAGCAAATGCTGATAATATTGAAATTACAACTGTACTAACAATACTTAAAGCAGTAACTATTAATGTATTTATAAAATATCTTCCAAAAGGAGCCATTGCTAATGCAGTGCTAAAGTTACCCCACATAAACTTTTCTGGAACAAGTGTTGGTGGCGTTTGAATAACTTCAAAACTTGATTTTAAAGAAGACGCTATCATCCAATAAAAAGGGAAAAGCGTTATAATAGCAAAGACTACTAATAAGAAGTATTTAATGAATGCTTTAAAATTATTTTTATTTTTCATAATTTACACCTCTTAGTAATGAATCTTATTACGAGCAACTGTTTTTTGTACTAAAGTAACAGTTAATATTATAATTAATAGAACAACAGAAGCTGCAAATGCTAGTGGAAAGTCTTGATCTCCATAAAATCTATCAATTATATATCTAACAACAGTTGAAACTGCACCATCTAATGTACGTCCTCCAAACAGAACATAAACTTCTGTGTAAACTTTAAATGAAGCTATTAAACTAATAACATATGTATAAGCAATCATAGGAGAAACTAATTTTACAGTTATCTTTCTAAAGATAGTTCCACTTGTCGCTTGGTCAATTTTAGCTGCTTGATAGTATTGTGGATTTATGGATGCAATACCTGTAGTTAATATTAAAGTATTAAAAGCTAAACTCTTCCAAACTGCAAATATTATCAATGCTATCATTGCAAATTTAGGATCATTGAGCCAATTTATTGGACTTATTCCAATTTTACCTAATAAGAAATTAATAATTCCATATTCAGAATTAAATAGCCATGACCATACAATTCCTATAGCAACTAATGAAGTTACATAAGGTAAAAAGTATATACTTTGGAATATTCCCCTTACCTTTTCATTTTTTATATTAGCTAAAGCATTAGCTATTAATAAAGATATAAATACTGATAATGCTGGAACTATAGCAGCATAAATTACAGTATTAATTAAAGATTGTATAAATCTTTTATCTTGGAAAAGATATTTATACGATCCAAATCCAAAAACAAATCCACTAGCCTTAGTCTCATCAAAACTAAAAATTATCGTATTTATTATAGGATAAAATACAAAAACAGCAAGTATTATAAGTGCTGGCAATAAATATATATATCCCTTAAATTTATTTTTACTCTTTAGCATTTTGTTATGAACTCCTCACTTTCAGCATCAAATACATAACTCTTACCTGTCTTTGGCTTAATTATTAATTCAGCACCTTCATCAATAAAAAACTCTTTATCAACTAACATTTTATATATAGAACCATTATGATCTAAAGTTAACAGTCTTTCTCTACCTAATATTTCTACTGTAACAACTTTAGTTTTTAATCCCTTGTCTGCTACTTCAAAATCTTCTGCTCTTACCCCTAAGACAACTTTTGATTTATTTTTAGGTAAATTTTCTATCACTAGTGAGTCAACACTTGAAACTCCATCTTTGCAATCTAAATTTATAAAGTTCATTTCTGGACTTCCTATAAAAGATGCAACAAATTTGTTTACTGGATTCATGTATATATCACTAGGTGATGAAACTTGTTGAATTGCTCCATCTTTCATTAGAACAATTTCATCTGAGATACACATAGCTTCTTCTTGATCGTGAGTTACAAATATAGCTGTAACCCCTGTTTCTTTTTGTATTCTTCTAATTTCTTGCCTTGTTTCCACTCTTAGCTTTGTATCTAAGTTTGATAACGGCTCATCAAGAAGTAAAATATCAGGTTTTTTTGCCAATGCTCTTGCAATAGCAACTCTTTGTTGTTGACCCCCTGATAATTGAGATGGCTTTTTGTCTAGTTGACTTTCAATTTTTACAATTTTAGCAACCTCTATAGCTCTTTTTTCAGCTTCAACCTTATCCCACTTTAAATTTTTTAAAGGAAATAATATATTTTCTTTTACTGTCATGTGTGGATATAATGCATAGTTTTGGAATACTAACCCGATTCCTAATTCTTCTGGCTCTAGTCCAGTTACATCTCTATCTCCAAAATAGATTTTTCCACTATGTGGCTTATGAATTCCTGAGATAGTAAATAATGTTGTTGATTTTCCTGATCCTGAAGGACCTAATAATGAAACTAACTTTCCTTTTGGAATTTGTAATGTTACTTCATTAAGTGCCTTAAAATCTCCAAATTTTACAACTAGTTTGTCTAGTCTTATTCCCATTGATAATTCACCTCATGCTTTTTTTAATACATCTACTATGTAAATACAAAAATCTCTAAATTTTCGCGCTATTACAGAATACGACAATTTATTTGTATTTGTCAATATTTTTCCGTTCTTTCCATTTTTACATTTTAAATTTTTTAATTAAAATATTTAATTTTTTTATATTTTTTTTGAATATATAATTAATTAAAATTTCTATATACTCTATATTATTTATATTTTCCTAAATTATTTTTTTTATGTTTACCATTTTATATCTGAAGATATTTTTAATATTTTCTTAATCAAGTATATAAAGTTTAGTCTTTAATTTTTAGTCTTTTCTTTATATTTTTATAATAATAATTATAAAAATTTCTTATTTCATAAATATTTTCTAATATAACATCACAAGTAATAAAAGTTATAATGGCAAACTTATCCCAGCTATCCATATAAATTTTCCTTTCAATTTAATTAATGTTATATTATATGCTAAGATTAATAGTATTGTTATTAACCTTATATTTAATTAAGGTTTATTTATAAATACTCCTTGCATATTTTAATTTTCTTAAATATTATATTTATGTAAAGTTATATAAGGAGGTATATATGTTACCATTATTAATTATTTTTTCATATCTTATGGGTTCAATCCCTACTGGATATATTTTAGTAAAGAAGAAACTAAATAAAGATGTCAGAGAATATGGAAGTGGAAATATTGGTGCTACAAATGTTAAGAGAGTAGCAGGAGAAAAACTTTCAAAAATAACAGCCCTTTGTGATATGTTAAAAGCAATTATTCCAGTACTTCTAACACGTATATTAATTTGGAATGATATTTTAAAAAGTAATCCATATTTAAGCTTATCCTTAGTTGCTATTGCAGCAATATTAGGTCATAATTATACTATATTTTTAAAATTTAAGGGTGGTAAAGGAGTAGCTACTTCTGCAGCTGCTTTCATGATAGTTGTTCCTAAATCATTTTTAATTACAGCTGTAGTATTCTTTGGATTAAAATTAGTAACAAAAATTGTTTCAATACGTTCTTTAGCTGCAGGTACTACACTTTTTTTATCTACACTTTTTCTAGGCTATAATAAGTATTATGTATATGCAACACTTTTTGCTTGTCTTTTAGTATTCTGGAGACACAAAAGTAATATTGCTAGATTAATTAAAGGTCAAGAGAAATAATTTTAAACAAACACTGATAAAAGATTTAATTCAGTGTTTTTTTATTTAATTATTTTAATAACTATTGTCTTTTATCAAGAACATAAAATCTAACTATATTACTTCTTGGAAATTCCTTTTTTTGAAGCACCCTTAAAAGTTTTTTAAGTTCTATTTGAGATAAATTTTTAAATTCTTTCTTTTCAAATCCATCTTCATATAAATTATATCCATTTTCAAGTTTTTCAATAATAATACTTCTATCTCTTTTATAGGTTCTTATATCAAGACAATTTAAAGGTTTCATCTTTTTCAACTTTTTAAATACATCTTCTATAAAATTTTCTATTGGTATCAAATCCTTTTACTCCTTTAACTCCTTTTTATAAACTCAGTATAACACTACATTTATTTTTTTATGAATTATTTTAAAAAATTAATTTAAAATGATAAAAATTACTCTATATTGAATTATATAACTATATTGTACAACCTATTAATTTATATTATAATTATCCTAAAAACTAAATATATTAATATTTTTTTTTACTGAGGAGGTAATTAAATGAACTTTTTAAATGGTACCTATGGCTTTGATTTATTATCAATAATATTAGTTTTAATTTCTTGTATACTTAATATCTTTGATTACACTAGAATTTTAGGTACACTTATTTTAATTTATGCTATATATAGAGCATTTTCAAAAAAAATATATAAAAGAAAAAATGAATATAATATTTTCTACACTTATATAAATAAATTTTTAAATAAGTTTGGTAAATCTATACCTTATAATCTACCAATATATGATTTAAATAATTTATCTTACATATTTGAAAAAATAAAATTTAAATATAATCAATATCGTAACTACAAAATTACTAAATGTCCTAATTGTAATCAAAAGCTTAGACTTCCAAGAGGTAAAGGAAAAATTGTTGTTACTTGCAAAAAATGTTTAACTAAATTTGATTTTAGAACATAGTAATTAATAAATATAAACCTAATTTAAACTATACAAAAATAAAAGGGACTCTAATGTCCCTTTTATTTTATATGTTAATTAATAGGTTTTTGTCCCTTTGCTATTACATTTAAAAATATTATTGTACACTTTTCTCTTTCAGTATTATCACTACAAATTCTCATAATTTTAGCTAATCTTGGATTTGTTCTGCCAATCATTCTAATTATCTCTGGAGGTACCTTATTATTTCCAAGAATATTTTTTATTCCAACTAAATCACTATGAATAGTTACTGCTTCAAAGTCTAACCTTTCAAATCCAGTATACTTTAGTATTTTTATAAGTTTACGTCCAATTTCCCTATTCCAACTTGCTCTTTTTTCTATTTGTGTAATAACTCCCTTTCCACTTTTAAATAGCATATCAGGATCACTTACCCCATGCATTCCCCTATCTGAATCTATAATTGCAACTATACCTCCTGGTTTTAATAATCTATATATTTCTTTTGCTGCTTCAATAGGATTTTCTAAGTGTTGAAATACAAATCTACAAACTACAAAATCATAACTATTTTCTTTAAGCCCACTATCTTTTATTGAACCAAATTTAAAATCTAACCTTTTTCCTTCATATTTATTTAAACGTTCTTTAGATATATCAAATAATCTTTTATCAACTTCTAAAGCAGTTATAGAACTATTTGGTAAATTCTCTAATAATAGTTCAGTATATACTCCTGTCCCTGAACCTACATCTAATATTCTCATTCCATTTTTAAGGCCTAACCATTTAAGTGTTCTAAACTCCTTTTCCCATCCTAACTTAGCTTGAGTTTCAAGTCTATTTACTTCATTATTTAATCCAACAATATTATAAATCGAATTATAACTCACATTAATCTCCTTTGAAACTTACTTATGTATATCCTATGTTATTTATATAATAATTGTTCGTATATTTAAATATTTTTAAAATTTGATTAATAAAAATGACTAATCATTAAATATTAGCCATTTTCATTAATTATTTTAAAATAATGATAATTGATTAGTTTCAGACATTCCTTCTAAACAACCATGATTACTTAAAGTTTCAATTACAGTTTTAGATACCTTTGATCTTAATCTTAAATCTTCTTTTGATATAAATTCACCATCTTTTCTGGCCTCTTCAATGGATTTAGCTGCATTTACTCCTACCCCTTGTAATGAGCTTAAAGGCGGTCTTAGAGCATTATCTACTATTAAAAATTTAGTTGCATCTGATTTATATAAATCTACTTTAAGCATTTTAAATCCTCTTTTGTACATTTCAAATGCAAGTTCTAAAACAGTTATTAATCCCTTATCTTTTACAGTTGCTTGATTACCTAGTGCATATAATTCTTGGAGCTTTGCATGAACTGCAATTTCTCCCTTACAAATTAAATCTGCATCAAAATCATCAGCACCTCTTACTGTAAAATATGTTGCATAATATGCAAGAGGATAATATACCTTATAATATGCAACTCTAACAGCCATCATAACATAAGCAACAGCATGACCTTTAGGGAACATATACTTTATTCTCTTACAACTTTCTATATACCAATCTTCAACTTTGTTTTCTTTCATTGTTTTTTCAAATTCTGGTGTTAATCCCTTACCTTTTCTTACACTTTCCATTATTGTAAATGCCGTTTTAGGCTCAACACCTTTATACATAAGATAAACCATAATGTCATCTCTTGTTGCAATACAATCTCTTAATGTAGTGTATCCTTCCTTAATAAAGTATTGAGCATTATTAAGCCAAACATCTGTACCATGAGAAAGACCTGAAATTCTAACTAAATCTGAAAATGTTTGTGGCTGTGTATCTACAAGCATTTGACGAACAAATTTTGTTCCAAACTCTGGCAAACCATAAGAACCAACTTCACATTCAAGTTCTTCTTTTGTTACACCTAAAGCTTCAGGTGATGTAAATAAAGACAGTACTTTTTTATCATTAAGTGGTATAGTTTTTGGATCTAATCCAGTTATATCTTGTAACATTCTAAGCACTGTCGGATCGTCGTGACCTAATATATCAAGCTTTAAAAGTCTTCCTGAAATAGAATGATAATCAAAATGTGTAGTCGTAACATCTGATGTGGAATCATCTGCTGGTCTTTGAATTGGAGTAAAATTATAAACATCTGTATAATTAGGTACAACCATAATTCCTCCTGGGTGCTGACCAGTTGTTCTCTTAATTCCTGTACATCCAATAGTTAATCTTTCTATTTCTGCTTGTGATGCAATTATTCCCTTTTGGTCTAAATATTTTTTTACAAATCCATAAGCTGTTTTTTCTGCAACTGTACCTATTGTTCCAGCTTTAAATACATATCCTTTTCCAAATAAAACTTCAGTATATTTATGAATATCACCTTGGTTATCTCCAGAAAAGTTTAAATCTATATCAGGTTCCTTATCTCCCTCAAATCCTAAAAAGGTTTCAAAGGGAATATCATGCCCATCTTTTATATAAGGCACTCCACAATCTGGACAATCTTTATCTTCTAAATCGGCCCCTGAACTTACAGAACCATCTAAAAAGAAATGAGATTTCTTACACTTAGGACATACGTAATGTGGTGGTAATCCATTAACCTCTGTTATGTCAGACATAGTTGCAACAAAAGAAGAACCAACTGATCCTCTTGATCCTACAAGATAGCCATCAGAATAAGATTTTGCAACTAACTTTTGTGCAATAAGATAAAGTACAGCATATCCGTTATTTATAATAGAATTTAATTCCTTATCTAATCTTTTTTGAACTACTTCTGGAAGATTATCACCATATATTGAGTGAACTTTATTCATTGTCATATTTCTAATATCATCATCTGCACCTTCAATTTTAGGCGGATAAGTTTCATCAGGAATAGGCTTTAAATTTTCTTCTACAGAATCTGATATTGCTTTAGGATTTTTAATAACTACTTCCCTTGCAATCTCATCTCCTAAGTAAGAAAATTCTTTTAACATCTCTTCTGTAGTTCTTAAATAAAGTGGAGGCTGATTATCTGCATCTCCAAATCCTTGACCTGCCATAATTATTCTTCTAAATGCCTCATCATATGGATCTAAAAAATGAACATCACAAGTTGCTACAGTAGGCTTATTAATTTCTTTTGCTAAATCATAAATTTTTTTATTAATACCTTTAAGTTCATCTTCGTCCTTTACAGAACCCTTTTCAATCATATAGGCATTATTTGCAATAGGTTGAATTTCCACATAATCATAAAAGCTCATTACCTCTTTTATTTCTTCATCACTTTTGCCACCAACTACAGACCTATAAATTTCTCCTGCTTCACAAGCACCTCCAATTATAAGTCCTTCTCTCATTTCCATAAGTCTAGATTTTTTTGTTCTGGGTCTTCTAAAGAAATTATCTATATGTGCTTCTGATACAAGCTTATATAAATTTCTAATTCCAACTTGTGTTTTTGCTAAAATTATTATGTGATAAGTTGGTAATTTTTTAATATCAACTTTTTCTAAAAAGACTTTATTTAATTCTCTTAATGTATTTATTTCTAATTCTTCTTTTATCTTTTTAAAACATTCAAGTAAAATATCAGCTGTTGCTTTAGCATCATCTACAGCTCTATGATGACTTTCAAGCTTAACTCCTAAATGCTTTGCAACAATGTTTAATTTTACAGACTTTAATTCTGGATATAAAAATCTACATAAAGGAACTGTATCTACTATTGTTGGTTCAAAGCTTAATCCTAAATCATTACAGTTTTTAGAAATAAAACTACAGTCAAATCCTGCATTATGTGCAACTACAATTGAATCACCAATAAACTCTAAAAATCTTGGTAAAATATCTTCTATAGATTGTGCATCACTTACCATATCATCATTAATTCCTGTAAGTTCAGTTATTTTATATGGTATTGGTCTTCTTGGATTTACAAATTCACTAAAGTTATCTACAATAGCTCCATTTTGAATCTTAACTGCACCTATTTCAATAATTTTGTCATTTTTAGATGAAAATCCTGTTGTTTCTAAATCAAATACAACATAACTATCCTCTAAACCTTGACCCTTTTCATTTAAAGCTAATGGTATACCATCATCTACTAAATACCCTTCCACTCCATAAATAACCTTTATTTTATTCTTTTTAGCTGCAATTTGCGCATCCGGAAATGCTTGAACTCCTCCATGATCTGTAATTGCTATGGCAGGATGCCCCCACCTTGCTGCTCTTTCTATTATTTTTGAAACTGGCGTAACTCCATCCATTGCACTCATTGTAGTATGACAATGTAATTCAACTCTCTTTTCTTCAGAGTTATCTAGCTTTTCAATCTTTTTCATTTTTAATATATCTCTACCCATTATGACTACTTCTCTTTGATAAGTGTCATATACTGCTTCACCTCTAACCTTACAATAAAGTCCCTTTTTAACATTATCAAGGACTTCATCTTTTTCTTGTGGCTTTAAGAAGCACTTAACAGTTATAGAACTAGTGTAGTCAGTTATATAGAATGTTAATATTATTTTACCAGTTTTAGTTTCCATAGTTTCTACTTTAAATACATCCCCTAAAACTGCAACATATCCAGATCTTTCATTTATTTCATTTATTGGAGTAGCTTCAATAGTAATATTTCTACCATATATAGCATTTTCAGCTTTTGGTTCTCTCTTATAAGCATTTTCTCTCTTTTCATAAGTTTTCTTTTCAACTGGCTTTTTCTCTATAGGCTTACTTATTCTACTTTGCTCTTTACTTACTTCTCTAACCCTAGCTTGCATAGCTTTATTTAATAGTTCTTTTTCTTCCTTTTCTCTTTCTTTATAATCTATTACTACTTCCATAGCAGGATCATATTTTATTTCAAACTTACAAGCTATTCCAAATATAGTTTTAACAGCATCTTCTAAGCTCTTTTCTCCACCCTTTGCTTTTAAATGTTCTGTTAATTTATCATAACCATTAAATACAAATATCTTATTTTCATTGACTTCTTTTTTGCAATTTAACAAAAGACTTTTACATAATGGTGTTTTTTTAATTGTTTCAGAAATACATTCTATCCAATGATTTTGTATTACTTCATCTAATTTAATATCTGATGCATCTCTATAAAAAACTATTTCTACAGTAATTCTTATCATTAAAGTTTTACAAATAATTTTTTTAATTAATTCTTCTTCTTCAAGGGCTAAATTTTCTTTCCCTCTTAAAACAACCTTTAAAATCATACTTTTTCTTAGAAGTTGAAATTTTATTATTTTAATTTCCTTATCTTCTAAGCTCTCTTGTTTATTTATCTCAAGGGTTAGTTTTTTTATAATATCGTCACTCACTTTTTTACCCCCAATTTGTTAAAATTTTTAGCCATATAATTATAGCATAAATTTATTTAAGTAAAACTAAGACTCTTAATAAGTCTATCCTCACCAATTATAGTATTTGCAAAAATATCTTTTGCATTATCTTCATATAATTTAGGGTTAATCATGGCTGGAGAAAAATGAGTTAATAGCAACTCCTTACAATTACCATTCCTTGCAAGTTTTGCAGCTTCTGCAAATGTCATATGCTTATTTTTAACAGCTTTTTCTATATCTTCATTATTTCCATATGTACCTTCGCAAATAAATAAATCACTTTCCTTTATAAATTCAATCATTTTGTCTTGAGGCCTGCTATCTGTAATTAAACTTAATTTTATGCCCTTTCTCTCTTCCCCTAAAACCATTTCTTTTATATATTCCTTACCTTCATATATAATTATATCTTCATTTCCCTTTTGAAGTTTGCTCCATAAAATCTTTGGCACATTATTTTCTTCAGCTTTTTTTAATAAAAACTCTCTATCACGCTTAAAATAAAAACTATATCCTAAACATGGAGAGGAATGATCAAGCTTTATAAAATTTAATCTTATTTCCCCATTTTTAGATACTACTTTTAGATTTTCCTTACTTACATTTAAATTAACTTCTTTTGGATTTTCAATTATATTAATTTCAAATGGTAAATATTGTGCAATAACTCTTAATTCATTTACTGCTTCTGTTATTCCTTCTGGTCCAATTATTGTTAAGGGTTCTATTCTACCACTATTTCCTATAGTAGATAAAAGACCTGGAAGCCCAACAATATGGTCTCCATGACAATGAGTTATACAAATAACATCTATAGATTTAAATCCCCATCCAACTATTCTCATTGAAACTTGTGTTCCTTCTCCACAATCTATAAGAATCTTTCTTCCTTTAAAATTTAGAAGAGTGGAAGATAAATTTCTAAAGGGCATAGGCATTCCGCCTCCACAGCCTAATAAACATAAATCAACCATTACTATCACCAACTTTATATTTTATTTCTTATTATAATCATATTCTTTACTATAAATTTTTAAAAGTATATTGTAAATACAAAAAGAAATATCCAAAATAAAGGATACTTCTTTTTAATATTATTAATATCTTTTTTTATTTTTTTCCTTAATATATTTTTTAGCATTTTTCATTCCACCAACACTAGCAAACATATTGTTAATTTTTTCTTTTTCTAATTTTTTTGAATTTAAGTTAGCATACTTTAACTCTTTTTGAATCTTCCTATAACTTTCCAACCTTTTTTTATCTAACTTATTTTCTTCTATAGCTCTTTTTACTGCACATCCTGGTTCACTTTCATGTTTACAATCAGAAAACTTACACATTAATGATAATTCTTCTATATCAGAAAAAAATTTATCAGTATCACCAGTAATAAGTTGTAACTCCCTCATACCCGGAGTATCTATAACTACACCTCCCTGCGGTAATACTAAAAGCTGTCTATATGTTGTAGTGTGTCTACCCTTATCATCATTTCTCAATACATTAGTAAGAAGTACATCTTCCCCCATTAGCTTATTTATAAGAGTAGATTTTCCGATTCCTGATGAACCTATAAATGCTACTGTTTTATCATTTCCTATATAATTTTTAACCTTTTCATAACCTTCACCATTTATTGAGCTAGTTATTAAAACATCTATATCTATTGCTATATTTTCAACTTCTAATTGCTTTTCTAAAATATTATTACAAAGGTCAGACTTTGTTAATACTATTACTGGAGTAGCCATGCTATCCCATGCAACTGATATATATCTTTCTAACCTACGAATATTAAAATCATTATTAAGTGCCATACATATAAAAATAATATCTACATTAGCAGCTACCACTTGAATATCTCTTCTATTTCCAGCAACTTTTCTTTCAAACGCACTTTTTCTTCTTAAGACATGATGAATTATTACATTTCCACTTGAGTTATTTAATCTATCAACCATAACCCAATCACCAACAGCAGGAAAACTCTCTGTGCCTAGAGCTTCATGTTTAAACTTACCTGAAACCTCAGCTAAACATTCTCCTTCTTCAGTAATAACATTATATTTATCTTTATGCTGAACAGATATCCTTGCTAAATATAAATTCTCATCATACATAGAAGCTTCATTTTCAAATCTTTTATTTAATCCAACTTTATATAAATTTGTTTTATTCAATTTTATTCCTCCAAAATTCACTTTAAATTTAATTTTTAAATAAACCTTTAGTGAGGAGGTATTAGTTTTTCATTACATAGTTTGTAAGGTTATTTAATACCTACCTCACTATTTACTACTATATCCATTTTTAAGTTTATATTTTTCATCATAAAACATCACTCCTTATAAATTTTAACTTTAAATAATTTAAGGTATAGGAATCTTATTCCTATACCTAGTTTATCATTGTTTATTGCTTATATCTATAATATTTTAAAATTTATACTCTTATCCATTTCTCTAAATTTTATTTCTCTTTATGAGCTTAATTTTTCTTAATCCATTCTTCAAATAATATTCCATAAAATAACTCATCATGCCATTCATCTTCAAATCCTGTAAACTTTCTATTCTTTACAATATGCCCTTCTCTTCTCATTCCTAAGTTTTCCATAACACGATATGATCCATAATTTTCAGCATCACAAGTTGCATACAATATGTGTAACTTCAAACCTTCAAATGAAAATCTAACTAATTCTTTTCCTGCTTCTGTCATATATCCTTGTTTCCAATAATTTTTATTAATTATCCATCCTAACATTCCTTCATATAATTCATTATTTAAATAAACACTGCATCCTCCTATTACTTTTCCAGTTTCCTTTAAGGCAATAGCAAAATTATATTTTGTACGTGGTTTTTCATCTATATTAGAAATACAATCATCTAAAAACTCAATTGTATCTTCTTCACTATTAGGTCCCCATATCATATATTTTATATTTTCTAAATTACTTGAATATGCATGTACATCTTCAAAATCTGCATGACTAAATTCCCTTAATATTAATCTTTTAGTTTCAAACATCTTATTATTTTCCATATAATCCTCTCCTTAATGTACTGATTCTTATTAAAATTTATTTTTCATAAGTAATAATATGCTCAATTTCGTTTTTTATATTTTTTAATTTTTCTCTAAAAAATGTTGGATATGCTTTATATTGTTCTAATTTATTTATAGGTAACCAATACATATTTTCTTTCACACCTTGAGTATAACTATTACTATTTAGTTCTTGGGTTCCTTTAGGCTTCATTAAAAAATAAAAAGCTATCTCATGACACTCTTTCCCTTCTAAAAGACTATCTCCATGGAAGAAATTTTCGTGTATAAAAGCTAGTCTATCAACTTCATATTCAACACCAGTTTCTTCTAAAACTTCACGCTTTACAGCTTCTTCTGCAGATTCTCCAACATGAACTCCACCACCAATAGAATAATAATAGTTTTCTCTTTCATTTCCAGCAAAAAGAATATGGTCATTTTCTATAATAATAGCTGCTGCACGATATCTAAACCATTTATTCTCCCTAGTAAATCCACAATCATACTTCATCATTTACACATCTCCCTTTTAATCTTATATAATAAATATTATAACAAATTTAAGCTATAAAAAATGTGTTAATAAACAATTAAATCTAATTTTAGCAACACATTTCATTATTTATATTTCTGATTCTAATAAATTTTTAAATACTTTATTATGTTCTATATCCTTACTTAAACTTTGTATAACTCTTAAAATTAAATCCTTATTTATTTCTTTATTATTTAAAGCTATTCCAATTATATAGCATTTTATTATTTTGTAGCTATTAATCAGTACAGTTACACTTAAATTTAAACTTTCACCTTTATTAAATGGAATTAAGTCTTTAAATATTTGATTTACCAAATAATTTTCTAAAATGTAAGAATATTCATCTATTGAATGTAAGATAGTTTTTTCATTATTTATGTTCTCCTTAATATTATCTATTTTAGAGATTCCTTTTTTATACTCTTCTACACATTCTTTTAATCTTATACTTTTTATATTTTTTATTAAATCTTCATCTAAAAGACTTAAATAAAATTCATTATCTATTTCTATGTTTAATACTTTTGATAAATTAAAATTAACTTTTTCTTCATTATATAATTCTAAAAGTTCTTCTATTTTATCAAAATCCTCTTCAATATAATACTTCTCAATTTTATTATAGAAGCTCTTTAATATACTTAATCTTTGCTCAATTGAAAAATCTCTATTTTGTATTATATTTATAGAACTTATTCTTATATCCCAAAAATATTGAAGTAAGCTATCACTTCCTTCAAAAGCTTCACTATCTATTATTCTTCTTATTTCAATTGCACTTTCATCTAAATTTTCATTATTTTCAACAAACTCCATTTTATCTTTATTTAAAAATGCTTTTATGCAAACCTCAGGACAAGATGCTAATCCTGATTTTTCATATATATCATCTACAATATTATATACCCTTGGAAATCTTTTACATGTAATGCATAAGTTATCTTCTCCAACATTTCCATGTATATCACATAGTAAATCATCATTTAAAAATGGACATTTATTATGCTCCTTTAAAATCATAAATCCCTTATTAAAATAATCATTACTATTTTTATTTTCTTTAAACTTATCTTTTACTAAATCTTTAAGCTCCCCAGTACAATTAATATATTTTTTATATGTATCTTCATCTATATTTATATCCCAACCTGCACAACAAGTATCTACACACTTTGAACCAATGCATTTAAAAGTTAACATATACTTTGGCATAAACATATTTACTTTCATTTTTTACTCCAATCATTATAGTAAGCACTATATAAATTTATTTCTTATATATAATACATCAAAACATAATTTTTTGTAAGCAAAAATAATTTAAAAAAATTCAAGCAAATATAATTGAAATCTTTATATCAATTATATTTGCTTGATAAAATTTAATTATATTATTCTTTTATAAGCTTTTCTACAATTATTTCTTTAACTCTTCTTCCTTCAATCTTAGAAATATATATATTTAAATCCTTATATAAAAAACTTTCTCCTATCTTTGGTAAATATCCAAATTCATTTACAATCCATCCATTAACAGTTTGAACTTCAAAATCATCTATTTCTTCTTTCATACTAAACTCTTCGAAAAAGTTAGCAAGAGAAACACTACATATAACAGAATATCTATTTTCATCTAACTTTTTAAAATATTCAACAATTTCATCATGCTCATCCCAAATCTCACCTACTAATTCCTCTAACACATCTTCTAATGTGATAATCCCCATAGTACCACCAAATTCATCTATAACTACAGCCATATGATTTTTAAGATACTGAAACTTTTTTAAAAGCTCTGAAATTTTAGTATTTGAAGTTACATACACTATTGGTTTTATAATACTATCAATAGTATCTTTATTTTCATCTAATATATCATAAAAGTCTTTTTCATGTATAACACCAATTATATTATCTATATTACTTTCATAAACAGGAATTCTAGAAAACTTATTTTCTTTAAATACTTTTCTTACCTCTTCTATTGTAGCTTCCTTAGGTATTGAAATTAAATCTACTCTAGCCGTTAATATTTGATCTGCATCTAAGTCGTTAAATTCTATTGCTGAGCGTATTAATTTACTTTCATGCTCATCAATTCCACCCTTTATCTCAGCTTCTTCTACAATAGTTAATAACTCCTCTTCCACTTCTATTGAAATTTCTTCAACCTTTATTACTTTAGAAATTATTCTTTTCCATAATCCAAACAAAAAATTAAGTGGAGTAAATAAAATTAATAATCCCTTTAATATTGGTGTAGAAAACATTGCAAATTTTTCAGGACTTTCTTTTGCTAAACTTTTAGGAGATATTTCTCCAAATATTAATACAACTATAGTCATAACAATTGTTGATAGTGTTACACCAGCATTTCCAAAAAATTCAGTAAAAACTATAGTTGCTATTGATGCTGAAGCTATATTTACAATATTATTTCCTATAAGTATAGTTGAAAGAATACTATCAAATTTTTTAGTAAGTTTTAATGTATTTTCTGCCCTCTTACTTCCGTTTACAGCTAAATTTTTTAATTTAATCTTATTTAAACTAGAAAAAGCTGTTTCAGTTGCTGAAAAATAAGCAGACATAATTATAAGAATAGCAATAACAACAATTAATATCGGGACATTATCATCCATTTAAATAATCACTCCATTTTTAATATTTTAGTTTATTACAAATATATGTTTAATAATTAAAAATATTATAAAAAATGGTTTTCCTAAATTTAAATATAAAAAAATAGATGAGTTAAATAACTCATCTATTTTTATACTATCTTTTAAATGTTACTTCTTTTTCTTCATTTACATTTATAAATGATTTACTTGGCACTGTTTTAGCAATAATTCTTCCTTCCCTTATTGAGTATAAAACTTCTGCTCTTCTTCTAACAGCATCATAACCACTTTCAGCATTTAATAATATTAAATTACCCGGCTTGCCTACTTCTATTCCATATTTATCTTCAATGTTTAAAGTTCTTGCACTATTAGTTGATATAAACTTTAATGATTCATTTATATCGTCATAGCCCATCATTTGACATACATGTAATCCAAAATGAACTACTTCTAACATATTTCCTGTTCCCATTGGATACCATGGATCAAATATATCATCATGGCCAAATGAAACATTAATTCCAGCTTCATTTAATTCCTTAACTCTTGTAATACCTCTTCTTTTAGGATATGTGTCAAATCTTCCTTGCAAGTGAGTATTAACTAAAGGATTTGAAACAAAATTTATTCCTGACATCTTTAATAATCTAAATAACTTATATGTATATGCATCATTATATGAACCCATTGCTGTAGTATGACTTGCTGTTACCTTATTTTTAAGTCCAGTTTCTAAAGCCCTTGTAGCAACCACTTCTAAAAATCTTGATTGTTCATCATCAATTTCATCACAATGAACATCTACTAATACATCATATTTTTTAGCTAGTTCAAATATTTTGTTAATAGATTCTACACCATATTCTCTTGTAAATTCAAAGTGAGGTATAGCTCCAATTACATCTGCTCCTAATTTTATAGCTTCTTCTATTAGTTCTAATCCATTAGGATAAGAAAGTATTCCTTCTTGAGGAAAAGCTACAATTTGTAATGTAACATAATCTTTTACTTCTTCTCTTACTTCAATCATAGCTTTTAATGCAACTAATCTTTCATCAGTAACATCTACATGTGTTCTTATAAATTGAATTCCATTTGCTAATTGCCATTCTATTGCTTTTTTAGCTCTAACTTTAACATCTTCTTTTGTTAAAAATTCTTTTCTTTGAGACCATCTTTCTATACCTTCAAAAAGAGTTCCACTTTTGTTCCATTCTGGTTCTCCTGCTGTTAAAGTAGTATCTAAATGTATATGTGGTTCTATAAATGGAGCAGAAGCTAAAGCTCCATTTCCTTCTATAACTTCTTCATTATCTATTATTTTTAACCCTTTAGATATTTCCGTAAATTTTCCATCTACTATTCTTATGTCAAATAATTCTTCTTTTCCTAAAAATCTTACATTTTTAATTAACATCTTGTCCTCACCTTATTTATCAGTTATTTTTGTGCCTATTACATAAATTACCATAGTTGTTAATATCGCATTTAAAGCTATAATTCCAACTGTTATAACATTTGCAACAATAAATCCTACTAAAAAAGCTATTATTGCAATCCAATTTACACTTTTAAACTCTGCCTTTTCAATATTATCATATTTTCTATCTTTTATAAAGAAATAATCAGCTATTATAATTCCACCAACTGGAGGTAACATTGAATTTAAAAAAGTTAAAAAGGCTGTAAAATTATTATTTAACCGTATTGCGCCAATTGTTCCAATAAGCCCTCCTATAACTACCATTTGCTTTTTAGGTAGCTTAGTTATATTTGATAATCCAAGGCCTGCTGTATAAATTGCATTATCATTTGTTGTCCAAATATTTAAACCTAAAACTAATATTGCTGGTATTACTAATCCTTGCGAAAACATAACATCTGCTATATCAGAATTTCCTGTAACCATTGCACCAACTGCTCCAAATAAAAACATTAAAGAATTTCCTATAAAGAATGCTACTACAGTTGTTCCTACTGCTACTTTTTTGTTTTTTGAGAATCTAGCAAAGTCTGGAGTTGCTGTTCCTCCACTTATAAATGAACCAACACATAAAGTTACTGCTGTTACTAATGCCATTTTGCTAGTTGGCTGTATATTCATTAATCCTTGAACTCCACCAACAGAGTTAGTTGCAA
>Ga0224737_10015_pt1 | contig 25576 bp, 27 predicted proteins | sample LIM_B_Water_Pos_FD_161632 | JGI IMG/M metagenome (GOLD analysis project Ga0224737, IMG submission 161632) | Enriched cells from gastrointestinal tract of the lab mouse from Pacific Northwest National Laboratory (PNNL), Richland, Washington... | ecosystem: Host-associated > Mammals > Digestive... | reverse complement strand
AGTCCAGCAGCTGGGTATACAACTAAAGAAGTACCTCCAATTATTAAGGTATCAGCATTTGTAATTACATTAATAGCACCTCTAATAGTATTATCATCTAGTCCTTCTTCATAAAGAACTACATCTGGTTTAACGCTTCCATTACATTTATTACAGATTGGAACTCCAGTAGATTCTAAAATAAAATTTTCATCATAAAAGGCATGACATTTTACACAGTAATTTCTTAATACAGAGCCATGAAGTTCAAATACATTTTTAGAACCAGCAGCTTGATGGAGTCCATCTATGTTTTGTGTTATAACAGCTTTTAGCTTTCCCATTTCCTCAAGCTTAGCTAATGCTATGTGGGCCTTATTTGGCTTAGCTTTAGGGTAGATTAAGTTAGCTTTATAAAAATTAAAAAATTCTTCTGGATATTTAATATAAAAGCTATGAGAAACTAATTGTTCAGGGGTAAAGGTTACATTAAGTTTTTTATTAAATAGTCCATTAGAGCTTCTAAAATCAGGAATTCCAGATTCAGTAGAAACTCCAGCACCTCCAAAGAAAACTATATTATTGCTTTCTTTAAGTATTTTTGTTAGTTGTTCTATTTTATTTTCCATTAAAATATTTTCCTTTATATCATAATTAATTTAAATAAAAGAGTTTAGTAAATATACTTTAATTTTAGGTAACATTATTTATTTTATTCATATAATGAACAGAGGATTTATATTAGTAAAGGGTAAATAATATGAAAAAAAATTATAAGTTAATAGGAATTATTTTTAGCATACTATTTATTTTGTTTATAAATACTATATATACAGAAAAAACTAAAGATATTATAAATGAAACAGAGGTAAAGGTACAAAATGTTTATTTAGCTGCTAGATTACAAAAGGAAACTTATTATAGAGTAATAGTAGGAAGCTTTAAAAATAGAATTAATGCAGAAAATATGATAAATGAAATGAAAAAATTAGGATATGATTCATTTATAGTTACAGAAATGGTGAATGGAGAAAAGTTTAATAGAGTAGTGGTGGGAAGCTTTAAAGAAAAAGATAATGCAAATATTAGAGCAAAAGAGTTAAATAATTTAGGATATGATACATTTATTTGTACCTTTGAAAAAAGCCAAAGCAATATAAGTAAAGATTCAATATATTATGTTGTTATAACAGGAAGCTTTTCTAAAAGGGAAAATGCTGAAATTAGAATATCAGAATTAAAAAAGAAAGGTTATGATTGTTATATTAATTCTGAAATTATAGAAGAAAAGATATTTTACAGAGTTATAGTTGGAAGTTTTATAGAAGAAAGTAATGCGGAAAACATGGTTGAAATCTTAGTTAGTGAAGGATATGAAGCATTTATAGATATTTATGTTAAATAATTAAAGTGGTGAAGGGAAAAGCCTTCACCACTTTTTTAATGTGTTAAAATTTCAACACCAGTTTCAGTTACTAAAACGGTATATTCCCATTGTGCAGAAGGATATCCGTCTTCTGTTAAAACAGTCCAACCATCAGATTCATCAATGAATATATCATAGCTACCCATATTTATCATAGGTTCAATAGTAAATACCATACCAGGAACTAATAACATTCCAGTACCTTTTTTACCTACATGAGAAACAAAAGGAGTTTCATGGAACTCAAGTCCTATTCCATGACCACCAAATTCTCTAACAACTGAATATCCATTTGCTTCAGCATGTTTTTGTACTGCTTCTGCTATATCCCCTAAGTACCCCCAAGGCTTTGCAGCCTCTAAACCTTTATCTAAACATTCCTTTGATACTTTTACTAGTTTTTCTAAATCAGGATGTACATTTCCGATTTTAAACATTCTAGAAGCATCTGAAAAATATCCATTATATATAGTAGAAACATCTACATTAACAATATCTCCTTCTTCTAGTATTACATTTTTACTAGGAATACCATGACAAACTTCATCATTTACAGAAGTACAAACGCTTTTTGGGTATCCTTGAAAGTTAAGTGGAGCTGGAATTGCACCTTGTGATATTGTAAAATCATGAACTATAGTATTTATTTCTTCAGTTGACATTCCAGCTTTAATATTTTTACTTACTAAATCTAAAACAGCAGTATTAATAGCAGCACTTTCTTTTATCTTTTCAATTTGCTCAGGTGTTTTGATTATACTTCTAGGTGGTACTATGTGTCCTTTAAGTTTATATGAGTTTATTTTTTCATCAAATTTTAAGTGGCAATTTTTATATTTTTTATTACTGCCACACCAACAATGATCATTTCTATTAAGATTCATTTTTTTATCTCCTTGCATCTATTTGTATATTTTAATTATAGTACTTTATTAATAAAAATTAAAACTATTAATAATTAATTATTTTAATATATAAAAAGTGAAATACTAATTTATATTAGCAATTTTATATTTTATAATATAATTAAAATAAATAAAAGGGGAAATATTTATGGATAATTATGCAGCAAATAGAAAAAAGTATTTATATATTTTTTCTGAAATTATAGGAATATTATTAATTTTATACTATTTATTATTAAAATTAATGTTTGGGTTTGTGGCTTTTTCTAGTGTATTTTTTATGTTAGGAGTTATTTTACTTATTTATGGATTTGTTGAATTAAAGTTTAAAATAGATATCTGGGGACACATTCCTAAAGTATTAAAAATAATAATAACAACTTTATTTGCTATTGGATTAGTTATATTTATAAGTATAGAAAGTTTAATAATTTATAATGGATATCATCATGATGTTGAAAGGCCAGATTATGTAGTTGTTTTAGGGGCTGGACTAAGAGGAAATACAATAAGTGCTTCATTGTTATATAGATTAGAAACAGCGTTAGATTTTCATGAGATGTATCCAGATGTTAAAATAGTTGTATCTGGAGGTCAAGGAGAAGGAGAGAGCATGTCTGAAGCATTAGCAATGAGAAATTTTTTAGTTGATAATGGTGTCGATCCAAATTTAATTATAATGGAAAACAAATCAACAAATACTTATGAGAATTTTTTATACACTAAAAATGTTTTAGAAAAGGAGACTGGAAAGAAGGATTTTAAAATAACTATAATATCTAATAATTTTCACATGTATAGAGCTAAGATTTTAGCAAAGGAAGTTGGTTTTAACACATATAGTTATTCAGCACCATCAAATAAACTTTCAGCATTAGTATTTTATACTAGAGAATTTTTTGCAGTTATAAAAGCATATATATTTAAGCAGTAAATATTTGTTTAGTAGTTTTAAGTTTAATATAATTATTATAAAATTATATATTTTAAGAAGTAGTTAATAAAATAGGGACGTATTTTTACGTCTCTATTTTAAAATATAAAGGTATTGGGGGTATTAAAATGTATATCATAGAAACTAATAATTTGTGCAAATCCTATGGGAAAAGTAGGGGGATAATAAATGTAAATTTAAAAGTAAAAGAGGGAGAAATATTTGGGTTTGTAGGACCAAATGGAGCAGGAAAATCAACTACTATTAGAACTCTTTTAAATTTTATTTTTCCAACTTCAGGAACAGCTAAAATATTAGGGAAAGATATAGTTAAAGAAAGTAATGAAATTAAAAAGTATGTTGGGTATGTTCCAAGTGAAGTTAAGTTTTATGATGAAGTTAAGGTAAACAATATAATAAAATATTCATCAAGTTTTTATAATGGAGTAAATAAGGAAGAGGTAGAAAGACTTTATAAAATATTAGACGTTGATATTAATAAAAAGATGTCAGAGCTTTCACTAGGAAATAAGAAAAAGGTTGCTATAGTACAGGCTTTGATTCATAAGCCAAGGTTATTGATATTAGATGAACCTACTAATGGGTTAGATCCATTAATTCAAAAAAGATTATTTGAATTATTAGAAGAAGCTAAGAAAAACGGAACTACAGTATTTTTATCCTCTCACAACTTAGTTGAGATAGAAAAGTTTTGTGATAGAGTTGCTGTTATTAAAGATGGAAAAATAATTGATACTATTGTTATGGACAAGTTATATAATAATTTAGGATTAAAAGTAGTTATAAAATCAAATGAAATAAATGAAGAGAAAATAAAAGAAATGGGAGGAGATATAACTTTTAGAGATAAAGATGAATTTATTTTTAGTTATAGCAATAGTATTGATAGTTTAATAAAGGAACTTTCAAGATATAAAATAGAAAAGTTATTGATTAGTGAGAAAACCTTTGAGGATATGTTTATGAATTATTATGAAATAAAGGGGGAAAAATAATATGAATATTTTTAAGTTTGAATTTAATAGGTTGTTAAAAGGTGCTATTATTTGGTCTTTAATATGCAGTATTTTAGTTATAATGTTTATGTTGTTTTTTCCAAGTATGAAGGAAATGGGATTTCAAGATTTGGTAGGAGCAAAAATAAAAATGCTTCCACAGGAATTTTTAGAGGCTTTTAATATAGATGGTTCAACGGATTTTAGTAATATTTATGATTTTTCTGCTTATGTTCTTCAATATATAGTAATGGCAGGAGGAATATATGCAGCGATACTTGGAGTATCTGCTTTATCAAAGGAAGAAAGTGAAGGAACTATTGAATTTTTATATTCTAAGCCAGTAAGCAGAAAGAATATAGTTACATCAAAAATTTTAGCAAATGTAGTTATATTTTTTATGTTTATAGTTATAGTTGGGATTATAACTATGATTATATCTGTAATAGTAAAGCCAGAAGATATTAAAGCAATGGAATTAATTATGAAAATTAAAAATCTATATATTTGCATGATGTTAATAGGATATATATTTATGTCAATTGGATTTTTAATGTCTACTTTTATAAAGTCTTCAAAGAAAGCTATATCTATAGCTTTAGGTGTATTTTTTGCAAGCTACGTAATAGGAGTTTTTTCTAAGTTGCAAGATAGACTTAAAAATCTTATTTATTTATCTCCTTTTGATTATGCATCTCCAGCAGAAGTAATTAAAAATGGATTTGAAACAAAATTTATTGTGATAGGATTAATTATAATAGTAATTTCAATAATTTTAACTTACAGTATATATAATAAAAAGGATTTTAATATATAAATTTTATTGAAAAATATCATCAACATTATGTCTGATGGTATTTTTTCTTATAAATAAAAATATAAATGAATAAAAACATAAATAATAATAAATATTAATAAATGGAAGTTTTTTTATAAATTCTAAAAATTAAAAAAGAGAGGAGGGTTTTATGAGCAATAAATTTATATTTAATGAATCTATAAATGATATAGTTAAAAAAAGAAAATCTATAAGAACTTACAATACAGAAGAAATATCAAGTGAAATAGTTGGAAAGCTTAATGATTATATAAATGAAGTAAAAGGACCTTTTAAAGAAAGTATAACATTTAAAATATTAGATTCTAAAGAACATATAAATGGTGCAAGACTTGGAACTTATGGAATGATTAAAGGTGCAAGAAAGTTTATAGTAGCAAAGGTAAAAGAAGGACAGCATTCTTTAGAAGAATTAGGCTATGAAATGGAATCTTTAGTTTTATATGCAACATCCATAGGATTAGGTACATGCTGGCTAGGGGGTACTTTTAAGAAGGGACAATTTGCAAAAGCAATGGAAGTTGAAGAAGGCGAGGTATTACCAATAGTATTACCTATAGGATATGCAAAAGAAAAGAAAAGTTTAATTGATAAGACCATGAGGTTTATATCAAAATGTGATAAAAGAAAACAGTGGAATGAAATATTTTATTTTAGGGATTTTTCATGTCCACTAACTAAGCACTACACATTAGATGGATTTGAGGATATGTTTGAAAATGTAAGGTTAGCGCCATCAGCAGTTAATAAACAACCTTGGAGAATTGTTAAATCAGGTGATGAATTTTATTTTTATGTAAATGAAGATAAGGAAGAAAAGAAAAATTCTGTTTATGATATTAAAAGAATTGATATGGGAATTGCAATGTGTCATTTTGAGTTAACTTGCAAGGAACATGGAATAAAAGGAAGCTTTAAGATAAATGAACCTAATATTAATGGTATGCCAAATAACTATAAATATATAGCAACTTGGGTAAAAGAATAAAAAAAGTATAAAATTTATGGAGGGGTTTATTTTTATGGGTGTATGGGGATTAGATATTTATGATGATGATTTAGCTGTAGATATAAAAGATGAATTTCAAGGATATTTAGATGAAGGAATGGATGAGGAAGAGGCAATAAATGAAGTTATTTCAAATAATGATGACTTAATTGAGGAAAGTGAAGCAAGTGGAACTTTTATATTAACTGTAGCTTTACTAGCTAAGGAAAATCAAGTTACTAATAGGAAAATAAATAAATTATTAAAAGACTTAAAAAATAATAATGATTATTGGGAATATTTAAAAGAGGATTCTTTGGAATTATATGAAGTTAGAATGGATTTGTTTAGGGAGTTAACTTAATTAAATAATTATGTAAAGGTTATCTAAAGCTATAGGCGTATTTAAAAATAAAAAATGGATAAAATAAATATACAAAATTATTTTAAAAATTTGGAGGCTTTAAATATGGCTTTTGAGAAACTTGAAAAAAAGGTAAATCAAATTAGTAAAAAGATTAAACAAGGAAGGCTTTCACAAGAAATAGGTGATGAAATTAGTAATGTAATTAACGACATTGAGGATATTGGAGAAGAAGCTAAAGAGAAATTTAAAGATGCATTAGAAAATATGAAATCTTCATTAAAGAAAATGAAATAGTAAAAAATAAAATGGTATAAAGAAATTTAAATTAATTTCTTTATACCATTTATTTTTATTAATTTGTGGAAAATATTAACAAAATAAAAAGCATATGTTACTATAAAAATATATTTGTATAATTTGAAAAAATAATTTTCAAGGAGGGAAATATGAATAGAAAGTATGAAATTATAACAAGTATTTTAGTAGTAATAGTAATTATAGGAGCTTTAATTTTTGCAGGAAAAAGAGGAGTGTTAAAAGAACATAGTAATATATTTAATTGGAATAACAAAGAAAATTATAATGATGATGAATCTATTAAAGAATTTATTCCAAGTGATGGAATAGTAAATTTTAATTTAGATTTACCAAATACATCTTTAGAAATAATGAGTACACAAGAAAAAAGTGTTAAAGTAGAATGTATTTCTTATGGAAAAAATAAATATTATATAAATCAAAATGGAGATAACGTAGTTGTTAAAAAGAAAAAAAGATTTTCTATATTTAATAAAGATAAGGGAAAAGTTAAAATATTAGTTCCAGAAGAAGTATTATCAACTTATGATGCTGAAATGAGCAATGGTTCGGTAAAGATATCTAATATTAATATTCAAGATATAGATGTAGAAACAAGTAATGGAAATGTAAATATTGAAAACTTAAATGTAAAAAATGATATTCAAATTGATTCTTCAAACGGTAAAATAAATGCAAAAAATTTAGTTGCAAATGATATTGAATTTGACTCTAGTAATGGTGAAATAGTATTAGAAAACGTTAAGGGCAATGATATTAATATAGATACATCAAATGCTAGAATAAGTGTAAATGAATGCAGGGGAGATAAAATAGAATTAGATACATCAAATGCTCAAATTAAAGCTGTTGAATGTTATGCAAGAGAAATAATATTAGACACCTCAAATGGAGATGTTACATTAGAAAATTTAAAAGATAAAGCTTTTATTATAGATAAATTAAAGGTTGATACAAGTAATGGAGAAAAAAATATTAATGCTAATTATAATAGTTTAAAATAAAGTAATACTAATATTTAAATAGGTATATAATTATATAAAGATTATATAAATTTATTGGAGGTGTTGCTGTGTATACAGCAGAATTGAAAAGTAGAGCAAAGGAGCAATTAAAAGGTAATTGGGCAATTGCAATAGGAACGGTATTAGTTGCAAATATAATAATGCAAGCTAATACAGTCTTCAAGGTTATTTCAAATTTAGATTCTGATGGTTTGACCTATTCTTTAGATTTAGTGGTATTACTATTAAGTGGAGTTATATCAGTTGGTTTATGTAGATTTTTATTAGACTTAGCAACTAAGAGAAGTGAGCCTAAATTTAATACCTTATTTTCAAGTTTTAATATATATTTAAAAACATTAGGTTTGAGCTTATTAGTAACATTAGCAGTTCTTGTAGGACTTTTATTATTTATAGTACCTGGAATAATAGTATCTCTTATGTTTTCACAAGTTTTTTATATATTATCAGAAGATCCAAGTAAGTCAATTACACAATGTATAAATGAAAGTGTTAATTTAATGAAAGGACATAAGTGGGAATTATTTTATTTAGAATTAACATTTATAGGTTGGTGGTTGCTTGTAGGAATTACATTTGGAATTGCAGGACTTTGGGTAGCTCCATATAGACAATTAACAGAAGCAAATTTTTATTTATATTTAAATAATAAGTAATATTAAGGGGTTGAGGATTATATTTTATAATCTTCAACCTTTTATATATTTTATCTAACTTCTTTCTTTGCAAATTTATTACATGTAATAAAATAAGATGAAAGCAATAATGTAATAGAAATTAATACTAATAAAATAGTTAATATTAAAGGATTTAATATTATATTTATTTCAGATAATATTTCCATTAATGTAGTAGAAAATACTACTGGAAAAATTGCAATAAACATAAGAACATATCGTCCATTTTCAAAACCTATTAAAAGAGTTGCAGGCATTAATATTGAAGTGAAAAATAAGCCAATTCCTAAAGTAACTAAGGGCATAGAAGATATTGGCATAGAGGAAATTAAATCATTTACTCCTAATATTTTTACGAATGTAGATAATATTGTAGTAATTATCATGGCAATAGCAGTATTTAATAAACAATATATATATTTAGATAAAATATATTCATTTGTTTTAACTGGTAATGAATATATTAAATAATTCATTTTGCTTCTTTCTTCATAATAGGTAATAGAGTAGGTAGCTAACATTAAATACATAGCCCCTGTAAAAACAATCATAGTTGGCTGTACAATTGTAAAAAAGATTTCAAGTGCTAATATAATAAGTAAATTTTTCTTTATAGCGAGTAATGAATTAAATTGAAGTTTTAATAAGTTACCTATATTATTCATAAATTAATCCCTCCTAGTATAATATAATAAAATATCTTCAAGACTACATTTTTCATAAATTGCTTCTTCACCAAAAAGCTCATAAGCTTTTTTTCTATTAGATACTAGACCTTCAAATCCAAAAGCATTTTCCTTTAATGAAATAAAATGTTTTTTTATACTATTATCAATTAAATCCTTTTTGCTTTTAACAATTACGTGATTGTTTAAAATATTGTCTTTTTCACCTTTAAGTAGTATTTTGCCGTTGTATATCATTACTATATAATCAGCACATTTATCTAAATCTGTAGTTATATGAGTAGAATAAAAAACAGTCATATTATCAATTTCCATATGCTCTTGTATAAGTTCTAAAAATTCATTTCTTATTATAGGGTCTAAGCTAGAAGTTGGCTCATCCATTATTAATAACTTTGGATGATGAGATAAGGCCATTATAAGTTCAAATTGCTTTTTTTGACCTTTAGATAAATCTTTATAATTTTTAAATTCGTTTATCTTAAACTTTTTTATATACTTTTTATATAATTCTTCATCCCAATTAGGATAAAATTTAGAAATTATTTTATGAATGCTAGATAGCTTACTTTCTTCTAAAAATCCAGATTCATCACCTACATAAGCAATATCTTCTTTTGTTTTAGTATCTTTAGTAATATCAGTATTAAATATTTTGATTTTTCCAAAGTCAGGCTTAATCATTCCAAACAAAGATTTAATAGTAGTTGTCTTTCCAGAACCATTCGGTCCAATAAATCCTGTGATAAATCCTGTTTTTATATTAAGTTCATCTATAGTTAAGGAAAAGTTTTTATAGTTCTTTTGTAAGTTTGAGATTTCAATAGAGTTCATGTTTATACCTCCTCATAAATACTTTTAAAAATTTCAATGCATTCATCTAGTGTTAATCCTAGAGATTTAGCAGAGATTATTACAGCTTCAAGTTTATCTTCCATTTCAGCCATGGCAGCCTCTCTTAATCTTTCAGAGTTAGAAGAAGAAACAAAAGTTCCCTTTCCAACAACAGTTTCAATAAAGCCCTCTTTTTCTAGCTCTTCATAAGCTCTTTTAGAAGTTATAATACTTACTTTAAGTTCTTTTGCTAAAGATCTTATTGAAGGGAGTGGATCTCCATGCTTTAAATTTCCATTTAATATTTGATTTTTAATTTGATTTTCTATTTGTTCATAAAGTGCCACTGGTGAGGAATTGCTAATTAATATATCCAAGTGCTTACCTCCGTATATAAGTGTATATATATTATATATACATATAATATCGCTTTGATGATTAATAGTCAATAATAATTTCAAAAAAATAACAAAAAAAGAGCTATAATTATAGCTCTAAATTATTTAAGAGAAATATTTTTTCCAATGATAATACATTTAGAATTAGCTCCATGACCGATTTCTTCAGTTTTAGCAATGGGTAAATTGGAATTATTTATTATTTTAACTGCTAATTCTTCTATTGTAGGAGATATATTATTTTCCTGCATTTTGCTAAATGTGCCTAATAATAAACCACTAATTTTATTAAATACACCAATTTGTTTAAGTTGATTTAAAAAAGCAGACATAACTCCAGCTTCGCCTCCCATGCTTTCTAAAAATAAAATTTTATTTGTAAAATCAGGCATATATTTAGTGCCAGCTAATTTTAAAAGACAGCGAATATTTCCTCCAACTACTATTCCTTCTAAACTTTTTCCTTGTATAAATTTATAAGAAAAGTTAAATAAATCGTCTTTAGAATTAAATAAGCTATTTATAAAGTTACTTTTTTGGTTTTTACTATCAGAGTAAATAAGATTTCTTACTTGATAAAGATAAACTTGATTATTAGTTTGAGAATAAATAGCATTTAATACTGTAGTTAAATCACTATAACCAAAGACAGCTTTGGGATATTTAGACATATAATCATAGTCTAAATATTCTAATACTTCATTAGCTAAGTCTCCACCTGAAATATCAAAAATTGCTTTTACCTTATCATTTTTATATAAATCCATAAATGCTTCTGCTTTATCTTTAGCCAAGCCATTAAAAGGTGAATTAATTTCATAAATATATTTACTACAAATAGGATTTAAATTTAAAGATTTTAATTGCAATAAAAGACTTTCAATTTTATTTTTATTAGTTAATGGTTGACCATTAGAACAAGCTATAATACCAATACTATCACCATTTTTTAAAATATTCATATAGAAAAATACCTCCAAATAAATGTTTTTTATAATTTTACTATTAATATAAAAATTAATAAACTATATATACAAATATATATTGATTGATTATAGTATTATAAAATAGGGGGTGTTTTTATGGGATAAATGATATAGTAACATATTTAGAAGAACTTAATTTAGTTTCAATATTTTTAAGAATTTTTATGGCTATAATATTTGGTGGAATAATTGGATATGGAAGAGAAAGAGAGAGAAGACCAGCTGGGCTTAGAACTCATATACTTGTATCTATAGGTTCAACACTTGCGATGATAACTAATATTTATATGTATGATGCATATAATTTATCAAGTGATCCAACAAGGCTTGGAGCTCAAGTTATAAGTGGGGTTGGATTTTTAGGAGTTGGAACTATTATAGTAACAGGTAAAAATAAAGTAAGAGGATTAACAACTGCTGCTGGACTTTGGGCATGCTCATGTATGGGACTTGCTATTGGTGCAGGATTTTATGCTGGTGCAATAATTGGATGTTTATTTATAGCATCTGTTACTGCTGTACTTTCTAAGCTTGATAAAAAAATTAATAGAAATTCTAGAAATATTACTATATACTTTTTGGTTAATTCAACTATGGCAGTATCTAAATTGTTAGGAGAGATACAAAATACAAATGTCAGAATTAGTGACATAGAAATAAGTAATAATAATGTATCATCTAATGATTTAATTGGAGTTTTACTTGGACTTAGAATACCAACAGATATCTGTCATAATGATTTTATAGAGGAAATTAAGAATAAAAATGAAGTTATATTTATGCAAGAAATAAATTAACAAATAAAAACCTTGAAATTATTGAGTTCAATAATTTCAAGGTTTTTATTTGTTAGATATATTGGTGCCGGCAGTGGGAATCGAACCCACACGGTTGCCCGCATGATTTTGAGTCATGTGCGTCTGCCAGTTCCGCCATGCCGACCTAATTAATATATTTATAATGTTAACATATACCAATTGTTTTGTCAATAAAAATAACTATTCATTAGGACAAATTTTGGAATAAAAGTAATATAGAACAAATTGTAGAAAAATATCATATATTGCTTATATGATGATAAAACTATAATTTTAAGAAAGGAACACAAGGTTATGGGATGGTTTACAAGTTTAAATACTGTAGTACAAGGCTTATTGGCTACAGTATTTACATGGTTTATAACAGCACTAGGCGCATGTTTAGTATTCTTCTTTAAGACTGTTGATAAAAAAGTTTTAAATTGTATGCTGGGGTTTGGTGCAGGGGTAATGGTTGCAGCAAGTTTCTGGTCATTATTAAATCCAGCAATAGAGTTATGTTCAGAATTGGGATATAGCCAAATTGTTTTACCTGCTATAGGCTTTTTAGCAGGAGGAATATTTATAATATTAGCGGATAAAATGATGGATAAATATTCATATGGTGTAATAACTGAAAATGATGAAACAGCAAAAGATTCTGTAGTACAAAAGTATAAGAAAAGTATACTGTTAGTAGTTGCAGTTACTCTTCATAACATACCAGAAGGATTAGCAGTAGGTGTAGCCTTTGGAGGTGTAGCAGCTGGAATACCATCTGCATCAATAGGAGCAGCTATAAGTTTAGCTTTAGGAATAGGTCTTCAAAACTTTCCAGAAGGAGCAGCAGTTTCTTTACCACTAAGAAGAGAAGGTTTATCAAGAGGAAAAAGTTTTTTTTATGGGCAAGCATCAGGAATAGTAGAGCCAATAGCTGGAGTTTTAGGTGCAATAGCAGCTATAACAATTAGAAGTATGCTTCCATTTTTCTTAGCTTTTTCAGCAGGGGCTATGGTTTCAGTTGTAGGATCAGAATTATTACCAGAGGCATCAATTGAAAATAAGGCTTTAACAACAATAGGTTTAATACTTGGTTTTATAATTATGATGATTTTAGATGTAGCATTAGGATAATAATGATTTAAGAAATACGATAATAATTAGTAATATATCATATAAATTACAAAAAAGTTAATCAAAAAGCTTTAGCCTTTAGGTATTATTATAAGATAGCGTCGCCCTTATTAGAAATAGCGAAAAGTTATTGTAGGGGAGACGTTAATTTTTATACTACCTTGAGGAGATGTTGAAAAATATATTGCTAAAGGAATAATATTAACTTTTGGTGATGAATTGTGGTAATTTTGCTTTAGGTATATTTTGAAAAAATTATAAGAAATTTTAGAAATTTGTTAAAAATTTATTATTTTCGTATTGTTACAGATTGATTCATCTGTTATTATATAAGGGTAGGATAGATTTATCCCCAGTGGGGTAAATCTTGACCCAGTTAAGTACAGCCTATTTATACATAGTATTTAGGATAAACTATAACTAATATTAATTAGGGAGGAATAAATATAATGATGTATTCAAAAGAAGTTGAAGAAATGTGCGTTGTTGCTAAAGGCGCTAATCATGCATGTGCTCCAATTCCAGTTGAAGGAAAATGGGTACAAGCTACACAAATATCAGATATTTCAGGGTTAACTCACGGAATTGGTTGGTGTGCACCTCAACAAGGAGCTTGTAAATTAACTTTAAACGTTAAAGGTGGAGTTATCCAAGAAGCATTAGTTGAAACAGTTGGATGTTCAGGAATGACTCACTCTGCTGCTATGGCTTCAGAAATATTACCAGGAAGAACTATATTAGAAGCTTTAAACACAGACTTAGTTTGTGATGCTATAAATACAGCAATGAGAGAATTATTCTTACAAATCGTATACGGAAGATCTCAAACTGCTTTCTCTGAAGGTGGATTACCAATCGGAGCTGGTTTAGAAGATTTAGGTAAGGGATTAAGATCTCAAGTTGGTACTACTTACGGAACTCTTGATAAAGGTCCTAGATACTTAGAAATGGCAGAAGGATACATTACTAAAATCGCTTTAGATGAAGATAATGAAATCATCGGTTATAAGTTCGTTCACCTAGGAAAAATGATGGAAATGATCGGTAAAGGAATGGATGCTAACGAAGCATTAGAAAAAGCTGCAGGTCAATACGGAAGAGTTGCTGACGCTGTTAAATTAATCGATCCAAGACACGAATAATTTGTAAGGAGGAATTTAATCATGGCATTATTTGAAAGTTATGAAAGAAGAATAGGACAAATCACTCCAGTATTAGAAAAATACGGAATGAAGACATTAGAAGATGCTAAAGCTGTATGTGATGCATACGGAATAGATCCATATACAATAGTTAAAGAAACTCAACCAATCGCATTCGAAAATGCTGCTTGGGCTTACGTTTTAGGTGCTGCAATCGCTATAAAGAAGGGTTGCACTAAGGCTGCTGATGCTGCTGAAGCTATCGGAGAAGGGTTACAAGCTTTCTGTATCCCAGGTTCTGTTGCTGATGACAGAAAAGTTGGTTTAGGACACGGTAACTTAGGAGCTATGCTTTTAAGAGAAGAAACTAAGTGTTTCGCATTCTTAGCAGGTCACGAATCTTTCGCTGCTGCTGAAGGTGCTATTAAAATAGCTGAAAAAGCTAACAAAGTAAGAAAAGAGCCATTAAGAGTTATCTTAAACGGTCTTGGAAAAGATGCTGCTAAGATAATTTCAAGAATTAACGGATTTACTTATGTTGAAACTAAATTTGATTTCTTCACTGGTAAATTAGAAGTTGTTAATTCAAAAGCTTACTCTAACGGACCAAGAGCTAAGGTTAACTGCTACGGTTCAAACGACGTTAGAGAAGGTGTTGCTATAATGCATCACGAAGGTGTTGACGTATCAATTACTGGTAACTCAACTAACCCAACAAGATTCCAACACCCAGTTGCTGGAACATACAAGAAAGAATGTATCGAATTAGGTAAGAAATACTTCTCAGTTGCATCAGGTGGTGGTACTGGAAGAACTCTTCACCCAGATAACATGGCTGCAGGTCCAGCTTCTTACGGTATGACAGATACTATGGGAAGAATGCACTCAGATGCTCAATTCGCTGGTTCTTCATCAGTTCCTGCTCACGTTGAAATGATGGGTCTTATCGGTGCTGGTAACAACCCAATGGTTGGTATGACTGTTGCTGTTGCTGTTGCTGTAGAAGAGCATGCAAAATAATATGCTTTAAAGTATATAAAATAAAATACCAATGTAAGTTAATTTACATTGGTATTTTTTTATTCTTATAATTTATAAAATTTTATAATACATAACTTCAATATAATCACTAAATTTTTGAGTTTTTTCTGTTAATATAAATCCATGCTTTTCGTAAAATTTACGTGCCCTATGATTTTCTTTAAATACCCATAACATTACTTTGTTAAATCCAAAATTCTTAATGTCTTTTAATATATAATTCATCATTTCTGTCCCATAACCCTTTCTCCAGTTATTACATAGACTATGAATGCATATAATTTCTGCGTATCCTTTCATTTCTTCATCTCTAGATTTATCCCAATATGCCATACAATGGGGAATTTCATTGATTGTTAATATAAATCCATTTGCTATATTTTCTTTTAATAATTTATTGTATAAGTTTATTGCGCTATTTATATCAGTATATTTTTCTAAGTCCTCTTTAGATAAAATTTCTTTAAATGCACTTTTCCATGATTCAGTTTGAATTAATGCTAATGTATTAGCATCATAAATTTTTACTCTTCGTATATTTATAGTTTTGTCCATGAAGTTCTCCTTTAAGTTGTTAAATTATTTTATAATATTAAAATTGAATTAAAAGTATCACTTGTTTATTCCATATTTCTGCTTAAATTTATAGCTTCATTTACAATTTCATCAGGATATCCTACATATTTTAATAATTTTATTGCATTTCTTGATTTAACTACACCATGTTTTAGTTTATAATCAAAGGATAATCCTGTATTTTTATTAATATTTTCACTAAAATAATAAAAGTCATAATTATTGCTTAATAAAGTTGTTAGTTCTTTATCATGTGTAGCTACAAAAGTTATAGCGTTAGACTTATTTATATAATTAAGAATTGCTGTTGAAGATGAAATTCTTTCTATTGGATTTGTACCTTTAAATATTTCATCGATTATACATAAACTTGGGATAGGATTGTCTAAAGATTTTATAATTCTTAATATTGATTCTATTTCAGCTAAATAATAACTTTTTCCAGTATTAACATCATCTTTAGGGCTGATTGAAGTTACGACATTTAAAAGAGGAGATTTATATTTAGATGAAAGAGTAAAATAAAATGTCTGTGCAAATATAGAATTAATTCCTATCATTCTTAGAAATGTTGATTTACCAGACATGTTAGTACCTGTTAATACTATTCCTTTTTTATCTATTGATATAGAGTTTTTTATTGGTTTTGAAATTAGTGGATGTATTCCATCTTTGATTTCTAACATAGTTTCTTTAATAAATATAGGATTCGAAATATTTTCATTCATTATTTCTTGGTAAATTCCAATAGAAGTATATGATTCTAATTTTCCAAGTTCATAATATAATTTTAATAAATCATTTTTGTTTGCTTTAACTTTATCTATTACTCTGTAATAAGAGCTTTCTAAAATTAAAAATGGAAGCATAAGAGGTTCTAATATTCCACCCCATTTTGTTGTCATATTTATAAGTTTTGTATTTAAATTTATATTAGAGAGATTTTTTAAAAGAGTTTGGATATTATTGGTGGATAACTTATTATCTTTATCTAAGGAAATTATACGTTTTGCACAATTTAGCATCTTATTTAAGTAAATTAACCCATTAATACTTACCATTTTTGACTCATGTTGTTCTATGCCAGGAGCTATTATAAAAAGAATTAATACAGAAAATGCTATATATTTATTTAAGGTTATGCATGTAAGTATTATTAAGGCAATATTAGTAAATCCAAATAATGAGTATAAAATTCCTTTAATTTTATTACTTTTTAATTCAGAATTTATCATCTCTAAAAATCTATTTTTCTTATCAAAGCCTAAATCATGAAAAATATATTGAATTTTAGCTCTTAATTCTTTATCGGATTTTATTTTATTTATTATGATATTTCTTTCTTTTAAAATAGTTTCATCTATTATTGGTTCTCTTAACATTTTATATAACACAGCTTCTCCAACACTTGAATAACTTCTATCTATTTTATGATAAACATTTTCCATATCTAAATCATAAAAGCATTGATCATCTATGATATATTTTTCTTTAGGTTGAATATCAAAAAATTTTCTTATAATATTTATATCTCTATGTATGGATTTTTCTTCAGTATAATATTTTTTAAAGTTATTTAATATTTTTTTTCGATAAATCATTTACTCAATCCTTTTTTATATTTACATAGAATCTATAATAAATTATTTGGAGATTTTTTATAAGTTAAAATTAATATTAAAATTCTACATAAAAATACTTTATTATAATTATAACTTATAAACCATAAAATAACAATTTGCTTTTGCTTATGTATTATAGACTAGCTTTTTAATTGCATTAATAGTTAAGTATATAAATTATAAATTTTTATGTTATAATAATTATTATTTAAGTTTGGAAGGAAATAAAAATGAATATACAAATATTTGGAACAAAGAAGTGTACTGATACTAAAAAGGCAGAAAGATTTTTTAAGGAAAGAAGAATAAAATATCAATTCATAGACTTAAAGGAGAAGTCATTAAGTAAAGGTGAGCTTCAAAGTGTAAAAAAAGCAGTTGGATTGGAAAATTTAATAAATAAAAATTCAAAAGACTATAAAAAATTAAATATGGACAAAATAAGAGGTGCAGAAACTAGAGAAGATATGCTTTTAAAAAATCCATCGCTTTATATGACACCAATAGTTAGAAATGGAAAAGAAGCTACAGTTGGAAATAATCCAGAGGTATGGAAAAGCTGGGAGTAAAAACTCCCAACCTTTTAATTAAATGCATTATAAATTGCATTAATACCTTTTTCAAAATCATCATTTTCAATTCCAACTAATACATTTATTTCGCTAGAACCTTGGTCAATCATTCGTATATTTATATTAGCTTCAGCAAGAGCTGTAAATATTTTAGCGGCAACCCCTTTGCTATAGGCCATACCATTTCCTACAGTTGCAATTAAAGCCATATTAGGATAAACAACTACAGAATCAGGATTACAACATCTTTTAATTTCTTCAACAATAATTTCAGTTTTATTTTTTAAATTAGAATCAGAAATGACAACACTTACAGAATCAATGCCAGATGGCATATTTTCAAATGAAACACCATGCTGTTCTAAGACAGTAAGGACTTTTCTGCAAAAGCCAAGTTCAGAGTTCATCATAGATTTTTCTATTGATAAAACAGTAAAGTTTTGCTTTCCAGCAATACCAGTAATGGTATTTTCATGTTTAGTTTCATTTTTTACTATAAGTGTTCCTTCGTTTTCTGGTTCATTTGTATTTCTAATATTAATTGGAATTCCAGAATTTTTTACAGGGAAAACGGCTTCTTCATGTAAAACAGAAGCTCCCATGTATGATAATTCTCTAAGTTCACCATAAGTTATAGTTTTAATTTTTTTTGGGTTATTAACAATTCTAGGATCTGCCATTAAAAATCCTGAAACATCAGTCCAATTTTCATAAAGTTTTGCATTTATGCTTGCTGCAACTAAAGCACCTGTTATATCAGAACCACCTCTAGAGAAAGTCACTATTTCTCCATTTTCATCAGAGCCGTAAAAGCCAGGAATAACAGCGCATTTATGTTGAGATAGCTTGTCTTTAAGTAAGCTATAGGTTTCATTAATATTTAAGCTACCAAATTTATTAAATTTAATTACGTCTTTTGCATCAATAAAATCAATATCTAAATAGTTAGCAAGAATTATTCCATTAAGGTATTCACCTCTACTTGCAGTGTAGTCTTCAGATGCACCATTTTCTATATCAGTTTTAATTATGTTTAAATAGTAATCTAAGTTTAAGTTTAAATTAAGTTCAGAAACTATAGAATTATATCTATCAGATATTAATTGAAACACATCATCTAAAGGAATACTTGAATTTACATGTGCATGACATAAGTATAGTAAATCCGTTATTTTAAAGTCCTTAGAAAATCTTTTTCCAGGTGCTGATGGAATAACAAATTTTCTGTTAGAATTATTTTCTATAATTTTTTTTACTTTTTTAAAATGTGATGAGTCTGCTAATGAACTGCCACCAAACTTTGTTACAATAGTTTCCATGTTTTTGCCCCCCTAATTTAAAAGTTAAAAATAACCTTAATAATTATATTAACAATAATTTATAAAAAACTCAATTATATACAAATGATATAAGGAAAATTTGTGGTAATATACCAGTTAAAATGTTATTAAAATGACATAAATTCATAGTATAATAAGGGTGTAGTATTATATATTAAGTTTTAATAGAAAACTTTAACTATATTTAAAATTTATGGGGAGATGTAAATAAATGGACAAGTTTCTGGTAGACAGAATACAAGTGACAATTGACAACTATAGGTTAGCAAAAGAAGAATTAAGAAATGATGGTGATGTTATAAATCATTTTGCATCATTAGTATTTTCACACTACGAAAAGACAATACCAGTTGAAAGAATTAAAGAAATTAGAAGAAATATTAAATCAGCAACAACAATCATGTCACCTTTCAGGGGGGATACCTTAAATATAATTTCATTACTAATAGCAACAGTTGATAATGAAGATGAACTTATTGAAGATATTTATGAAACAATGGAAATTTTAGAAGAAGAGGGATTTTTATCTGGTTCATATTTAGCTTTAACAGCATTTACAATTAGTAAATATTGTAAATATAAAGATAAGAGAGAAATAATAGAGAAAATAAAGGAATTGTATATAATACTTAAAGAAAAGTATAGTAATATAACTAGTGATGATGATTATTTACTTTGTACGTTATGGGTTATTAATAATATTCAAGCAGAGACTATAGATGATTTTATAGAGAATATATTTAATCATATTGCGGATTCTAATATAAGATCAAAAAATGGAATACAAGGTTTAGCTAATGCAATAATATTAAATGGTTCATCTGGTGAAATGTATAGAACTATGGAATTTATGATACAACTTAAAAAAAGAAATATAAAATTAGCAAATCAGTTTTTACCTTTACTTGGAGTAGTGAGTAATTATAATCCAAGAAGGAATGTAGATATTGTTGAGGGTGTTATTGAATATTTATGTGATGAAGAGGGAGAATATGAATATTATATAGATAAGGGTTTTAGAACTATAATTGCAATAGTAATTATATCTTTTTGTACTATGACTGATAAGAAAAGATATATTGATGAACTATTAGCTCATGGAATATTATCTTTTATTAATAGTAAAAATAAAGGAATTTTTGAAGAAGTATTATAGTAGTTTAAATAATTTAAAAATAATTATAAAAATCTTTCCAATATGATATGCATCAATTATAATAAATAAGAACTACTTAAGAAAAATTTTTTATAAATGGAGGTACTATAATGGATAAAGCACAAATAGCTAAAATGATTGACCACACAATATTAAAGCCAGAAGCAACTGAAAAGGAAATTTTAAAACTTTGCAAGGAAGCAGTAGAATATAACTTTGCTTCAGTTTGTATAAATCCATCAATGGTTTCTGTTGCAGCTACTGCATTAGAAGGAACTGATATTGATGTTTGTACTGTAATAGGATTTCCTTTAGGAGCAACTACTACAGAGGTTAAAGCCTTTGAAACAAAGGATGTTATTGAAAAAGGTGCTACAGAAGTTGATATGGTTATCAATGTAGGTAAGTTAAAGGAAAGAGATTTAGAATATGTTAAAAATGATATAAAAGCAGTTGTTGAAGCAGCTAAAGGTAAAGCTTTAACAAAAGTAATAATAGAAACTTGTCTTTTAACAGATGAAGAAAAAGTTATAGCTTGTAAGTTATCAAAAGAAGCTGGAGCTGATTTTGTTAAGACATCAACTGGATTCTCAACAGGTGGTGCAACAGCAGCAGACATTAAATTAATGAGAGAAACTGTTGGGCAAGATATGGGAGTAAAAGCATCTGGTGGAGTTAGAAGCAGAGAAGATGCTTTAACAATGATTGAAAATGGAGCAAATAGAATAGGAGCATCAGCTTCAATTGCTATTTGTGAAGGAACTACATCAAATTCAAATTATTAAAATAAATATACAAAAAGGAAGCATATATACGCTTCCTTTTTATTATATTTAAGAATATAGCATACTTTTTAATATTGCCTAAATAAATATTGTATATATATGTTTATAAAAAAGGGGAGACGAATTGAATTAATAGTTTCTAACCTTAGATTGGGGGAGGTGAAGGGGTATGAAAAGAGAATTAACTCCATCAGAAATAATATTTAAACTAGATGAAGCGGGGATTAATAATGAAAAGTGCACAAATGGTATTAAGGAATTTAATGATGCTTATAAAAGAATTGAGAGGGCAATCAATATAGATAAAGAGGGTTATAATCTTTATTTAATAGATACCTTTTCAAAGGATAAATTAAAGGAGTTAACTACATTTATAGAAAAAAAATATAAGGATTTAGAAGCGCCAAAGGATATATGTTATGTAACTTTAGAAGATGTCAATAGACCAGAAGCAATTTTTGTTACAAATGGGAAGGGTAAAAAATTAAAAGAAACAGTAGAGGATATAAAAAATGCTTATTTAGAAGCAGTAGATGATTTTTATGGTGATTCTAATAATGATGAAAAAGATTATTTAGTAGAAGATATTCAAAATAAAAGAAATAGTTATATTAGTGAATTAACTAAAATGGCAAAAGAAGAAGGTTTTGAAGTTAAAGCAACTAATAAGGGATTTGCATTTATACCTTTAAGTGGTGATGAAGCAATGACAGAAAAAGAGTATGATGAATTAGAAGATGAAAACAAAAATGTTATTGTTGCAAAGGCAGGAACATTAAAAAAGAAAGCTGAAGCTATTTTAGAAGAATTAAAGGATATTGAAGTTAAGTCTATAAAAAAATTAAAGAAGATTTATTCAAAATTTTTAGCAACTCAAATGGAAGAAGAAAAAGATAGTGCTCTTTTAGAGTTTATAACTGATGATGATTCATATGAATATTTAGAGCGTTTATTTACTTGTATAGAAGAAGACTTAATAGAATGTTATACCATGAGCATAGAAGATGATGAAAACGAAATATATGAAGTTTTAAATAAATATGATGTTAGAGTAATTGTAGATAATACAAATAATTCTTCACCACCTGTAATTTTTGAAGAAGATCCTAATTTAAATAACTTAATAGGATTAATAGAATATGAAAATCATAATGGAATGTATACAACCAATATTTCACTTATAAATGCAGGTTCAATTTTAAAGGCAAATGAAGGATGTCTTATTTTAAGATTAAGCTCATTAGCGGCAAATCCATTAAGTTATTATTATTTAAAGAAAATTTTACTTTCAAATATGGTTTCTTTTGATACTAATAAGAGTTATTTAGAATTTATAAATATAAATGGATTAAAGCCAAAGCCTATTCCAGTAAAGTTTAAGGTAATATTAATAGGTGATTATGAAACTTATGATCTTTTATATAATTCTGATGAAGATTTTAAAAAGTTATTTCCTTTAAGAGCAGAGTTTTCTTCTGTAGTAAAGGTAAATAATGATTCAATAATAGAATTAAAAAATAGAATTGAAAATAGAATTAGAATAAATGAATTATTTAATGTTAGTAATGAAGCTATAGATGAAATGCTAAAATATTTATGCAGAAAAAGTAGTAGCAGAAATAGGATACTTGCAGATGAAGACACTATAGATAAATTATTAGTGTTAGCTAACAATTCAGCTAAGGAAAGAAAAAGTATAATTATAACAGAAGAAGATATTCTAAATGTTGCCTATGAAGAAGAACTAATAGAAAGTGAAATAATGAGTATGTATGAAGACAATAAGATATTAATTAGTGTTAAGGATAGAAAAATTGGAGCAATAAATGCACTTGCTGTACTTGATAGTGGATATTGTACTTTTGGAAAGCCTATGAGAATTAGTTGTGTTGCGTGTAAGGGATCAGGTAGAATAGTTGATATTCAAAAAGAAAGCAATTTAAGTGGAAAGATTCATGAAAAATCAATAAGTATACTTAAAGGATTATTAACTAATTTATTAAATCCTTATGAAACAATACCAGTGGATTTTCATTTAAGTTTTGAACAGACTTATGGAATGGTAGAAGGGGATAGTGCTTCAGTTGCAGAAATTATATGTATTCTTTCAGCTTTAAGCAAAAAAGGAATAAGTCAAAATATTGCAGTGACAGGTTCTATAAATCAATTTGGAGATGTTCAACCTATTGGTGGAGTGAATGAAAAAATTGAGGGATTCTTTAAGGTATGTAGTATGTTAGATACTATAGATGGAAAGGGAGTATTAATACCTGAAGGCAATAAAGACGAAATAATATTAAAAGCAGAAGTAGAAAAGGCAGTTGAAGAAGGCAGATTCCACATTTACACAATGAGTACGTTAAATGATGCAATTGAAACTCTTTTATTAGAAGAGGAAGATGATATAGATAGTTTTTATGAAAATTTACAAAATGAACTTGATAAGTATAAAGAAAAGCCAAGAGTTGTTAAAGCTTAGTATTAAAAAATATAAAGTTAAAATTAAAGAAATAATTTTGTAAAGATGTTGTATTTTTTTATTTATAATACAGCATCTTTATTTTTTATATATTATTATGAAGTATATGTAAAAAAATAATAATATTTAAATAATAACCATAAAAGGGAAAAATAGATTGACGACAAAATAAATATTATGTTAAAATTATGGAAAAAGAAGGAAGATGGGAGGGTGCTCTAATTATTAGTTTTAGAGTTTATTATTATGTTTTTAAAGTTTAATAAGTTTGATGATAAATTAGTTGTTACACTTGTTGGAGAATTAGATCATCATAGTGCAGAAGAAGTTAGAGTTAAGATAGACGATAGAATTGAAAGAGATAACATAAAAAAGGTTGTTATGGATTTTAAGGAAGTAACATTTATGGACAGCTCAGGAATTGGTGTTGTTATAGGAAGATTAAAAAAGGTTAAAAACAGAGACGGAAAGGTTTGTATTACAAATATTAATAAAAGAGTGGATAAAGTATTTACATTATCAGGACTTTATAAAATAATTACTGTTTATAATAATGTTAATGAAGCACTTGCAAGCATTTAATGGAGGGATTAATAACATGGAAGAAAATAGAGTATGTATAGAATTTGAAAGTAGGTCTCAAAATGAAGGATTTGCTAGAGTTGCAGTTTCAGCTTTTGTTTCTCAATTAGATCCAACTATTGAAGAAATTGCAGATGTTAAAACTGCTGTTTCTGAGGCTGTAACAAATTCTATAATTCATGGTTATGAAAATTATGAAAAAGGTATAATTAAAATAGAATCTGCAATCTATGGAAGAGAAGTATCTATTATTATTACTGACTATGGTAAGGGAATAGATGATGTTAATCAAGCTAGAGAACCTCTTTATACTTCAAGACCAGACCTTGAAAGATCAGGAATGGGATTTACAGTTATGGAAAGCTTTATGGATAGTTTAGAGGTAGAAAGTCAAGAAGGTAAAGGTACTAGAATTGTTATGACAAAAAAATTTAATTAGCGTGTTAGGGGAGATTTATGGAAAAGGGTAAAGTAAAAAAAGAAAAGTTAAGCTATGAGGATAACTCACAATTATTACCCTTAGCCAAAGCAGGAGATGCAGAGGCTATGAACATGCTCATAGAAGCAAATTTACCTTTAGTAACTTCTATAAGTAAAAAGTTTATAAATAGAGGGTATGATTATGAGGATATTTATCAAATAGGATGCATGGGTCTTGTTAAGGCAATTAACAATTTTGATGATAATTATAATGTTAAGTTCTCAACTTATGCTGTTCCAATGATAATTGGAGAAATAAAGAGATTCCTTAGAGATGATGGAATTATAAAGGTAAGTAGAAATGTTAAGAGCTTAGCTAAAAAACTTCATTTTGATAAGGAAGCTTTAACTAAAAAATTAAATAGAGATCCAAGCATAGAAGAACTAGCTGAATTTTCTGGAATAAATAAAGAAGAAATATTATTTGCATTAGAATCATCTGCAAGTATGCAATATCTTTATGAGGTAATTCATCAAGATGATGGAGCACCAG
>Ga0224737_10014_pt1 | contig 25652 bp, 24 predicted proteins | sample LIM_B_Water_Pos_FD_161632 | JGI IMG/M metagenome (GOLD analysis project Ga0224737, IMG submission 161632) | Enriched cells from gastrointestinal tract of the lab mouse from Pacific Northwest National Laboratory (PNNL), Richland, Washington... | ecosystem: Host-associated > Mammals > Digestive... | reverse complement strand
ATCGATGAATTCGATCACTGCGCTTGCTCCTTTCTCAGAACGCCGCCCTCAAGCACATAGCGCTCCCCGGAGTGAATGCATGGCGCACTCCCCTGCCCGGTTAGCGGCAGATCCAGCTGCTCGCCATGCTCGCTCATCCAGCCTATATGCCGGGCAGGGACCCCAACCATCAGTGCATAGGCCGGCACATCCTTGTTGACTACCGCGCCTGCGCCTATGAAGGCGAACTCGCCAATGGTGACGCCACAGACAATGGTGCAGTTTGCACCTAACGTGGCGCCCTTCTTCACCAAGGTGTCTCGATATTCGCTCTTGCGCTCGATCAGCGAACGCGGGTTGTAGACGTTGGTGAATACCATACTCGGACCGCAGAAGACGCCTTCCTCGAGTGTGACGTTGTCATACACCGAGACGTTGTTCTGGATCTTGCAATGGTCACCGATCAGCACCTTGTTACCGACGAATACGTTTTGCCCCAGGGACACACCTTTGCCAATCCGAGCGTCCGCGCACACGTGAACGAAATGCCAGATACGCGAACCTTCGCCAATCTGTGCGCCCTCATCGACGATGGCGCTGGGATGCTGGTAGTAGCTCATAGGCTCAACCCAGCAGGCGAGCAAGAAACGGGTGATCTTCACCGTTCTGGGCACGAGTAGCGGCCAGGGTACGGATGGTCTCTACAGTTTCCACACAGTGGCGAGCGTCCTCAATTCCATATCCCTTGCCATCGAGAATGGCCTGGTAGCTGACAGTGTGCAGGTCAGTGACCGCGACCGGATGCAGGATCTCCTCAAGGTCGCCGGCATTCCGACCGCTGTGCATTATCCGATCCCGCTCAACCGCCAGCCGGCGGTAAAGGACGACACCACGCGCCTGCCGGTGGGCGATGCCATCGCCGAGCGGGTGATGAGCCTGCCGATGCATCCGTATCTGGACGAGGCGGCCCAGGTCCTGATCGTCAGTTCGCTGGAAGGGAGTCTGCGCGCATGACTCGTAAAATGGTCACGATCGTGGGTGCTCGTACGCAGTTCATCACGGCGGCGGCGGTTTCGCGAGAGATCCTCAAGCATTCCGGCCAGCTCGAAGAAATCATGGTGCACACCGGTCAGCACTACGATCCGAATATGTCCCAGGTGTTCTTCAATGATCTGGAAATTCCCGCTCCCAAATACAACCTAGAGGTCTGCAGTGGCGGCCATGGTGCGATGACCGGACGCATGCTCGAAGGTATCGAACAGATTCTGTTGAGCGAAAAGCCGGACTGGCTACTTGTTTACGGTGACACCAATTCGACGCTGGCCGGGGCCCTGACGGCAGCCAAGCTGCATATGCCGGTAGCCCATGTGGAGGCGGGCCTGCGCTCGTTCAATATGCGCATGCCCGAAGAGGTTGAAGGTATTCTGGTTGAACGCGTTTCCACGCTGGTGTTGTGCCCCACGAAGGTTGTTGTAGAAAACCTTGCGCGCGAAGGCGTCGTTGAGGGTGTGCATAACGTAGGCGACGTCATGTACGACGTGGCGCTTTACTACCGTGAGCCGGCGAAAGCGCAGAGCAAGGTTCTGAAAATACACGGTCTGCAAGAGAAGCGTTTTGTCCTGGCGACCTTCCATTGCGCCGAGAACAGCGGTGATCCCGTGTGTCTGGAGGGCATCGTATCCGCGTTGGCCAAGATTGCCGTCGAGATACCTGTGATCCTGTCTCTCTCCTCCCCGCACTCGCAAGCTTCTGCAGCGGTTTGGGCTGGAGCATCATCTGGATGGGCTGATCATCGTCGACGCTCAGCCGTTCCTGGACCTGGTCGCCCTGGAACAGGCCGCAAAAGTGATCCTCACGGATTCTCGCGGCGTTCAGAAAGAGGGGTTCTTCTATCAGGTTCCCTACATCACCATGCGTGATGAAACCGAGTGGGTGGAAACCGTCGAGCTGGGCTGGAATTGGCTGGTAGGTGCTGATTTCGGGCGAATTACCGCAGCCTATGAACGAACAGATCGCTCCATTGCTCATAGCAGCTGCACCTTATGGAGAAGGTGTTGCTGGTAAGATAGTTATTGAGATTTTAACTTTGGGTCGCTTAAATAGACTGTCCTATTGGTTAAAGGCATAGGCTATTTTAAGTTAGCCTTTTTAGTTTCTAATGAGTGATAGTGTCGTTTTAAGTATGTTGTACGGCTTTTGATTGGTGTATATCTGGTTTCTTGATTTGGTGTGTGCAATGTCAAAAATTAAATACCTTCACGTCGGAAGTGCGGCTGTTTTTATTGGGCCGTTGCTTAAGGTAATAGATGCCGAGTTTGATCGAGATGAACACCTTTTTATTTTGTATGATTCCCTGGCTGGTCAGTCTCTAAGAGAAGAGAGAAACGTCATTGTTTATAATGGGCGTTCATTTAAAGGTATTTGCTGTTATGTATTGATTTTTTTGGTATTTGTTCGCTGCTAGGAAAGTCTTTCTGCATGGTCTTTTTGATGTAAAGATGCTTCTTCTGCTTTTTTTGACGCCATTTTGGGGGGGGAAGGTATATTGGATTGCTTGGGGCGGCGACCTATACGATCGTTTTTATGAAAGTGGTGGGGTTAGAGGGAGACTGACAAAATATCTGCGTGCGAGGGTCATTAAACGAGTGAAGCATATAGTTACTTACATGGAGGGTGACTACCGACGAGCTGTCGAGTGGTTCGGAATGAATGCGCAGTATCATGAATGTTTAATGTATCCAAGTAATACCTATAAAGAGCTGGGTGCGAGGAAAGAAATTAATGCTTCTTTGAATGTTTTATTGGGTAATTCCGCTGATCCGCTTAATAGACACTTTGAGATTTTTGATTTGATAGCTGGTCGGTTGCCAAGCGAATATACTATTTATGCCCCATTGTCTTATGGAGAAGATAAATATAAAGAGCTTGTGGTGGAGGAGGGGAAAAGACGCTTTGGTGACCGCTTTAAAGTGTTGGATCAATTTATGGGCTATCAAGAGTACACGAATTTTCTTGCCTCTATGGATGTGATTATATTTAATCATCCTATTCAGCAAGCTATGGGGAACACGATTACTGCGTTGGGTTTGGGCAAGACTGTATACTTAAGGAAAGATGTTAGTCAGTGGGAATTGTTTCAAGGGTTGGGTATTGATATTCTTCCAGTTGATGATGTGGATGATCTGGTAGTGCTGGAATGCTCGCTGAATAAGCAGAAGGTAAAAGAGTATTTTTCAATCGAAAATCTAATTAATCAGTTAAGGCTTATCTATTGTTAATGTTTAAGTAGGGCTTTATGAAAATATTTTTTTACGTAATGGGCGAGAAAGGCTACAAGGTTCTATATTCATTTATTAATCAGTTCGGAGTTGAGTCGGTTAGCTTTGTAAGGTATGCAAGAGATGCTGCCCTGGTAAATGACTGGTCAGATGATATAAGAAGGCTTCTTGAAGATAAAAAGATACAGCATTCTTTAGATGAAGCGCCTGCTGATTTAAAATATGACTATGCGTTATCTATTGGTTGGCGCTGGCTGTTGAGTGAGAAGAATTTAATAGTTTTTCATGACGCTCTATTACCTAGATATAGAGGCTTCGCGCCGTTAGTAAATATGCTTATACAGGGAGATGATGAGGTCGGGGTTACAGCGCTGATTGCAACCGAGCGATATGACGAAGGCCCTATAATAGGCCAGAGGTCAACAAAAATAGATTATCCAATAAAGGTGCAGCGGGCTATAGAAATAGTGTCAAGGCTTTATGTTGATTTGGTGCTCGATATTTGCCGTAAGATTTCTCAGGGCGTAAGTCTTTTAGCACTTGAACAGTCTCATGAGGCCGCTACATACAGTGTTTGGCGGGATGAGGATGATTATTTTGTAAATTGGAATAAGGGTGCAGAAGAGATAAAAAGATTCATTGACTCTGTGGGTGTGCCATTTAAAGGTGCGGCTACTTTGGTAGGTGATAAAATTTATAGGATACATGACGCGGAAGTTAAGGCTGATGTTTATGTGGAGTCTAGGTCCGATCATTTGGGGAAGGTGATTTTTAAAGACGACTACGGGCCTACGGTTATCTGTGGTTCGGGGCTTTTAAAGATTTTAAATATGACAGCTGATTCTTCGGAAGGTCTAGTTAGTCTTCCGTTTAGAACGAGATTTAGATGAGTGTGAATTATGCGATTCAATATGCCTACTTATACCGGTAATGAAGACCAGTACGTTGTGCAGGCGATGCGTAGTAATAAAATGTCTGGTGATGGTGGTTTTACAAGAAAATGTCAGGCATGGTTTGAAGAAAATACACCTTGTCAGAAGGCTCTTTTAACACCTTCATGTACTGCTGCTCTTGAAATGGCGGCCATCTTAATTGATGTGCAGGTTGGTGACGAAATTATTATGCCTAGCTACACATTCGTTAGTACGGCCAATGCGTTCGTACTGCGTGGGGCAAGGATTATTTTTGTAGATATTCGTCCAGATACAATGAATATAAATGAGAAATTAATAGAGAGGGCGATTACTGGAAAAACAAAAGCAATAGTGCCTGTGCATTATGCTGGGGTTGCGTGTGAAATGGATGCTATTATGGATATCGCTTTGCGCCATAATTTGTTTGTTATTGAAGATGCTGCTCAAGGGATGATGGCTAGTTACAAGGGGCGAGCGCTGGGTGGTATTGGTCATTTGGCTGCCTATAGTTTTCATGAGACTAAAAACTATACAAGTGGGGGTGAGGGTGGGGCTTTATTAATTAACGATGAAAAATTTATCGCGCGCGCCGAAATTATACGTGAGAAAGGCACCAACAGGAGTCAATTTTTTCGCGGTCAAGTGGATAAATATACCTGGGTAGATATAGGAAGTAGTCATCTTCCAAGCGAGCTTCAAGCGGCATTCCTGTGGGGGCAATTGGAATACGCTAGCAAGATAAACTCAGATCGGCTTGCTACGTGGAATGCTTATTTCCAAGGTCTGGTCGGCCTTCAGGAGAAAAACCTTATTAAGTTACCTTGCTTGCCTAAGGAGTGCCAACACAATGCTCACATGTTTTTCATTAAAACTGGTAGCTTAAAGGAACGAACCGCCCTAATAGAATATCTTGCGAAACGAGACATCATGTCTGTTTTTCATTATGTTCCACTTCATAGTGCCCCGGCGGGTGAGAGATTTGGCAGATTAGTTGGTGAGGATGTGTTTACTACTCATGAAAGCGAGCGTCTCGTCAGGCTTCCACTTTACTATGGCATTACTCCAGCAGAAGTTGATGCTGTAATTGCTTCTGTGCAAAGCTTCTACGCATGATCTCCAAGAAAATTTTAGTCTTTGCTCTTGGGCCGGTAGTTGCGGCTGTGCTTGGTTTTATAACTGTGCCTTTGCTGGCGTGGTTCTATTCGCCTGAAGAAATTGGTCGTGTAGCCATGCTGCAGGTGGCCATCACGTTCTGTTTATTGCTGTTTGGTCTTGGTCTAGATCAGGCTTATGTCCGTGAATATTATGAGTCGCCTGACAGATGCGGCCTGTTGTATAGCACGTTGATGCCAGGGTTTTTCTTTCTGCTGGTAGGGTTGGCGCCATTCTTTCTCTTTCCGGAGTGGATGGCTTTGATCTTGTTTGATGTGAGTGATAAGTGGGCCGGTATTTTGGTTTTGTTTATACTTATAGTGAGCTTTCTTTCCAAGTTTGTTTTCTTAATGTTGCGGTTGCAAGAAGAGAGTTTTTTGTTCTTCTTGTGCCAAGTATTGCCTAAGCTTGCCTTAATTTTTTTGATTCTTGGTTACGTTTTTTTCTCAGTTGCCCCAGATATTTTTAGTCTTCTTGCCGCTAATTTTTTGTCTTTGAGTGCTGTTATAGTTGTTTTTGTTCTATTGGGGAGTTTTGATTTTGGGGTGTTTATAAGAAAATCTCTAGAGCTTGATAAGCTAAAGCTAATGTTTGCCTATTGTTTGCCTATGCTTCTGAGTGGAGTGGCCTACTGGGGGTTAACTGCTGTTGATAAAATATTTATTCGCAGTTTTTCAACATTTGGTGAGCTTGGTATGTATTCCGTTGCGGCCAGTTTTGCAGCACTTGCTACGATTTTTCAAAATGTTTTTGGCTTATTGTGGTCTCCTTGGGTATATAGAAAACATGCAGAGAATGGCTTGACCCGTTCCCTAATGGTTCGGATCCAGAGGCAGGCAGTATTGGTTGCGGTGATAATATTTTGTCTTATGGGGATGTTCTCTTGGACGATAGATTGGGTGATTCCGAGCAACTATTCTAATGTCAAGTATATTGTAGTGGCCTGTGTCGGCTTACCTGTTTTTTATACTCTTTCTGAGGTGACTGGTATAGGTGTAGGTATCACCAGAAGAACGATGTTTTTTATGTGTGCAACATTTTTTGCGCTTGCTGTTAGTGTTTTGTTAAATTATTTTCTTGTGCCAGCGTATGGCGGAGCAGGCGCGGCGGTCAGTACCTGTATGTCCTTGTGGCTTTTTTTTGTTCTAAAAACAGAGATATCGAATCATATCTGGCAGAGTTTTTCTAGAGTGGATGTTTATTTTCTGCCAACCGTTTGTTTGCTATTGGCAGTGCTCATGGCTCTCAAATTATTGCCTTATCCTGTTATATTTATGTCTTGGTTAGGTGTTTTTCTGATTGCGGCTTTTGTTTTTAGGCGAGATTTTTTGATTGCTTTGGTTGGTGTGCGCTCAGTGATGGCTGGTTTTTTTGGGCGCTTTTGAAATGCACTTTTTTCTATGTCTGTAATTAATTTTATTGCCTGTGGTTCTCTCTGCGTTTCTTATGTCCTTTGCTAATTAATATCAAAAGGCGGATTGTTGATGTGTGGCATCGCGGGTGGCTGGTTAAGAGATACGCGCTGGGGTTGGGGTGAGGCGTGGTTATTAAATTCATTGAAGGCAATGCACTTCCGTGGGCCGAATGACAATGGCTGTGAGCGCTACCCTGTGGGTGATTCGGTAGTCTTGCTTGGCCATACCCGCTTGTCGATTCTGGATCTGTCGTCGGCAGGCCATCAACCCATGTTGTCTGCGGACAAGCGCTTTTCGATCGTCTTTAACGGCGAGATCTACAACTACCGCGAGCTGCGGACCGAACTGCAGGGCCTAGGTCATCGCTTCGTCTCTGATTCGGACACCGAAGTGCTGCTTGCCGCCTGGATGCAATGGGGGCGTGCCTGCATGGTGCGTCTCACCGGTATGTTTGCCTTCGTGGTATTGGATCAGCAGTCCGGTACACTGACATGCGCGCGCGATGCCTTTGGAATCAAACCGTTCTTTTATGCTGCCGAGCGTGGCGAGTTCTGCTTTGCCTCGGAGATGCCGGCGTTGAAAGAACTGCTTAAGGCCAAGCCTGCATTGGACTGGCAGCGTGCCTACGACTATCTGGTGCATGGGGACTACGACAGCGGTACTGGTACCTTCTTCGAAGGCATCAAGCATCTGCTGCCAGGGCATCTGTTGATTATCGATCTGCAGGCGGGCGGAGTGGCAGAGCCAGAGCGTTGGTGGACACCCAGCATCGTCGAACGTACCGATCTATCGTTCGCCAGGGCAACGGAAATGGTCCGCGAGCAGTTTTTGCAGAACATCCGCTTGCACCTACGCAGTGACGTCGCCCTTGGTGCTGCGTTGTCCGGCGGTATCGATTCATCGGCAGTGGTCTGCGCTATGCACCATGTCGAGCCAGATCTGCCGATCCACACCTTCAGCTACATCGCCACGGGCAGCGATATGAGCGAAGAGGTTTGGGTTGATCGCATCAACGCTCATGTCGGTGCGGTGCCGCACAAAATTTCGGTGGGCTCCGATGAGCTTGCGCGCGACCTGGATTCGATGATTCTGGCCCAAGGTGAGCCGTTTGGTAGCACTAGCATCTATGCGCAGTACCGAGTCTTCCAGCTTGCGCGCGAGTCTGGTGTAACCGTTACCCTTGATGGGCAGGGTGCTGATGAAATGCTGGCCGGCTACAACGGTTACCCAGGTCAGCGATTGCGCAGCCTTGTCGAGAAAGGGCGGCTGGCTGAGGCTGCCAGCTTTCTCAATGAGTGGGCGAAATGGCCAGGCAGGAGTCGTATCAGCGGGGTCAAGAATCTTGCTGGTCAGATGGTTGAGGGGCGGCTGTATGAGCTCCTACGATCACTCAGCGGAATTGGTTCTATGCCTAGGTGGCTCAATGAGGCTCCGCTTGTTGAGCATGGAGTGATCGGTCGATTTCCACGCCAACGTTCATCCTTTGATGAGTCGGGACGTCGGGTTATGGCAGAACTGGGACTGTCACTAACTCGACGTGGTTTACCTGCATTACTTCGGCATGGTGATCGCAACTCGATGCGTTTCTCGGTGGAAAGCCGTGTGCCTTTCCTGACTTTGGACATGGTCAACCTGCTGCTTTCGTTGCCGGAGCACTATCTGATCTCTGAGAAAGGGGAGACTAAGCATGTCTTTCGTGCTGCAATGCGTGGCATCGTTCCAGATGACGTGCTTGATCGTCGTGACAAAATCGGTTTTGCAACACCAGAGCATGCTTGGTTGTTGTCGATGGCAGACACCGTTCGTGGCTGGTTGCGTGAGGATCTGCATTTACCGTTTTTCAACCAGGCAGAGGTGCTGCGTGAGTTTGAGCTGATTATTGCCGGCAAAAAACCATTCTCTTGGCAGGTATGGCGCTGGGTAAATTTCTCTCGCTGGTATATTCATTTCATCGCATGAGAATAGGCAGTAGAAAATCGTGAAGTCAGTTCTTATCATCTCGTTCTCAGTAATTCATAGCGACCCGCGTGTTATGCGACAGGTGCGTCTATTGGAAAGCCTTTACAAGGTAACTGTCGTAGGCTTTGGGCCTGCTCCCGAAGCGGATATCGAATTTATTGAAATTAAGAAGCCATCAGCAGATTTGCTACGAAAATGCATTTGGGCAAGCAAGTTAATTTTAGGCGCTTTTAATAGTTATTACTGGAGTTTGTCACAGGTCATAGAAGCTAAGAGATTGCTGGGTGGGCGAGCTTTTAGCCTTGTTCTTGCAAACGATATTTCCGCCTTGCCACTGGGGCTGAAGTTGGCAGGCACATCTCCTGTGATGCTCGATGCGCATGAGTATTCTCCCAAAGAATTTGAAGACAGAGTGTTGTGGAATGTCATGTTTGGACGTTATTCCCATAATCTGTGTGAGCGCTATCTATCTAGAATTGCATCGATGACTACTGTTTGTCAGGGCATTGCTGATGCGTACTGCAGAGAGTATGGGGTGGCTTGTGAAGTGATTCATAATGCACCGTTGAATCAATCTCTACAGCCTTCAGTCGTCAGTCCAGAAAGAATTCGTCTGATTCATCATGGTGCAGCTATTCGCTCCCGTCATCTGGGAGTTATGATCGAAATGATGAGGTATTTGGATTCGCGATTTACGCTCGACTTCATGCTGGTCGAGAATGATCCTCTTTATTTGGCAGAGTTGAAAGAAGTGGCGAAAGAGGATGCGCGAATTCGCTTTGTCAATCCGGTGCCGATGCAGGAGATATGTCAGCGCCTTAATGACTATGACATAGGAGTATTCTTGTTGCCTCCTGTGAATTTTAACTATGAGCACGCTTTGCCAAATAAATTTTTTGAATTTATTCAGGCGCGTCTTGCGATTGCCATAGGCCCGTCCCCGGAAATGGCAGCGCTCACGCGTCGTTATGAATGCGGTGTGGTTGCTGACTCTTTTGATCCACAGGACTTGGCCGTGATGCTGCAACGGCTTGATACGCAGTCTATCGCGGATTTCAAGCAAGCCTCTCACCTTGCTGCAGGGGATCTAAACTATGAGAGGGGCGGACAGTTTTTACTGTCAGAGGTTGAAAAATTGATATAAGCCGAAAGCTATATCCTGGTTTTCTACTGCTCTTATATGTGTTGATATTTATTTATTCGAGGGGGCATTTTTTGTATTAGCTAGGTTAAGGCGCTGTTTCTGCTTCGGTATGGCGGCAGGAATCCTATACATGTTTCGGTGGTGTAGCTATTTATTAAAGATTTTTTGACTGCTTATTATTTTTTGACCCCTGATTTCATATTTTTTATCGCTGTGATGTTTGGCATTGTGTCAGGCGAGATACTTATTGAGCACGATAAGATAGGACCCTAAGCGCCAGGCGTGCATGGCTGAGATTAATGCCGAATGCGATGCAGAGTTGGTTTAAGGTTGACTTGGAACTGCCTTTTGTGATCAGTTTAAAAATATAAGGGGATTTGACTTGATTGTGCTAGGTAAAAAGCAGTTCTCTTGGCAGGCGTGGCTATGGATAAAATTTTGCCGTTGGTATGAAACCTCTTTTAGGTAATGTTAATTTTTACTCTTCGGTATTTTTATTAAATTTATTGAAATTCATGGTGGTGTGTGAACGCGTATCGAGCAGATATTGATGGGTTACGTGCTATAGCAGTTTTGGCGGTATTGATTAATCATCTTGATTCGACCTTTCTTTCTGGGGGGTTTGTTGGCGTAGATATTTTTTTTGTGATTTCGGGCTTTCTGATTACTGCGCAAATTTATAAAAAAATCCAGGAAGGCACATTTTCTCTGTCAGAGTTTTATCAGAGAAGAGTCAATAGGCTTGCTCCAGCTTTAATTGCTCTAATCGGCGGAGTTTTGTTGCTCGGTTTTTTCTTGCTGTCGCCTTTGGATTTTCATAGAACTTCGGTGTCCTCCGTGTTTTCTCTGGTAGGTCTCTCGAATTTCTATTTTTGGCGTGAGTACGGCAACTATTTTTCGGCTGGCGCTGCCGATGCAGTTCTGTTGCATACGTGGTCATTAGGCGTTGAAGAGCAATTTTATTTTCTGTGGCCTTTGTGTTTTTTGGTGCTCTATGGTCTGCTAGGAAGATATTTTCGGTTTTTTGCTTTATTTGTTTTTCTGATCTTATTGTTTTTTTCTGAATGGGCTTCGAGAAGTTTTCCTTCGGCAGCATATTATTTACTCCCTACAAGGGCTTTTGAGCTTTTGCTCGGAGGACTGCTCGCTCTTTTTGTCAGTGGGATCAGGTGCAATAATAATCTGTTATTGTGGTTTTCTAAGTGCCTAGGGTTGTTGTTAATTTTTTATTCTTTTTTCTATTTCTCAGCTTCTACAGTATTTCCAGGGGTTAATGCGTTAATACCTTGTGTTGGCGCTGCTTTGATAATTTTTAGTGGAAGTATGTCTTCGCCAATCAGGGTGTTGATGCTGAGGCCTTTGGTTTTTTTGGGAGTGATTTCCTATTCTCTATATTTGTGGCACTGGCCAGTTATTGTTTTTGTTAAATATTTTTACGTTGATGTTGGATTTTGGGTTGCTTTTTGGATTATTGGGTGCTCTATTTTTTTAGGTTGGCTGTCGTGGCGTTACATAGAAACTCCATTTCGAGCGTCCGGCAATCATTCTAAAGGGCGTCAGGTTGTTTCAAGGAAAGTACTTCTGCCTCTGGCTACTTTTGTAGGTGTTGCATTTATTTCCTCAGCTACAGATGGATTTTCCTTCCGCTTTCCTCCTGAAGTACAAGCTATGGAGCATTCGCTCTCAACTCGCCCCAACGAGTTGAGAGCGGGATGTCATGTGCCAAGCGTTCTATATGCAACCCCGATAGATGAAAGTTGTGTTTTAGGCTCTCTCACGCATCAAGCAGATGGGCTTTTAATTGGTGACTCTTATGCAAATCACTTTAGCGGAATGATAGACGTCTTAGCTAAGGAGGCTGGTGTTTCGGTTGTGGATTATACAATGGACGCCTGCCCGCCGTTATTTGGATATTTAGATAAGTCTGCTGCGGCGGGGCGTGGGGGGCAGTGCAAGCTTCGCAATGATTATATATTGAGTCATATCAATAGTGGCAAATATTCCTTCGTTATTTTAGCTGCGAATTGGCCTTCTGATGAGGGAGTTGAGGAGTATCTGCTTGATACTTTGGATGTCATAATTTCTGCTGGTGCGTCTGCGGTTGTGGTGCTGAAGAATCAAAATATTAAACATGCAAATACTTGCTCTGTAAGAAGTGTCATGCACGGTGCTTATGAGTGCCGGGAGCCTCGTGATGCTGCGCAAGGTTATTGGGAGCGGGTTCGCGAACGCTATCCTGATGTGATTTTCATCGATCCTAACGAAGTGATTTGTGCTGGGAATTATTGTAGTCCGGTCGTTGATGGTGTTCTGCTTTACCGTGATGAGGGACATCTAAATGATGAAGGGTCACGAAAAATTGGCAGTGCAATGTTAAGCCATTATTCAGCGGAGATTGTGAAAGCGTGGTTTCCTATCATGGGGCGTCAGTAATATGAAAGTTCTTCACTGTGCAGCCCTGCTTTCTCCGCCCTCAGGCGTTGTGAGTCAAATGGAGTCTGAGCAATTCGCCGCATCTCAACTGGGTATCGATTGGCATGTGCGGATGTTTTGCCCAAAGGGCAGTTTTGTTGATTCTACTATTACTCATCATTCTCAGTGGTTGGGCGAAAAGAAGAACAACGCTTTCTGGAAAGCGTATGCCTGGTTATTGCTGCGTGTTGAATATCACCGGTGGTTGTATTCATTAGGTGGAGAGTATGATGCTTTTGCTCTTCGCTACTATGTGCACGACCCCTTTCAGTTATTATTCATATTGTTTTGTAAGCGACCTGTTTATCTCGTGCATCACACGCTTGAGGTGCCCGAGTTGGCCATGGGCGGAGGGTATTTAGGGCGGTTACGTTCCGGGCTGGACTCCTTGATCGGAAAATATGCCATTAAAAAATCTGCCGGTACTATCGCAGTCACTCAGGAAATTCTCGATTACGAACGCAAGCGTGCTCAGGTCAGCAGTCGTAAAGACTTTCTATATCCCAATGGGGTTTTTTTTGACCAGGGACCTGTCCCTGATAGTCGTCCTGAAGTCCCAGAGCTATTGTTCGTAGCGGGTCATTTCGCCTCATGGCACGGGCTCGATCTATTGTTAGACGAGGTATCCACGAGCCGCGATCAGTTTGTGTTGCACCTTGTAGGTGATTTATCTGAAGACGATCACGTTCGAGCTTCTAAGGATAAGCGCATTGTTCTTCATGGTCGTTTAGCTGCAAATGCAATTAGATATATTGCCGAGAGCTGTTCGCTTGGGCTGTCTTCATTCGCGCTGGATCGCAAGGGAATGATGGAGGCTTGTACTCTTAAGGTACGGGAGTATCTCGTGATGGGGCTTCCAGTGTACGCGGGGCATAAAGAGGTGTTTCCTACCTCTTTCGACTTTTATCGTAATGGCGCAATTTCTTTGCCTGACATTCTGTCATATGCACGAAGCATAAGCTCGGTTTCTCGGGAGCAAGTGGCAGCGTCCGCAAAGCCTTACATCGACAAGGCGGCCATTCTTGATACCCTCTATCGTGCTTTGATCGATGCGCAGGAAGCTCAGAATTGAGTCACGTTGACGATAAAGTCGGTGCTGAGAAGACGACGTTACTGATAGTCACTACCGTTCCTGAGACTCTGCTCACGATCCTCAAGGAGCAGCCGGCTTTTCTTTCCAGGTATTTTTCCCTGCGACTTGCCACGGCCCCTGGGGCCGACGCGGAACAAGTCGCTGAGCGAGAAAAGGTTGAAGTCATTGGCGTGCCGATGGTACGGGGCATAAGTCCTGTTCGTGATCTGCTGTCAGTTGGACGAATGGCTTTTCTGTTGCGCAAATTAAGGCCTGACGCGGTTCATTCCTATACTCCTAAAGCTGGCCTTGTAACGATGCTCGCCGCCTGGCTATGTCGCGTGCCTGTGCGTATCCACACATTTACTGGGTTGATCTTTCCCACTGCCGCCGGGGCTAAGCAAAGGTTGCTGATTTGGATCGACAGGCTGATCTGTGCTTGTGCCACGAAGGTCGTTCCCGAGGGGCAAGGCGTTGCTTATGACTTGCGTCGATTTGGTATTACAGCCAAGCCTCTACAGGTGATCGGTTCCGGTAACATCGCAGGCGTTAACACGGCCTACTTCAACCCAGAAAACGAGGCTGCAATTGAGCGTGGCATGCTGCTTCGTCGCTCTTTGGGGATTGCGGATACCGCGTTTGTCTTCTGTTTCGTTGGGCGTTTGAACCGTGATAAAGGTCTGTTCGAATTGGCGCGTGCCTTTGAGCAGATTTCTGGTGCGCACCTTCTGCTCGTTGGGGCTCATGATCAAACCGCGCCACTCGATGCGCAGACCAAGCAGATTCTTGACGGGCATCCGCAAGTCCATCATCTCGGTTTTCAGGAGGATATTCGGGGTGCGTTGTCGTGCGCCGATATACTGGTCCTGCCAAGCTACCGGGAAGGTTTTCCGAACGTGCTGCTGCAAGCAGGGGCAATGGCTTTACCCGCAATCGTTTCTGATGTGAATGGCTGCAACGAGGTCATCACTCCCGGCTTGAATGGATGGATCGTACCTGCGCGGGACTGTGATGCCCTGCGGCAGACTATGGACGTAGCAATGAGTACCCCGGAGGAGACTCTCAGATCCATGGGGCGAGAGGCGCGATTACACGTTGAGAGATGTTTTGAGCAGGAGGCGCATTGGCATCGTATGGTCGATTTCTACAAGCGAGAGTTGGGGCTTTGAAGCGTCTATTTGATTTGGTAAGCGCGTCGCTTGCGCTGTTACTGCTTTTTCCAGTCCTGTTGCTGGTTGCCTGGTTGGTACATCGGCGTCTTGGCAGTCCTGTTCTGTTTCGTCAGGTTCGTCCGGGTCTACACGGAAAGCCGTTTGAGATGGTCAAGTTTCGTACGATGCGAGACGCAGTCGATACTGAGGGCAATGCTTTGCCTGATGCCGAGCGGCTGACCCCTTTTGGGCGTTTTCTTCGATCAACAAGTTTGGATGAGTTGCCTGAGCTCTGGAATGTCATCAAGGGTGATATGAGCCTGGTTGGGCCTCGTCCTCTGTTAATGGAATACTTATCTCTGTACAGCGCGGAGCAGGCCCGCAGGCATGAGGTGCGCCCTGGTATTACGGGCTGGGCTCAGGTCAATGGTCGTAATGCGGTCAGTTGGCCAGAAAAGTTCGCTCTGGATATTTGGTATGTGGACAACCGTTCTCTGTTACTTGATATACGGATCCTCTTTTTGACCATTAAGAAGGTTTTTGTTCGAGAGGGTATTAGTGCGGAAGGAGAGGCGACTGCGTCCAGGTTTACAGGAGACGAGAAGTGATGCGCTTGGCCATTCTTGGTGCTAGCGGGCATGGCAAGGTTGTTGCCGATCTCGCTGAGCAGTGTGGCTGGGAGGTGGTTTTCTTCGATGATGCCTTCCCACAATTGCAACTCAATGGCGCCTGGAGGGTTGTGGGCAATACAGCAGACCTTCTTCATCAAATAGATAAATATCCGGAGGTCTCGGTCGCGATTGGCCATAACCGCACCAGGCTCGCCAAGTTGGCATTGCTGCGAAACTCAGGTTTTACTGCTGTGACGCTGGTGCATCCAAGGGCATTCGTCAGTTCCCGGGCTGTACTTGGGGCCGGAGTGGTCGTTTTTGCAGGGGCGATCGTCAATGCATTCGCCAATGTTGGGGATGGTTGTATCCTTAACACCCTCTGCAGCGTGGACCATGACTGTGAACTGGGGGCTGGTGTCCATATCAGTCCTGGCGTGAACCTTGCGGGCTCTGTCGTTGTAGGTGAGGCCAGTTGGATAGGTATAGGTGCTAGTGTACGTCAGCTCCTTAAGATAGGTAGTGACGTGGTAGTTGGTGCCGGTGCTGCTGTAGTAAGCGATATTCAGGACGGTCTAACTGTCGTAGGCGTTCCAGCGAAAAGCAGGTAGCCATTGCTCTGTGAGAGATGGCTTCTCACGGTTAACGTATTAGAGATTTCTTTGTGTTGAATAGCCCTTTCTCTCCTTGGCCGTCTTTCTCTGTAGAAGAGGCTGATGCCGCGCGTGACGTCATTCTCTCCAATCGTGTGAATTACTGGACTGGTAACGAGGGGCGCGAGTTCGAAAAGGAGTTTGCTGCCTGGGTAGGTAGCGAGCATGCCGTTGCCTTGGCTAACGGCACGGTCGCGCTTGATTTGGCTCTCAAGGCGCTTGGGATTGGGCCGGGAGACGAGGTGGTAGTGACGCCGCGAACGTTTCTGGCATCGGTTTCTTCGGTAGTAAATGCTGGTGCCGTTCCGATATTCGCCGATATTGACTGCAACTCGCAGAACATTACGGCCGAGACCATTTCTGCGGTACTGACCGCGCGCACCAAGGCAGTGATATGCGTGCATCTGGCGGGTTGGCCGTGCGACATGGATCCCATCATGGAGCTTGCTGCTCAGCGCGGCCTAAAGGTCATTGAAGATTGCGCGCAGGCTCATGGCGCTCAGTACAAGGGGCGCTCGGTAGGTTCCATCGGGCATGTGGGAGCCTGGTCGTTCTGTCAGGACAAGATCATGACCACCGGTGGTGAGGGTGGCATGGTGACCACGAATGACCGTGATCTCTGGTCCCGGATGTGGTCGTACAAGGATCATGGCAAAAGTTGGGAGGCCGTCTACGAGCGTCAGCATGCGCCAGGCTTCAGGTGGGTGCATGAGAGTTTTGGCACCAACTGGCGGATGTTGGAAGTGCAAGCCGTAATAGGACGGATACAGTTACGTCGGATGAGTGACTGGCAATCCAGCCGCTTGGCTAATGCTCGGCAGATCTGGTCGTGCGCCCGAGGTTTGGTTGGCTTGCGAGTCCCTGAGGTTCCCTCCTGCATCACGCATGCAGCCTATAAGTGCTATGTATTCGTCGAGGCTGACAAGCTCAGAGATGGTTGGACGCGTGACCGGATTCTGAACGAGATTTCTGCGCGAGGCGTTCCCTGTTTTTCAGGCTCTTGCTCCGAGGTTTATCTAGAAAAGGCATTCGATGATACGGGCTGGCGGCCAGAAGCACCTTTGCCTGTGGCCCGCCGCCTTGGTGAAGAAAGCTTGATGTTCCTGGTGCATCCGACATTGACTGCTGATGAACTGGCTAAGACTTGTCTTGTTCTTTCGGACGTAATGAAGCTCGCCGCCGATCAGTGATAACGGTATCGGCATTAACTGATTCAGCGCGGTGTTGGATTTTCAGCATCAGCCAGAGAGCCTCCATAGAGCTTCTCTGACTGACGAAACCTGACCATCGAAGGTGTAGGCAGAGCTGGTTGTTTCGATGGATAAGCTTATCCATAGGTAGCATGCTGCTGGCGTCGATAGGTTTATTGCTTTCAAGGAATAGGTGGGATGTTAAGGGCGGCTGATTGTCTGCGCACGCGTCTGATTGGATTGTCACGGCGTTCGAAGCGTCTTCTGCAGGTCGGTGCGGATATCGTGTTGATCTGGATTGCCCTTTGGCTGGCCTTCGTTGTCCGCCTCGGAGATTTGGGCGCGGCTGAGCCATTTAGCGGCCACGCCTGGCTGTTCGCTTGTGCGCCGGTATTGGCCATTCCGATCTTCATCCGTATGGGCATGTACCGGGCGGTGATGCGTTATTTTGGCAACGATGCTCTTAAAAGTATTTTCAAGGCTGTTTCGCTTTCTGCGCTGCTGCTCGCTCTGCTGGTTTACTGGTATCGAGACTCCAGCGCGTTGATCCCGCGCTCCATGGTATTCAATTACTGGTGGCTCAGCCTGATGTTGGTCGGTGGGCTGCGATTGATGATGCGCCAGTATTTCATGGGGGCTTGGTTTGATCCTCTCGGGAGTCAGGCTCATGCGGGACGTGACGTTTCACGGGTAGCCATTTATGGCGCTGGAACGGCTGGTAATCAGTTGGTCGCCGCTTTGCGTTTGGGGCGTGCGATGCGGGCAGTGGCATTCGTGGACGACGATGCTGGAGTCGCTAATCGAGTTATTGCCGGATTGCGAGTTTATACACCCAAGCATATTCAGCAGATGATCGACGAGACGGGGGCTGACGAGATTCTGCTTGCGATGCCGTCCATTTCTCGAGCGCGACGGCGCGAGATCCTTAATGCGTTAGAGCCTTACGCATTGCATGTTCGCAGCGTACCGGGGTTCACCGACCTGGCCAGCGGGCGGGTGAAGGTCGAGGATATTCAGGAAGTCGATATCGCAGATCTTCTCGGGCGTGATGCGGTGCCGCCTCGGCAGGATTTGTTCGAGCGCTGTATCAAGAATCAGGTTGTTCTGGTGACCGGCGCTGGCGGCTCTATCGGTTCGGAGTTATGCCGGCAGATTCTCGCTAGCGGCGCGCGGACCTTGCTGCTTTTCGAGCATAGCGAGTTCAATCTCTACAGTATCCATGGTGAACTGCAGCAGCGTATCGAGCGGGAGTCGCTACCGATCAAGTTGGTGCCGATTCTCGGATCTATCCGTAACTTCGAGCGTTTGTTCGATATTTTGCAGACTTGGCGCGTCAATACCGTTTATCACGCTGCTGCGTACAAGCATGTGCCGATGGTCGAGCATAACGTTGCCGAGGGCGTGCTCAATAATCTGGTCGGTACGCTCAATGCGGCGCAAGCGTCGATCAAGGCGGGTGTTGCCAATTTTGTGCTGATCTCAACCGACAAGGCGGTACGACCCACCAATGTTATGGGCAGCACCAAGCGCCTGGCTGAGATGGTGCTGCAGGCGCTGAGTCGTGAGTCTGCGCCGTTGCTGTTCGGTGATGGCTCAGGTGTTCATCACGTCAACAAGACCCGGTTCACCATGGTGCGTTTTGGCAATGTGCTGGGCTCTTCCGGGTCGGTGATTCCGTTGTTCAGGGAGCAGATCAAGCAGGGTGGGCCGGTGACGGTGACGCATCCGAACATCACCCGCTATTTCATGACGATCCCTGAGGCGGCGCAGTTGGTCATTCAGGCCGGTTCGTTGGGGCAGGGTGGTGATGTGTTCGTACTGGATATGGGCGAGCCGGTCAAGATTGCCGACCTTGCGGAGAAGATGATTCGTTTGTCCGGTCTGACTGTGCGCGATGAGCGCAATCCGCATGGCGATATCAGTATCGAGTTCACCGGGTTGCGTCCGGGTGAGAAGCTCTATGAGGAGCTGCTGATCGGCGAGGATGTGAAGCCGACCGAGCATCCGATGATCATGCGCGCAGAAGAGGACATGTTGCCCTGGGACGAGCTCAAGGCTCGCTTGCAGGCGCTACTGGCTGCAGTGAGTGAGGATGATTACGCTCGCGTACGCGTGCTGCTGCGCGAAACGGTGCATGGTTATGTGCCGGAAGGTGAGATCGTTGACTGGATTCATCTCAGAAACCGGGAGCGTTGAGGCTGTGGTTTGACAGCTGGAAGATGGCGTCTAGGTTGACTCTAGTGGGGTTTGAAACCTCACTGGGATCTACTTACGACAAAGGAATGCAATCATGCAAAAACTCGGTCTATCTTCCCTTCTGTTCGCTGTTCTCGCTTCCTTCTCTCTGGCTGCCGCCGCAGCTGAAACCCCAAAAACCGAAAGCGCCAAACCGGCTGCCGTGCAGGTAGAGCAGGCTGCGGTGGTCAATCTGAATACCGCCGATGCTGCAACACTGCAGCGTGAGCTGGCCGGGATTGGTGCGACCAAGGCGCAGGCGATTGTGGCTTACCGGGAGGAGCACGGTAATTTCGCCTCGGTCGACGAGTTGTTGGAGGTGAAAGGTATCGGCGAGGCGACGCTGGAGAAGAATCGCGACAAGCTGATTATTAACTGACGCCTGGCGGCGTTGTTGTCTGGGCCGGTCTGCGGATTCCACGGTCATCTGGCCACCCATTCCATGAGCATCTGACCACCGATTCCACGGTGATCCGGCCACCCATTCCACGCGCATCCGGCCACTGATTCCACGGCCATCCGGCCACCCAACCGGGTAGGCAGCTACGCAGGATTTCTTCACTACCATCGACCTCTTTTTCGAAGCAGAGAGGTTGTCGTGGAGCGTTTATCCATGCGTAAGATTCGCGAAGTACTACGTCTCAAGTTCGAGGTCGGACTATCGGCTCGCCAGATTGCGGTCAGCGTGCAGGTCGGTCGTGTCACCGTCGGCGACTACCTCAATCGTTTTGCCGCCAGCGGCCTCACCTGGCCCTGTTCGTTGTCCGATGCCGAGTTGGAGCAGCAACTGTTCCCGCCGGCCCCGACGGTTGCCAGTGAGAAGCGGCCTTTACCCGATTGGGCATGGGTGCATGCCGAACTGCGCCGCCCCGGCGTAACCCTGGCGCTGCTCTGGCAGGAGTACCGCCTGAGCCAGCCGCAGGGCTTTCAGTACAGCTGGTTCTGCGAGCACTACCGGGCCTGGCAGGGCAAGCTGGACGTGGTGATGCGCCAGGAACATCGCGTCGGCGAGAAGCTGTTCGTCGACTACGCCGGGCAGACGGTGCCGGTGATCGACCGCCACAGCGGCGAGATCCGCCAGGCGCAGGTGTTCGTCGCGGTGCTCGGCGCATCCAGCTACACCTTCGCCGAAGCCACCTGGTCGCAGCAGCTGCCGGACTGGCTAGGCTCCCATGCCCGCTGCTTCGCCTTCCTCGGCGGCGTGCCGGAGATCGTGGTGCCGGACAACCTGCGCAGCGCGGTGAGTAAGAGCCATCGCTACGAGCCGGACATCAACCCGAGCTACCGCGATCTGGCCGAGCACTATGGCGTGGCGGTGGTGCCGGCGCGGGCACGCAAACCGCGCGACAAGGCCAAGGCCGAAGTCGGCGTGCAGGTGGTTGAACGCTGGATCCTCGCCGCGCTGAGGAACCGCCAGTTCTTCTCCCTGGATGAACTCAACAGCGCTATCGCCGGGTTGCTGGAGCGGCTCAACCGACGACCGTTTCGCAAGCTGCCGGGCTCCCGGCAGTCGGCCTTCGAAGCTCTGGATCGTCCGGCGCTGCGCCCCCTGCCGGAGCAACCCTACGTCTACGCCGAGTGGAAGAAGGCGCGGGTGCACATCGACTACCACGTCGAGGTCGATGGGCATTACTACTCGGTGCCGTATCAACTGGTGAAGAAGCAGCTGGAGGTACGCCTGACAGCGCGCACGGTGGAGTGCTTCCACGCCAATCAGCGGGTGGCCAGCCACCTGCGCTCACCGCACAAGGGCCGGCACAGCACACAGGCCGAGCACATGCCCAAGAGCCATCGCGAGCACGCCGAGTGGACGCCACAACGGCTGATCCGCTGGGCTGAGCAGACCGGGCCGAACACGGCCAGCGTGATCAGCCACATCCTCGAACGGCGCATCCACCCGACTCACGGCTATCGGGCCTGCCTGGGCATCCTGCGCCTGGGCAAGACCCATGGCGAAGTGCGTCTGGAGCTGGCCTGCCGACGCGCCCTCAGCCTCGGTGCGTGCAGCTACAAGAGCCTCGAATCGATCCTGCGCCAGGGTTTGGAAAACCTGCCGTTGGCTCAAGCCAACCTGCCCCTGCTGCCGGACGACCACGCCAACCTGCGCGGCCCCGGCTACTACCACTGACCCCAAGGAATCCCATCATGCTGCCCCATCCGACCCTGGACAAGCTGCAAACCCTGCGCCTGCACGGCATGCTCAAGGCGCTGAACGAACAACTAAAAACCCCGGACATCGACAGCCTGAGCTTCGAGGAACGCCTCGGCCTGCTGGTCGACCGCGAGCTGACTGAACGCGACGACAAGCGCCTGAGCAGCCGCCTGCGCCAGGCCCGGCTCAAGCACAACGCCTGCCTCGAAGACATCGACTACCGCAGCCCGCGCGGGCTGGATAAGGCGCTGACCCTGCAACTGAGCGGCGGCCAGTGGCTACGCGACGGCCTCAACCTGATCATCAGCGGCCCCACCGGCGTGGGCAAAACCTGGCTGGCCTGCGCCCTGGCCCACCAGGCCTGCCGAGAGGGCTACAGCGTGCGTTACCTGCGCTTGCCGCGCCTACTGGAGGAGTTGGGCCTGGCTCACGGCGACGGGCGCTTCGCCAAGCTGATGAGCAGCTACGCCAAGACCGACCTGCTGATCCTCGATGACTGGGGGCTGGCCCCGTTCACCGCCGAACAGCGTCGCGACATGCTGGAGCTACTGGATGATCGCTACGGCCAGCGCTCGACCCTGGTCACCAGCCAGATGCCGGTGGACAACTGGCACGAACTGATCGGCGATCCGACCCTGGCCGACGCCATCCTCGACCGCCTGGTGCACAACGCTTATCGGATCAATCTGAAGGGGGAATCGATGCGCAAACAGACGAAGAAATTGACGACACCGAGCGCCTCAGACTAACAATGCAACCCCTGCGTCGCTGCGCTCCGACTGCCCGGCCGGATGGCCGTGGAACAGGTGGCCAGATGGCCGTGGAATGCCTGGCCAGATGAGAGTGGACTGGGTGGCCGGATGGCGTGGAATCCGCAGGCCGGTCTTTTGACCGGCCTTTTCGTTTTTGTAGGGCGAGGGTTTTGTGTGAGGGGATTGGTTATCGGGGAATGGCCGCTATTCGCCGCGGGGCGCGGCTCCTACAGGTGCGGTGGTCTCCTTTAGGGAGATGAATAACCTGGGACATGGTCCCTGGTGAGAGTCGGCAGGCAATAAAAAACCCAGCGCTAGGCTGGGTTCTTGAATTTGGCTCCGCGACCTGGACTCGACAGCGCAGCTGAACGCGCTTTAGCGCGGCCCCGGAGGGGTGAGCGAAGCGAATAACCTGGGACGCAGTCCCTGGTGAGAGTCCGCCGAAAACGAAAAAGCCTCGGATTAACCGAGGCTTTTGAATTTGGCTCCGCGACCTGGACTCGAACCAGGGACCCAATGATTAACAGTCATTTGCTCTACCGACTGAGCTATCGCGGAACAACGGCGCGTATGTTACTGATTAAAAAAGAGAAGTCAACACTTCAACGCGATATCTACATGGTTAGAATTCGGGTGTTCAGCGAGGGTGTCGTGGGAGGGGCTTTGGCCGCGATGGCTGCCATTCCTGCCCGGATCGCGGCGGGGCGCCGCTCCTACAGGGTGGTGCGGTGCCTGCGGGGGCTGTGTAGGAGTCCCGCCCCGGGGCGAAGCTTTTGCTTCTGCGGTGCTCTGTGAACGCTTCGCGGCGGGGCGCCGCTCCTACAGTCATTTGATGCATACAAAAACGCCGGCTTGAGGGCCGGCGTTTTTGTATGCCGCGAGGGCTTACAGTACGGCGTGGATGGCGCGGGTGACGCTGTCCAGGTTGCCGTTGTTCAGCGCGGCGACGCAGATGCGGCCGGTGCCGACTGCGTAGATGCCGAACTCTTCCTTCAGGCGTTCCACTTGCTCTACGGTGAGGCCGGAGTAGGAGAACATGCCGCGCTGTTCGGCAACGAAACCGAAGTCGCGCTTGGCGCCCAGTGCGGCCAGCTGCTCGACCATGGCCAGGCGCATGCTGCGGATGCGGTCACGCATTTCGCCCAGCTCGGCTTCCCACATGGCGCGCAGTTCCGGGCTGTTGAGCACGCTGGCGACCACGGTGGCGCCGTGGGTCGGCGGGTTGGAGTAGTTGGTGCGGATCACGCGCTTGAGTTGCGACAGCACGCGGGTGGACTCTTCACGGCTGCTGGTGACCAGCGACAGGGCGCCGACGCGCTCGCCATAGAGCGAGAAGGATTTGGAGAACGAGCTGGAGACGAAGAACTCCAGGCCTGACTCGGCGAACAGGCGCACGGCTTCGGCGTCCTGGTCGATGCCGTCACCGAAGCCTTGGTAGGCGATGTCGAGGAAGGGCACGTGCTCACGCTCGCGCAGCACTTCCAGTACGGCCTTCCAGTCTTCCAATTGCAGGTCGACGCCGGTCGGGTTGTGGCAGCAGGCGTGCAGCACGACGATGGAACGGGCCGGCAGGTTACGTAGGTCTTCGAGCATGCCGCCGCGGTTCACGCCGTTGCTGAACGGGTCGTAGTAGCGGTAGTTCTGTACCGGGAAACCGGCGGATTCGAACAGGGCGCGGTGGTTCTCCCAGCTCGGGTCGCTGATGGCGACGGTGGCGTCCGGCAGCAGGCGCTTGAGGAAGTCGGCACCGATCTTCAGTGCGCCGGTACCGCCCAGAGCTTGCGTGGTGATCACGCGGCCAGCTTCGATCAGCGCAGCGCCCTTGCCGAACAGCAGTTCCTGCACGGCCTTGTCATAGGCGGCGATGCCTTCGATCGGCAGGTAGCCACGCGGAGCGTGGGCCTCGATACGTGCCTTTTCGGCTTCTGCGACGGCGCGCAGCAGCGGAATTCGCCCCTCCTCGTTGTAGTAGACGCCCACGCCAAGGTTGACCTTGGTGGTGCGGGTGTCGGCGTTGAATGCTTCGTTGAGGCCCAGGATGGGATCGCGCGGAGCCATTTCGACGGCAGAGAAGAGACTCATGATGGGTGCGGCAACTCGAGTGAGGGGTGGGTGGCCAGGCGTCCCCGACAAAAGCGCTAGGGGGCGCGTAAACAGGGCGTTAGTATAACGACCCTGAATCCAGGGGGCGACAGCGCAAAGCCCTGAATTAAGGCCTTTTGCCAGGTAATTCGACTCTACCTGGACCTATCGCCGAATCGCCCCGCAATTCATGGCTTTTGACGCAGTCCGAAAGGATGCGTCACAGCCATTTGTCGAGGTGTGCATGTCCGAATTTCAGTTGGTGACTCGCTTCAAGCCAGCCGGCGATCAGCCCGAGGCGATCCGGCAGATGGTCGAGGGGCTGGAGGCCGGTCTTTCGCACCAGACCCTGCTGGGCTTTGCCCTGTTCGGCGCGGCAAGTTTCTTCTCTGGCGTGCTCAACCTGGACTTCGCCGGCGAACAGTTCCAGCACATCCAGATCATCCGCGCACTGGGCCAGCCCTTGGTAATGGTCACCATCTCGCTGATCGCCACGGCCTACATCCTGCCGCAGGATGCCGGCTCGGCCTCGAGCCTGTTCAACATCCTGCGCAACCTCGGCGGCGCTATCGGCATCGCCCTGCTCGCCACCCTGCTCGACGCCCGTGCCAAGGTCTATTTCGACTACCTGCGCGAATCCATCGTGCCGACCAATCCACAAGTCGATGAGCGCCTGCACCTGCTGACGCAGACGCTCGGCAGCGAACAGGCGGCCCTGGCCAAACTCAGCGAAATCACCCACCAGCAGGCGGCGATCATGGCCTACAACGATGCATTCCATGTCATTGGCATCACCCTGGGTGTGAGCATGCTGGCGATCCTGCTGACGCGAAAGCTGCCGCAGAACATGGCAGGTGGTGGCGCCGCGCATTAACGCCAACACCGCCCGATCTGTAGGAGCGGCGCCCCGCCGCGAAGCGTTCGCCAGAACACCGCAAAGCCAACAGCTTCGCCCCGAGGCGGGGCTCCTACACAAATGCTGCAGGCACCGCACCACACTGTAGGAGCGGCGCCACGCCGCGAATCGTTCGCCAAAGCACCGCAAAGCCAAAAGCCTCACCCCGGGGCGAGGCTCCAACACAGACGCCACAGACAACGCTAGAGCTGTGGGAGGGGCTTCAGCCGCGACCGTCGCCGCTACGACTGCATGGATGCAGGAGGTAGAACGAAGCAGGATGCCAGAGTCGAAAGCGCCTCCCACAGTAGCCCGGATGCAATCCGGGAATCGGTTTCCGGCCGCTGGCGTTACACCTGCAACAGCCTGTCACGCAGCTTCTGGATCTCATCACGCATTTGCGCCGCGGCCTCGAACTCCAGGTCGCGCGCCAGGGCGTACATCTTCTCTTCCAGCTGACGAATGCGCTTGGTGATCTCGCTCGGCGAACGCAGCTCGTTCTCGTAACGTGCACTCTCCTCCGCCGCCTTGGCCATGCCCTTGCGCTTG
>Ga0224737_10012_pt1 | contig 27066 bp, 19 predicted proteins | sample LIM_B_Water_Pos_FD_161632 | JGI IMG/M metagenome (GOLD analysis project Ga0224737, IMG submission 161632) | Enriched cells from gastrointestinal tract of the lab mouse from Pacific Northwest National Laboratory (PNNL), Richland, Washington... | ecosystem: Host-associated > Mammals > Digestive... | reverse complement strand
TTACCATCTCTACTAGCAAATACTTTTCTTGTTCCTTGAGCTATAATTTCATTTACAGGTTCCTTGGTAACCTTTGATTGAATTACTTCTCTAGATACTTCAACGCCATCTTTTTTAACAACTTTATAAGTTATTTCTTTTTCTCCTGTTTCACCAGCTTGTCTTACACTTTCTGTATTAATATCTAAAGTTTTATCTTCTTCAACTATTGTTTCATAATTAATAGTTTCAGAAGCAACTTCATTTAATACTTCAACTTTAACTATTTTAACTGCAAGATTATCTGATATTTCAGTATCCAGTGATGGTGTTATTTCATCAACACCATTAATAAATTCAATTCCTTCAACCAATAATTCTTCCTTTTCAGCTTCTATCATGTCCCCTACAGTATTTTCAGCAGTTTTTAAAACAATTGTTTTGTTTGCAACTGCCATTTCTACTTCCACAGCTTTTTTAATTGTAATAATATCTTTTGATGATATTTTTTCATTTAAAGCTGGTTGTACCTTATCCTTATGAGCTATTTCTATCCCATTTTCATCAAGTACATCTTTAACAGTCCCCTTATATGTTATAAATGCTTCTTCTTTTCCGTCTATAATTACTACTATGTTTTTTCTTATACATGTAAATGTTATTGTTAATGCTATAATTAGTACTCCAATAACACCTACCATTATTTTTGCCTTAGGACTATTAGAAAAATTGTTTTTAAAATTTTCTTTCCAATTTGCAATCATCTACATTTAACCTCCCCTGGCAAGAGTGACCATTGAATTATATAAATAATTCTTATTTTTGTCAAATTAACCACTCTCGTTTTAATGAAACTGCCTAAAATGCATTCATATGCGTATAAACATTAATTGAAATAAAAAAATAATGGCGTTTTTACAGTTTGAAGTTTGGTTGATATAGATTTACTTTTCTATTTTTTTACAATTGTTAATATTTATTTTACTTTATTTTCTATTATGAATCAAGCTATGCAAATTGTCATTTACAGCCAAATTTACCTCTTTTGAGCTAATTTCCTTTATCTCAGCTATTTTCTCTATTATATATGCAATATAATCTGATTTATTCCTTTTTCCTCTATTTGGTGATGGAGCCATATAAGGACAATCAGTTTCTACTAATAATCTATTAAGAGGAATTCCTTTTACAACATCACAAATCTTCTTTGCATTTTTAAAAGTAACTACTCCAGTAATTCCTATATAATATCCTAATTTTACACACTCTTTTGCAAATTCAACACTACCAGAAAAACAATGCACACTTCCCCTTACATTTGGAAACTCTTTCATTATCTCTAAAGTATCCTTATGAGCATCTCTATCATGAATTACTACAGGTAAATTTAATTCTTCGGCTAATTTCATTTGCTCTCTAAATACTCTTTTTTGAATTTCTTTATCTGGATTTTCATCCCAATAATAATCTAATCCAATTTCACCTATAGCTATAATTTTTTTATTACTCTTATATAAATTAATTATTTCATTCTTCACATTTTCATCATAATCATTTGCATCACTAGGATGAATTCCAAGTGCTCCATAAATAAAATCATACTTTAAAGTTAATTCATTTGTAGTTTTTAAACTATTTTTAGAACAGGCACAATTTAAAATTCCAATTACTCCAGCATCCTTTATTTGATTTAAAACCTCATCTCTATCTTCATCAAATGCCTCATCATCATAGTGTGAATGAGTATCAAAAATTTCATATTTAAATTCCATTTTAATTTCTCCTTCTTAGTAAAATTTATTAAAAAATAAATTTTAAGTTAAAAATAAATTATTAATATTTCCTTTAAAAATTTGACACCTAATTGACACAATTAAAGTTTAATATAATATTTGTAAAGTAGTTAAAGCATTATTATTTACCCCTAAAACCATCTTTAAACACTACTTCCATCATATAATTATTATGATTAAGAAGTTATTTTAAAAATTGGTTACCTAGAGTTATTCGTCCCCCAAATGAGATAACTCTAGGTTTTTTTATTTATTTTTTATCTTACAATACTTCCTGTTGGTAATTCACTTGGGTTTACTAGCTTTAATATGCTGTCATCATCTGTCGCTGCTGCTAAAATCATTCCTTGTGATAATTCACCTCTTAAAGTAACAGGTTTTAAATTAGCAACTAAAACTACATATTTACCAACTAACTCCTCTGGCTTATAATGCATTGCTATTCCTGAAATAACCTGTCTTTCTTCCCCATTTAAATCAACCTTTAATTTTAATAATTTTTTAGCCTTTTTAACTGGTTCACATTCTAATACTTTAACTACTCTTAAATCTATTTTTTCAAAATCTTCAATAGTTATTTCTTCTTTAATTGGTTGCATCTTATACTCTTCTTTTGGTTTGTTAGCTTCTAATTGAGCTATTCTCATAGCTTCTAACTCTTCTAAAGTTTTTGATACATCTATTCTTGGAAATAAAGCTTCACCTTTTTTAACTTCAGTTCCTGGAGTTGTTCCATCAAATCCTGATAACGAATCCCAAGTTGTTGTAGTTATATTTAATTGAGCATTAATTTTTTCACTTGTACTTGGTAAAAATGCAGATAATAATACTGAGGCAAATCTTAAACTTTCTGCTAAGTTATATAAAACTGTTCCTAATCTTTCTTTCTTTTCTTCATCTTTAGCAAGTATCCAAGGAGTTGTTTCATCAATATATTTATTTGCTCTTCCTATAAGTGCAAATATATATTCTAATGCTTCTGGAATTCTTAAGTTATCAATTGCTTTTGTTACCTTAACTGGAGTTTCTAAAGCTAAACCTATTAATTCATTATCAATATCTTCCTTAGCAGTTGGTGCTGGGATTACTCCCCCAAAATACTTTTCTACCATGGCAACTGTTCTAGATAATAAATTACCAAGGTCATTACAAAGATCAGAATTAATTTTCTTTATAAATATTTCATTATTAAATAATCCATCTGCTCCAAAAGGAATTTCTCTTAATAAATAATATCTAACTGCATCAACACCAAACTTTTCAACTAAAACTACTGGGTCAACAACATTTCCTTTTGATTTTGACATCTTTCCACCATCAACAAGTAACCATCCATGGCCAAAAACTTGTTTTGGTAATTTTTGACCTAATGCCATTAACATAATAGGCCAATAAATAGTGTGGAATCTTAATATATCCTTACCTATTAAATGAACATCAGCTGGCCAATATTTTTTGTATAATTCATCATTATCAGTACCATACCCTAAAGCAGATATATAGTTTGATAAAGCATCTATCCAAACGTAAACCACATGTCCTTCATCAAATGTTACTGGTACTCCCCAATTAAAACTAGTTCTTGATACACAAAGATCTTGCAGACCTGGCTTTAAGAAATTATTAACCATTTCATTTTTTCTTGACTCTGGTTGAATAAATTCTGGATGAGCTTCAATATACTCCATTAATCTATCAGCATATTTACTCATTTTAAAGAAATAAGCTTCTTCCTTTGATTTTTCCACAGGTCTTCCACAATCTGGACAATTTCCATTAACTAATTGAGTTTCAGTCCAGAAAGACTCACATGGCGTACAATATAATCCCTCATAAGAAGATTTATATATATCTCCTTGATCGTATAATTGCTTAAATATTTTTTGAACAGTTGTCTTATGATAATCATCTGTTGTTCTTATAAATTTATCATAACTTATGTCCATCATCTTCCATAGTTCCTTAATTCCTGCAACAATTTCATCAACATGCTCTTTTGGAGTTATTCCTTTTTCTTCAGCTATTCTTTGAATTTTTTGACCATGCTCATCAGTTCCTGTTAAAAACATTACGTCATAACCATTTAATCTTTTAAATCTAGCTAAAGCATCTGCTGCAACTGTTGTATAAGTATTACCTATATGCAATTTAGTTGATGGGTAATAAATTGGCGTAGTTATATAATATGGTTTTTTTGTCATTTCTCTGCCTCCTACTTTTATAACTTAAGTCTAAAAATTTATAGATAAAATTCTTAAAATTAATTTAACTTAAATACTAATAATAAAAAAACCTCTATATAGGCTTATTTACCTATATAGAGGCGTTATATACGCGTTACCACTCTATTTTTATATTTACTTCACAATAAATATCTCACTAGGTGACTATCATCACCCTGCAATATAACGGTTGCTACCGTATTATCCTAACAATAAAAGCTCAGATAATCTGCTCCAAGTCCATATTCATAAAGTTCAATATCGCTAGTTTTCACCATCTCTAGCTCTCTTTAGATATATTCCTAAATTACTATTCTCTTCTATGCATTTATTTTATAATATTCTAAAACATAAAAACTGTCAACAAATTAAACATAATTTGAAATGTCTTCTAAAGTTAATTATATATTTTTTTATTATCTCCACTTTAAGTAAAATTTAAAACTTATTAATAGATAAATTATAAAATAATTTGCTATATTGCAATAAAAACACTCCTTATAATAATGAAATTTAATAAATTATTGGCTATAATATCTTAAGGGATAGGAGGGCTTTATATGAATAACTTTAAATTTCCTAAAATTGGACTTAGAACAATAAAATCAGGTATAGCTGTTTTTTTATGCTTATTACTTTTGCCTAATGAACCGTTTTTTGCCTGTCTTACAGCTGTAATTTGTTTACAAGATACTGTTTATAATTCCATTCATACTGGAATAAATAGAGGGGCAGGAACAATATTGGGCGCTAGTTTTGGTTTAGTATTTCTTTTTTTATTTAGATCATTAGAAGTTCATATGTCAAATCAATATATAGCAAAAATAGTAATATACTTAATTATTGCATCAGGTATTATTTTAATGATTTATTTATGTAATCTTTTAAAAAGACCAGGAGCTATTAATATTACATGTATCGCATTTCTTGGAGTTACTACAGCTCATGCCTATAGTGATCCATTATTTTATGCAAGTAACAGAATAATAGAAACGTTATTAGGAATAGTAATTTCAATATTAGTTAATAAATTAATAACACCACCACCTCATAAATAATTAATTGTGTTATTAAATTTTATAATAATTTATTTTACTTTTTCACAAAATTTCTATTATCAAAAAAGGTTGTGCTTTTGCACAACCTTTTAATATAGCCCTTTTTATTTTATTTTTTATTACTTAAGCTTCTTCAACCCTTTTACCAAATATCAGAACACCAATATATAATGCAATGAATGAAATTGGTAATACTATATATATAGGAGCTCCAAATCCACATGGAATGTATCCAAATAAAATAGCTACACCTGCAACAAATAATGAATACCACATTTGGGTCTTAACATGTTCAATATGATTGCAACCAGCTCCCATTGAAGAAAGTATAGTTGTATCGGATATTGGTGAACAATGATCACCAAATATAGCTCCTGTTAATACAGCACTTGTACAAACTACTACAAATGACATTTCTGGATTTATTGAATATCCAAGCGGAATTGCAAGTGGCATTAATATACTCATTGTTCCATATGCAGTTCCTGTAGAAAATGAAATTACTGCTCCTAAAATAAATATTAAACTTGGTAATAAAAATGCTGGTATTGCTCCTTTTAATACCTCTACTAAATAATATGCAGTTCCAAGCTCTTTAATTACAGAACCTAATGACCAAGCTAATATTAATATAACACCAGTTATTATTAGACCCTTCATTCCATCAATCCATACTTCAATAGCTTCACTTAAAGTAAATATTTTTTTACAAACTCCCATTAAAATTGCAACTATAGAAGCAAATAATGCTGATTGAAATAATGCTATAGAAGCATCTGAAGCTGCGAATGCTTCCATTATTCCTCTAAATGAAAATGGTGAATTAATCATTATCTCTTTTATTTCTGATAATTCTCCACTCATTATAGTACTATAGCCGCTATAATAAAATGCTATTAATGCCGAAATTATCAAAGCTCCAATTGGAATAATTGCATTCCAAACACTAAGTTTAACTCCCGTCTTTGGTTCTAATTCATCCATTTCAGCTGTTTTTTCAACTGCCACTTCATCCTTAAAAGATTTATTTCTATTTCTTGCTGCAATTTCTGCTTTTCTCATTGGACCAAACTCTTTTAAAGTTAAAGCTGTTATTACTATAAATGCTAATATTAATATATTATAAAATCTGTAAGGTATTGTTTGAATAAAAACTCCAAAGCCACTTGCATCTAATCCAATTGAATTAAAGCCTTCTCCAATTAAACTTACTTCTAAACCAATCCAAGTTGATATAATAGCTAGTCCTGCTACTGGGGCTGCAGTTGCATCTATTATAAATGCTAATCTTTCTCTTGATATTTTCATTTTATCTGCTACAGGTCTCATTATAGGCCCAACTATTAACGAATTTGCATAATCATCAAAAAATACACATAATCCTAAAAGCCATGTTGTTAATTGAGTACTTTTTACAGTTTTAGCTTTCTTAGATAAGGCTTCTGCTATTGCTTTTGCACCGCCCATTTTGGCAACTAAATTAATAACTCCTCCAATAGCCAATACTTGAAGAATTATTCCTGCATTCCATGGATCCGCAAGAGAATTTAATGCCCTATTTACAAAATCCAAAAACGCCTGTATAAATGCACCAAATACATTATGTCCTGTAAGACTAACTAAAAAGCTTCCCGATAGAATTCCTATAAACAAAGAAATAACAACGTTTTTTGTTATAAATGCTAATACTATAGCTACTATTGGTGGAATTAATGTCCATATTCCAAATTTGTTTGCATTCACAGCCGCTTCTTGTGTTTCTGCTGCAAATGCAACTGTAGTTGAAAGTATAAATACTAACATTGTAAGTAATAAAATTTTAAAACTTCTTTTTTTCACTTTTATTTCCCCCTTCATTAATTTAAAAGCGAATAATAAGGATACCCCAAACTAACAAAAAAGACCTTGAGTTAACACTCAAGGTCTTGCATATACAAAAAAATATAAAATACAAGTCTCAAATGATAGCTCACCACAAAAAATTTTGTGACAGTAGTACATATATTTTATGTACTCCCAGTTATACAACCTTAAAGCATTAGTTATATACTTCGGCGATTGCTCCTTTCTTATTGAATCACAGTGCTTTCCTCATCAATAATACTCTTAACTTTCGCGCCTCTATCCTAAGTTATTCACTTTTGTTATTTAATAACTTGATTATATAATCAACCAATAATATTTGCAATACCATTTTATAACTTTTTTAATTTTTAGCTTTTTTCATAAATGCTTCAATCTCATCTACAGTTTTTATTATATCACTTGATAAATTTATAGCTCCATCTTCTGTTACTAATATATCATCTTCTATTCTAATTCCTATACCTTCTTCTTTGATATATATTCCTGGTTCAACAGTAAATACAACACCAGGCTCAAAGGTTATATCTCTATGAGGAGTTTCAATATCATGAGTATCCATTCCCAAACTATGACCAATACTATGATAATAATATTTTTTAACATCCTTTTTATCTTCTATAAGTCCTAGTTTTATACACTCATCAGCTATTAAATCAGTTGCCTTTTCATTTATATCTTTATATCTCATTCCTGGTTTAATTGATTTAATAATTTCCTCATTTACTTTTAAAACTGAATTATAAACTTCTTTTTGTCTCACTGTAAACTTACCATTAACAGGAAAAGTTCTTGATATATCTGCGTTATAGCAATTATATTCTGCTCCTAAATCAAAAAGAATTAAATCATTATCTTTAAGTTCTGCATTATTATCAATGTAATGCAATGTTGTAGCATTTTTTCCTGCTGCTGCTATAGTTGTAAAAGCTAAATCTGTAGCCCCCTTTAGTTTACAATTAAAATCAAAGTATGCTTCTAATTCATATTCTTTCATTCCTATACGTGCTTCAGTCATTAACCTTTCAATACCGCTCTTTGTGATTTCTATGGCTTTTTTAATTTTCTCTACTTCTTCATCTGACTTTCTTAGTCTTAATTCTCCAATTTTGCTATAAATATTATTTACTCTAACTTGAGGATATTTAATAACTATTTCATTAGCAAATTTATGAGATATTTTTTCATTACCATTTAAACCAATTCTTTCTAAATCTAAATAAAGATTTATTTCTTCCTTCATTGTAATCATTCCATGAATATCAGCATCAAATTGACTCTTAAATTTAACTTCATCTACTGCTGAAACTTCAATTGCTTCTTCTTTTCTAATAGTCTTTCCATTCCATTTTTCAAGTTCTAAATTAATATCCTTTATATAAAGCTTAGATGACTTTACTCCATTAATTTTTGACATAACTAATATATGTTCTTCTTCTTTTATTCCTGTTAAATAATAAAAATTTCTATTTGGAGTAAAGGGATAATTTTGATCCCCAGTTTTTTGAATGGCTTTTCCCGCAAATAAAATCACCATAGAATTATCTTTAATCTTATCTAAAAGATTATTTCTATTTATTTTATAAATATTTTTTATCATTAGAATATCTCCTTTATATAAATATTTTATAATACTACTTTTTCCTATTCTGCAGCTAATAATTTAACATTTCTAACATAGGGTAAAGAATTTAGTTTTGCCGCTAAGTACTTAACACTTTTTTCCATATTAGAAATATCAATTGTAACTGTAACATTAGCTGATAAATTTATTGGAATATCTTGATTTATAGTTAGTATATTTCCCTTATAAAGTGCAATACAATCTAAAACTCTAGATAAAGCTCCTAGCTTATGAGTCATTAATAATATTAAAGTCACTTTTTTAGATTTCATATCTTGTGACATTAAAAATACATTATCCTTATATTTATAATATGTACTTCTGCTAATTCCAACTAATTTTATAGCTTCACTTATATCCTTGGCATTACCAAGTTCAATATTCTCTTTTACTTCAATTACTTTTTTAAATATATCCGGTAATGATTTTTCGTTTACAATATAAAATTTTTCTTCCCTCATAATAATTTCTCCACCCATTTATTTTTAGTAATATTATATCTCTAAATTTTTTATATTGCATTAAAAATTTTACATATTATCTCACTATAACCATATTAATACCTTAAATTAATTATAAAAAATGAAATATTAATTCATAAATAATGAATACTTAAAATAATAAAAATTTTTATTCATTAAATAATGACATTAATATTTCACTTTTTATTCTAATTAACTAAATATCTATAATATCATAAGTTTTACCATAAGAATTGCCATAATAATTGCAGTCATATCTGCCATTATTGCAGCCCATACTGTATGACGTGTTTTTTTTATTTTAACTGCCCCAAAATATACAGTTACAGTATAAAATATAGTTTCTGTAGTTCCCATAATTACAGAAGATATTAATCCTATTGGAGTATCTGCACCATAATTTTTTAAAATATCCGTAAATATTCCCATTGCACCACTACCTGAAAGTGGCTTAATTAAAACTAAAGGAACAACTTCTTTAGGCAAATCAATTAAATTACAAATTGGCGAAATAGCATTATTTAATATATCTAAAAGCTTAGCTTCTCTAAATATCTGTACAGCTATTATCATTGCTAAAAGGTAGGGAAAAATATTTAAACACACCTTTAGTCCTTCCTTTGCCCCTTCTATAAACCAATCATATACTTTTCTTCCCTTTATCATTCCATAAGTTATAATAATTAAAACTATTATTGGAATAATGCTCTTAGTTATATAGTTAAACATTTATTCACCTCCCACCTTAAAAATATCTTTGTAAAATTTTACAACAAATTACACCAACAATTGCTGCTATACCTGTAGATATTATGGCAGGAAGTATTATCACCCCTGGATTTGAAGAACCTGTTGCTGCTCTTATAGATAATACAGTTGATGGAACTAACTGAATACAAGCAGCATTTAAAACTAAAAATAATGCCATATCATTACTTGCTGTTCCTTTTTCCGAATTTAATCTATCCATTTCTTCCATAGCTTTAATTCCAAAAGGAGTCGCAGCATTTCCAAGCCCCATCATATTTGCTGTTATGTTCATAACTATAGCTCCTAATGCTTTTTCATCTTTAGCTGCATCTTTAAATATAAGCTTTAATATAGGTTTCATAAGTTTTGCTAATTTTTCAGTAAATCCACTATTTTGTGCAACCTTCATAACTCCACACCAAAAACACATTAATCCAACAAGTCCTATAATAAAAGTAACTGTAGTATCAATAGAACTTATTATTGAATTAGAAATTCCCTCACCGTTTCCTGTAAATATCCCAACTAATAACCCCCAAAAAATCATTATAAACCATATATAGTTAATCATTTTTTACTTCCTCCTACTTATTTTTTCTTTACAATATATGCCTTGCAACACCTATTTATTAGTGATAGGATAAAGATATAAACATAAGTTTAACTTAAAAATTGCAAGTATTAATTTAATAATCTTTTATTAAATTAATATATATTTTTATTATTTATAAAAAAGTATTTTTAAACCTTTTATTTACATAACAAAGGAGATACGCCCATGAAAGAATCAAATTTAAAATTAGCTCAAATGGATATTGATGACGCATTAAAAGCTGTAGAAGAAATGGAAAATTGCATTAGTGAAGGAAATGAAACAAACACTATAATAAAAGAAAAGTTTATTACTCTAACAGAAAAAGTACAAAAACTAGAAAACTTATTAAAAACTGAAGGAATAATTTAATAAATAGAAAAAAGAGGATAGTTAAAACTATCCTCTTTTATTCTAAATACCAAAATAGCAATTATTTTACTCTATCAATTTGATAACTTTTATTACACCATAATTCTCGAATCCCATTATAAAATTATCTATACCTAATTGACTGTGTACCCTATTTAAAAATAACTGCTTTTAGTAAACGTTATCAAATTAATACTATTATATCATTTTTTTCCTATTACTTCAACAAAATTTTATAAAAAATTAACTATCTTTAATTTTTATACTAAAATTAAAGATAGTTAATAGGTTATTTAGAACTTTCTCTTTTTATTAATTTATAATCTAATACATATTGATCTTGTTCTAAAGGCTTATTGTTTAATATTTTAATAAGCATTCTCATAGCAACTGATCCCATATCATAACTTGGTTGTTTAACTGTAGTTATCTTAGGATAAAAATATGATGCAACAGCATTATCATTAAAGCCCACTACACTTACATCTTCTGGAACATTTATTCCATTTTCTCTTAATGCATTAATTACACCCATAGCAATTTCATCAGATGAACATATTACACCATCAAACTTTTTACCAGTAGCTAAGAATTTCTCAACAGCCTTATATCCACTATTGACCTTCAAATCTTTAAGGAACTCCAAATCTTCATCAATAGAAAGATTATTTTCCTCTAATGCCTTTTCATATCCCTTATGTCTTTCTCCCCAAGCATTAGCAGCATCCTTACTTACTCCAACAAAGGCAATATTTTTTAATCCATTATCAATTAAACTCTTTGTGGCTTCATATGATGCTTGTATATTATCTATAATTACACTTGGTAATTTTCCTTCTTTATCTTTAGATTCTGCAAGAACAGTTTTTAAATCTAATTCATTTATTATATCTAAAGTTTCTTCTTCTAAACAAGAACTCATATATATAACACCATCAACCATTTTTTCTTTAAGAACTCTTAAATAATCTTTTTCTTTGTCGTAGTCAAAATCAGAATTACATAATATTACATTATAATCATATATATTTGCAACATCCTCTGCCCCTCTAACTATTTCTGGATAAAATCCACTTGAAATATCAGGAACTAATATTCCAACAGTTTTTGTTCTTTGTGTCTTTAAACTTCTTGCAACAATATTTGGTCTATATCCAAGCTTTTTAATAGCATCTAATACCTTCTTTTTAGTATCCTCATTAACAACATCTATATCATTTAATACTCTAGATACCGTAGCTATTGAAACGCCTGCTTCTCTAGCAACATCTTTTATAGAAGTAGCCATATCAACATCACTCCATTTTCATTTTAATTATTAATTATACCTTTTTTTTAAAATCAATACAACGAATTTGCTTATTTTTTACATTTTTGCAACAAATAGTTCAAACTATTTATTACCAATAAAAAAATTATGTAATTTAATACTATTATTTAATTATGATATTATTGTTTGAAAAAAGGATAGGAATTATTACTTAATCCCTACCCTTTGTAACAAAGCTAAAACTATCTAATCACTTCTACAGTCATATTTAACTTTTCACCATTTATAACTGTTTCTGAATAATCAGCTTCTTGATTGTAAACTATTTCTTGAGTTAAGGTTTCCTTCTTAATAACTTCATTAAACTTTTTAATTACATCTAATAACATTTCGTTATCTGATACATATAATTTAATTTTGTCTGCAACCTCAAACCCTTTATCTTTTCTCATATTTTGAATTTTAGAAATTATTTCTCTTAAATGACCTTCTTCTTTAAGTTCTTCTGAAATATGAGTATCTAAAACAACACCAATTGAACCTTCACCAGCAAATGCATAACCCTCTAGCCCTTGCATAGTAACTAATAAGTTTTCTTTATTTAATTCAATTTCTGTTCCGTTAACATTAATAACAACAACTCCACCATTTTGAATAGTTTGAGCTAATTCCATTTGATTTTTTGCTGCTATTTCTTTTCTTATTCCAGGTATTAGCTTACCATAAGCTTTTCCTAGTACTGGCAGATTTGGCTTAATTTCAAAGTTAACATGAGTAGAAAGGTCAGCACCAAATTCAACAGCTTTTATATTTAACTCATCTGTTATTATTTCTCCGTAATATTCTGGAAGTGAATCTGTAGAAACTAACATTTTAGAAAGTGGCTGTCTATTTTTAATATTAGCACCATTTCTTGCACTTCTTCCAAGCTTAACTATTGTATAAGCTAAATCCATTTCCTTTTCTAAGTTTTTATCTATAGCACTTTCATCAACTTCTGGCCAAGTACATAAATGAATGCTTTCTGGAGCATTTTCATCCAATCCAACCACTAAGTTTTGATAGATGTTTTCTGTAATAAATGGAACAAATGGAGCTGCTACTTTAATTAAAGTAGTTAATACTTTATATAAAGTTACATAAGCACCTATTTTATCATCTGTTAATTCTTCTGACCAATATCTACCCCTATTTCTTCTTACATACCAGTTTGATAATTCATCAGTAAAACTTTCTATAGCTAATGCAGATTGAGTTATTTGGTATGAATCAAGCATAGAATCAACATCTTTAACTAGTGTATTAAGCTTTGACATAATCCATTTATCCATTACGTTTTCTGATACAAAATCACTATACTTTAATGGATTAAATTGATCTAATTCAGCATATAAAACGTAGAATGAATAAACATTCCATAATGTTCCCATGAATTTTCTTCCTGCTTCTCCAACGTCATCTATAGAGAATCTTGTTGGTAACCAAGGAGCACTTGCAGTATAGAAATGCCATCTAGTAGCATCTGCACCCTGTGCATCTAATACTTCAAATGGATCTACAACATTACCCTTAGATTTTGACATCTTTAAACCTTTTTTATCAAGAACATGCCCTAAAACTATACAGTTTTCAAATGGATTTCTATCAAATATAGCAGTTGAAATTGCAAGTAAAGTATAGAACCATCCTCTTGTTTGGTCAACAGCTTCTGATATAAATTGAGCTGGGTAATTTTGATCAAATAATTCTTTATTTTCAAATGGATAATGTAATTGTGCAAATGGCATTGAACCTGAATCAAACCAACAGTCAATTACTTCATTAGTTCTAGTCATTTCTTTTCCACACTTTTCACATTTTAAGTGTACATTATCTATATATGGTTTGTGTAATTCTATATCATCCGGAACATTAATTCCCTTTTCTTTAAGTTCTGCAATGCTTCCTATACATTCTTTGTGGCCGCATTCACATTCCCAAATTGGAAGTGGAGTTCCCCAATATCTATCTCTTGAAATACCCCAATCAATAACATTTTCTAAGAACTTACCAAATCTACCTGTTCTTATGTTATCTGGATACCAATTAATTTTATTATTATTTTCTAAAAGCTTATCTCTTAATGTTGTCATTGCAACAAACCAGCTTTCTTTTGGATAATAAAGAAGTGGAGTGTCACATCTCCAACAATGTGGATATGAGTGTAAATGCTTTTCAGATTTAAACAACTTATTGTTTTCTTCTAACCATTTACAAATACTTTCATCACATTTTTTAACGAACTTTCCAGCCCAAGGAGTAACATCTTCTACAAATTTACCTTCTCTATCAACTAAGTTAATGAAAGTAATTCCATTAGCTTTTGCTACTAAACTATCGTCTTCACCATATGCAGGTGCTATATGAACTATACCTGTACCATCTGATAAAGTAACATAATCACCATGAATTACTTCAAAAGCTTTTCCTTCTACTTTACCAAAAGGCATTAATTGTTCATATTTAGTTCCTAAAAGTTCAGCTCCAGAGAATTCTCTAACTATTTCATAATCTTCTCCTAAAACCTTATCTGCTAAATCTTTAGCTAATATTAATATTTCATCTCCAACTTTTGCTTCTATATAAGTATAAGCTTTGTTTATACATAAAGCTAAATTTGAAGGTAATGTCCAAGGAGTTGTTGTCCAAGCTAATATGTACTTGTTATCTTCCCCTTCAACTTTAAATTTAGCAATACAAGTTAAATCTTTAACATCTTTATATCCTTGTGCAACTTCGTGAGATGATAATGCTGTTCCACATCTTGGGCAATATGGCATTACCTTGTGACCTTCATATAAAAGTCCTTTATCCCACATTTGTTTTAATGCCCACCAAACTGATTCAATATATGGATTATGATAAGTTACATATGGATTTTCCATATCAACCCAATAACCAATTTGATTAGTCATCTTTTCCCACATACTTACATAAGTAAATACGCTATCTTTACATTCCTTAACGAATTTTTCTACGCCATACTCTTCAATTTGTTCTTTACCTGAAATTCCAAGCTTCTTTTCTATTTCAAGTTCTACAGGAAGACCATGAGTATCCCATCCTGCTTTTCTTATAACTTTATACCCCTTCATAACCTTGTATCTTGGGATAATATCCTTCATAACTCTTGTTAATACGTGTCCAACGTGTGGCTTACCATTTGCTGTTGGAGGTCCATCATAGAAAGTGAAATATTCACCATCTTGATTCATATCAAAATTCTTTTTTATAACATTTCTTGCAGTCCAAAGATTTGCTACTTCTTTTTCAAGACCAACAAAACCATTTGGTAGTTCTACTTTTTTGTACATAAGAATTCTCCTTTCTTTACAACTATCAATTATTAAAATTATTCTCTTAAAGACATATTTTAATCATTTATTTTAAAATAAAAAAAACTTCATCCCAAAAGGACGAAGTGAATTCGCTATACCACCTAAGGTTAATAAACTTATAATATTCTATAAGCTCTAAATTCAGATACTTTCATATCCTATCCCTTAACGCGGGATAACGTGATAGCTTAATTGTAAAAACTTTCAGCCTCAAACTCCTAGGTGATTTTCCTTAAGTCATCTTATGATTTTACACCAACCAATCACTCTCTTAAAAGAATAAACTAAAGTACTTATCCTAATCATAGTCTTTAATGAAATTATTATATATTAAACAATTGTAATTTGTCAATTGAACCTAAAATTTCATATTTATTTTTTTAAACTCTATAAATTATCATACTCAAATAATAATTATTCTTATTTAATGTTGACTATTTTGGTATACTATGATTTAATATAGTTGTTGAAACGTATTACGCAAAATTTAATTAATAATTAATTTTTGTATTTCCTAATATCTTTGTATTTTGGAGGATTCGTTATGGAAAATAACTTAAATGCTGATATCCTTGATAAAATTACAAAAGTCTGCACTTGTAAATCTATCTCTAGAGCTAAGATTAAAGAAGCTATTAAAAATGGTGCCCATACCGTTGAGGAAGTTTCTAAAATAACTGGTGCATGCACTGGAAGCTGTCATGGGTTTAGATGCAAATCAAAGATTCAGAGTTTAATCGAAGATTATTCAAAATAATACAACTCCAAAACTCCCCTATAAGTTTAACGATTTAAACCACTTACAATTGTAAGTGGTTTTTTATTTTTTAATTTTATTATTTATCAATATTAATTTCTCTCTTCTTTTTAATTGCTTAATTGCATACTCGCGTTTCATGGCTTCTATTTTATCTTCAAATTCTTCAAAATAAACTAATTCTATTGGTAATCTAGCTTTTGTATATTTTGCTCCTTTTCCAGTTGAATGAGCTTTAATTCTTTTTTCTAAATTATTTGTCCATCCAGTATATAAGCTATCATCATTACACTTTAATATATAAACATAATTCATATAATAATACCTCTTTGCTATTTTATATTATTTATAATTATAACTATGAATAACTATATTTTCTATGCTTGTTGTTAATACTTATAACAAAGCACATAACACTAAACTAATAGTTATGTTATAATCGTATGAGAATTAATAGAAAAGGAGTAATTAATATTATGGCATGTAAATTTTTCTTACATCAAGGAAAAAATAAAAGAGCCGAGCAAGGCCGTCCTTGGATATACATAGATGAAATAAACGAATATGATGGTGATTATGAAAATGGAGATATTGTTGAAGTTTATAATCATAAAAACTACTTTATAGGTAAAGGCTACATAAATGATAGAAGTAAAATTACTATAAGAATAATGACTAGAGACATAAACGAAGAAATAGATGAAGAATTTTTTAAGAAAAGATTTGCCGCTGCATGGGATTATAGAAAAACTGTTATTGATACTTCATCTTGCAGATTTATATTTGGTGAAGCTGATTTCTTACCTGGTTTAACTGTTGATAAATTTGAAGATTATTATGTAATTCAAATATCAACTTTAGGAATGGATAAATATAGAGAATTAATTGTAAAAATATTAGTTGAAGAATATGGTGCTAAAGGTGTTTATGAAAGAAGTGATATAAAGACTAGAGAAATTGAAGGGTTAGAACAGACTAAGGGATTCTTAACTGCTCCATTTAATACTGATATTGAAATTATTGAAAATGGAGTTAAATACATAGTTGATTTAGAAAACGGACAAAAAACAGGATTTTTCTTAGATCAAAAAGAAAATAGAGCTGCTATCCATAGAATTTGTAAAAATAAAGATGTCTTAGATTGCTTTACTCATACTGGTTCATTTGCTTTAAATGCCGGCATTGCGGGTGCAAAATCAGTTCTTGGAATTGATGTATCTCAACATGCTGTAGATTGTGCTACAAGAAATTCTGAATTAAACAACTTACAAGATGTTGTAAAATTTGAATGTCATAATGCCTTTGATGTACTTGGAGATTGGTCAAGAGAAGGCAGACAATTTGATGTTGTTATTTTAGATCCTCCAGCATTCACTAAATCTAGGAATACTGTTAAATCAGCAATTAGAGGTTATAAAGAAATTAATCTTAGAGGCTTAAAAATGGTTAAACCAGGTGGTTATTTTGCTACATGTTCCTGTTCTCATTACATGAGTGAGGAACAACTAAAGAAAACTGTTCTTGAAGCAGCACATGATGCTAGAAGAACTTTAAGACAAATTGAAGTTAGAACCCAAAGTTCAGATCATCCAATTCTTTGGAATTCTGATGAATCATATTACTTAAAATTCTTTATTTTCCAAGTTGTTTAATCTTTAAAAATAAACATAATATCTTATCTTGTTATTAGATTTCTTGGCTACTAACAAAACGTTAGTAGCCTCTAACTTTTAAAATTAATAAAAAACTATTTATAAAGTTGTTAACTTATTCTATTTAAAATCTTTTCCTTGCCAAATATTATTATCTACAAGTGCCTTATCAATATCATTTAAAACTTCCCATTTTTTTAAACTCCACATAGGTCCAATTAAACTTTGTCTTGGAGCATCGCCCGTTAATCTATGTACTACCATATCCTCTGGTATCATAGCTACACCCTTACATATTAAATCAATATAATCCTCTTTGCTTAATAGCTTTAATTCTCCACTTTCATATTGTTCAACCATTTTAGTACCTTCCATTAAATGCAATAAGTGAAACTTGATTCCTTGAGCTTTAGAGTGTGCAACATAATCTATAGTTTTTAACATATCCTCTTTAGTTTCTCCTGGAAGCCCAAATATAGTATGTACAACAACTTCTATTCCTCTTTCTTGTAATTTCTTTAAACTACTATCAAAAAACCTCAAAATCATATCCTCTATTAAAGTTATGCGCTGTTTCATCATTTATAGTTTGTAACCCTAATTCAACCCAAAGATAAGTTTTTTTATTTAATTCTTCAAGATAGTCTAAAACATCATCATCTAAACAGTCTGGTCGAGTTGCTATAGATAAAGCAATAACATTTTTTTGAGATAATGCTTCCTCATATTTTCTTCTTAATTCTTCAACTGGAGCATAAGTATTAGTATATGCTTGAAAATAAGCAATATACTTACCATCCTTCCACTTCTTCTCCATCATTTCTTTTCTATCCTCAAATTGCTCTGTAATTGATAATATTCTACTTCCTGCAAAATCTCCTGAACCTCTGGCACTACAAAAAGTACATCCTCCTTTTGCAACCTTTCCATCTCTATTAGGACAAGTAAATCCTCCATCTAATGATATTTTAAATATCTTTTCTCCAAATTTATTTCTTAGGAAATAATTTAAACTGTGATACCTTTTTCCATTCCATTCCTTCATCATTTTTCTCCTTATATTAACTCTTCTATTTATCTTAAAATTAATTTTTATAATTAAAATAGAGGTCATGTATTTAAACATTAACCTCTTTTATTTTTACTATATTATAAATTACTTATCTATTAATTACAATTTAATCATTTCTTCAGACTTTATATTTAAACTATACTTACCAGTACTATTATCATTAGTACCATCTGTTTTATAAACACTTATAATTAATTTGTCTCCATCAAAATTCTCTGCTTTAACGCTATATATATCTTTATTAAAAGTATCATCTAATTTAGAGCTTATTTTAGATCCATCATCTGCTTTATATATATTTAATCTTTCTATTCCTGATTTATCTTTATAATTAACAGCTATATTATCATCTTCTTTAGAAAAAATAAAATTTTCTATTTGAACATTGTTTAATAAATCTACAGGTACAACCTTACTTGTAATAGGTTTTTCTAATATTTCTTGTAATTCACTTATTTGATTACCTTGAGAAGCCGTACCACTTGTTACATCATCAGTACCATTTTGCATTAATGTATTATCAATATAAGCAATACAAATAAATGCATTATTATCATCTACAGTAGAAATAGCTATCTTTTCTCCTGTAAATCCTAAAACTACTTTTCCAAAGTTATTATTTGGCACTTTTTCTTTATATACCATAATTTTATTATCTTTTAAATATGTATCCTTTGGAATATTATTTAAGCTTATTACTAAACTACTTTTTCCCCCTTTTTCTCCTATTATTCTTAATGAATTATTTTTTATATATAATTCCCTTTGTGGCTTTGCCTTAACTTCACTTATGCTGTAATTATCTCCATTTCTATTTACTTTTATAGTATAACTTTCTAAATCACTTTTTGGCTCTAAATTTGAATCTCTAACAACATTAAAAATATAATATGCAAATTCAGTACCTGCTATTGTTTTATCAAGTTGAAAACCAGCTAAATTTGAAACTCCTTCAGATAAATTAATATTACTTGAAACTAACTCATCTAAACATGCTTCATTAGCTTTTTCAATATTACCATTACTAACATTTATTAAGTAATTTGTTGCTAAATCCTTTCCTTTAAATACATCAAATAAATCTATAGCTACTTCACTTTTTTTTTCTAATTTACTACATCCACTTAACATACTTACAGTCAAAAGTAATGTAACACTTAAAAATCTTTTAATGCTAAACATATTAATTAATCTCCTCGCATATTTATTTCACCTATAAAAAATCTCTTAAATTTATTTTACCTAATAAAATATAGCTTATTCACAAAAAAAGAATAATTGTAATGTAACCTTTATATATTAGATATTAGAAATATATTGGGGGGATATGCGTGAAGAAAGATTTCACTAAGATTTTTCAAATTGCTGCTGTATTTATTGGAACAATTGTTGGTGCTGGACTTGCTTCTGGTAAAGAAATTACTCAATTTTTCACTTCTTTTGGTATAACTAGCTTTTTGGGAATACTCTTTTGTGGAGTATTTTATATATTGATGGGCTCAATAATAGCAAAAATAGGTATGAAATATAATCTTAATTCCTATAGTGATGTTTTAAAAATAATAAGTCCTAATTTACTTGGTAAAATAACTGGAATCATAACAACTTTTTATTTAATTTCTAGTGCCTCAATCATTCTTGCAGGAAGTGGTGCTTTAATTAATCAGTTCTTTGGAATACCTAAAATTATTGGTACATTAATAATGCTTTGTCTTGCTTGCATCTTTTTACTTAGAGATACAGAAGGACTTATTGAAGTAAACTCCTTTATTGTTCCTGCTCTATTGTGTACAATTACTTTTATTTTAATTTTTTATTTTTTATTTTCTAGAGATTCAATTTCACTACAACATATATCTAGATTTGAACCTCCTAAAAATGGTGTTATTGTTTCTACCATACTTTATGCTGGATATAATATACTTTGTTGTTCTGGTGTTTTGGTTCCATTAAGTAATGAAACTAAAAACTCTAAAGTCATGGTTTATGGTATTGCCTTAGGTGCTTTAGGATTAACATTATTGTCTTCCGTTATTAATTTATTACTTTTAGCAAATCAACCTTATATATTTGAACTTGAAATACCATTACTTTTAGTTGCACAAAGATTCGGTAACATTATGCAGGCTTTATTATTAGTAATAATTTGGCTTGAAATGTTTTCTACAGAGGTTTCTGATGTATATTCAATTAGCAAAACACTAGAACAAAGTTTTAATATTAAATTTAAGAAAGGAATTTTTATAGTTTTAGCAGTAGCACTACCAATATCTCAAATTGGCTTTTCAAATTTAATCTCAACACTATATCCCCTTTTTGGTCTACTAAGTTTAATATTCATAACACAATGTATTTATTTTTATTATAAACATAAATCAGAACTTAACTAAACTGCTCCTTACGTGGAAATAAATTTTAAAGTTTTTTATTTCCACGTAATAAGCAAAATTATTTAATTAATCATCAAAGTAATTCATTTTTGGTACTTCTTTTGAATTTAATATATCAAAAGATAATGGTGGAATAAACGTCCTTTGTTTAACAGATGACCTTAATTCTGCAATTCTAGTTACTCCAACATATACATCTGATATTTTATACCAAGTTGCATAATCTACAACTCCTGTTTGTGGTAAATTAAATACTCCTTGAAATACCTTAACTGCTTCTGCTGTCTTTGAACCATAAATTCCATCAACTGCTGATTTAGGTATTAAAGGATAGTTTTTAGATATTCTATTTAATTGTTCTTGAATTGTTTCAACTTCAGTTCCACTAGAACCTATAGTTAAATCATATCCAGGATAAGAACTAGGACTTCCCTTTACAACTTCTGCTGTAACTAATTCAATATCATTTCCATAGAAACTTGTTAATATTTCATATGGAGTTTTTCCTTCATCTCCAAGATATTTACTTCCCCATTGCGTCATCCATCCAGGACATTTAACATTTTTACCATCACAGTATTGAGTTAATAAAGGTTGCTTCCTTCCTTCCCTTCTTATATATCTTGAAAAAATATCATCAACGACTACGCTTATACTGTCATATATATTTCTTCCATAAGTAAAAGAATGATCATATGCTGTTGAATTTGTAATATCATAATTTTTTCCCTTTCCTCTATACCATTCTGTATAAATTCTATTTAAGGTAAATGATATTATTGCATAAATATTTGCCCTTATTGTACTTTCTGGCCAAGTTGAATATATTTCACAAGATGCTACATTTTTAATGTAATCTTTATATAAAACTTTATAATTTGGTGCTGATGTATTACTTGGTGTTCCTGTATGAACTGTTATAAATTCAGGAACAACAGGCTTTGGAAGAACAACTCCACTAGTTGGTGGTGGCAATGGTTTATCTACTTCTTCTGGAATTTTGGCTGGATAATTACCATTTAAAGTATTAGGAGATATATTTATTACGTCCGCTCTTTGCAATCCTCTATTTTTATTTTCTATTAATTGACATTGTTGTATAGCTGTTTGCCCTGGGAAAATTTGAATTCCATTTATAACAAGACTTTGAAACCCTTCTCTTTCTATTCTTAAATCATATAAACTATAAGGTGTTGGTTGTGATGGCTCTTGTGAATATTGTAATGGTGGTGCATCTAACTCTATTGTTTGAGATTCACCTGATGAGTTAGTAACTAAATTTATTTCTTTACTATCTCCTGTTTCATTTGCTGATGGTATTAAAACTGCCTTACTTCCATCTACTGGTATATAAGTATCACCTACAAAACATTGTATTTTTAATCTGCCCTTTTCAGCCATAATTACTCCTCAATATATATTAATCCATTAATATTAATATGCTTATTATATATCTTTAGTTACTAAACTATATTTCTTTAGGTTTTCTTACAAATAAATTTCCTACACTATATTCATCATAACTATTCATTTCTCTAGATGTATCTTTTTGACCATAAACTTCTTTTATAATATCAAATACTCCTTGCAAATCAAAAATTCCATATCCCCATTCTCTATTTGGATAAATATCTCCACTTCTTGTCCTGCTTCCTGCAATAATATATGATCTTACTTGTGGTGTATATATTGCTGGTTGATTTTTATTAACTATTGCCCATTGTAAAATCAAAGCACATCCTCCAGCTACTACAGCTCCAGCTACTGAACCACCAGTTGCTACTCCTGTTCCTCCACCAGGTTTAAGAACTGTTGCACTTACACCACCAGCTGTTATATCCGGCTTTATTCTATTATCCCTTGTATATCCTCTACCTGATTCACTTACAATGGCATTATTATTTTGATTATAATATGAAACACTAATAGCACCAGTAGATGAACTAGGAACTGTTAATGTTGTATTTGAAGTAGAATTTAATAGCTTAGTATCTGGTTCTAATAATTCTCTCTGAGGTATCCAAGCATAATAACTTCCATCAACTATATATAAACCTTTTAATCTTAATTTCCATACTCCCTCTCTTAAATTACTAGCTTTTATAATAATTACAGAATCACCAGTTATATAATCAGGACTACTAAAATTTATAATCATTTCCGTTTCTTCATAAGTAAATCTTATTTTTTGATTTCTAGACAACTTTGATGTTAAATTACCTATTACCTCCCCAGATGGTGATACTATTGATAGACTTACAATATTAGGCTTATTAATATATATTTGAATTGGTAATACTTTCTGATTTTTTCCTACTCTAAGTTCTATATCATTAATATCACCAGCATTTTTAATTGCTCCTTCAACATGTGTTTCAGTATTTCCTTGATTTCCTGTATTAGTTACTATTAATGTTCCAACTTGCCTTGAATAATTTTCTATAGGTCTCTCCAAAATACCATCACCAGAATGTGCAGCCATATTAGTTCCAAGTGGTATATATATAACTATTGGCCTATTAAATTCATTCCCTACCGATACTGCATATCTAAGTCCTAAAAGTATATTCCAAGCAGTATATGCAACTTTTCTAGAATCTATATATGATTGATTTAGTTCAACCTCACTTGCTCTTTTAAGCTTTACCACTACAAATTCACAATCTGGTGCTGCTCCTTTTAATTCTGGATTTATACCCCTCCCTCCAACAATACCAGAAACCATTGTTCCATGACCAATTTCATCTTTAGATGGAACTATTGCATAGGGATCCTGTCCTTTTTCTTTTGTTGATATAGCTTCTGTTATTTGTTCCTCCGTAAATTCTTTACCATACTTAATACCATATATATTTTCTGTTGCATTTAATGTTTGATCCCATAGTCTAAGTATTCTAGATGTTCCATCTTCCCTTTGAAACTCCTCACTTAAATAATCTATTCCAGTATCAATTATTCCTACAAGTACACCTCTACCATTTAACCTTAAATATGGATTATTATTAAATGTAGATGCCCCACTATCTTCAACTGGAGATATATCACTTAATGTAAATATTGGTGGCAAATCAAAGTCAACTATACTATTAGCCAAGTTACTTATTTCATTAATTTTATCACTTGGAACTATTATAAGTGCAAAAGTTTCAGATATCATTGTTCCTTCTACACCTGGTATTTTTAAAATTTCGTTAAGTCTTTCTTTATTAGGAACTTCTATTAATAATACCATTGAAGCTTCATCTTGATCACTTTTACTATTATTAGAGTTAATTTGCTTAACTACGTTTCCTTGACCTGATTTTATAGATTCGTCTTTATTTGTATTAGAGTTTGATTCATCTTGTCTAATTAATTTATCAAACCTAGACCCTAATTGTTCTAAAGTTAATCCAATGCTATTATATGCACATACTTCTCCATATCCCCAAGCCGGATCTGGATAAATAACTCCTCTTTTTTCCTTTTTAGCTCCACTAATTAAATAATACTTTAATCTTTGACCATACAAATAAGGGTCATTTTTTTTAACTATTCCCCATTGCATCATTAATGCACATATACCTGAAACATTTGGTGTTGCCATAGATGTTCCTGTTTTTCTATCAAAAGACTTATCAGGAATTGAAGAATAAATATTTTCTCCTGGAGCTACTATATCTGGCTTTATATATTGACCAACATAGGGCTTTCCTCTTCCACTAAATGGTGAAATATTATTTGTTAAATGGTTATAACTTCCAACAGAAATAACATTGTTTACAGTTGCAGGAATTCCTAACGTATTATCTATAGTTGGATCTAAAAACTTTGTTGTTATATTCAGCCCTTCAGATATTGGTAACCATATATTAAAAGCTCCCTTATACTCATCCACTTTTTTAATAATTAACTTCCATTGTCCCGGTGATACAAATTCATTAACTCCCCTAAGTATAATTCCAACTTCTCCACTAATATCAAAAGGCTTAGATCCCGTATCATATATTTCAAAAACAGTTCTTCCAAGCCTTCCTTCTCTAAAGCCTTCTGCTAAAAATATTTCTCCACTACTTACACCACATGGACATTCAAGCTCTATGCTAATCTTAGGTAAAATTGATTTATATATGTTTAATGCTATAATGGCTTCTGCATCCCCTACATTAAAATAAATTTCATTTACATTTTTTAATTCTCCTGAAATATGATGTGATGCCTCTGCTTCATTACCTGCCGCTATTACTATAGTTTCTTTTTCTAATATTGTTGCTATATTTATATATTGTTCAAGTAAACTGCTTCCATTATGAGCCCCATCATTAGTACTTAAACTCATATTTATAACTAAAGGTAATTCTAATTCTTTTGATTTATCTCTTAAAAATTTTAAACCTTTCATTATTTGAGTACTAAGTGCAAATCTAGTTCTCGCAACTTTAACCATAGCTATTGAGCTATTTGGTGCTACTCCATAAAACCTCTTATCTATTTTTCCACCACCACAAGCAATTCCAGCTACATGTGTTCCATGACCAGCTAAATCTATAGAATTAACTATAGAAAACGGATCTGGTGATTTTAATGCTTCATTTATAGCATTACTATCAAATATTTTTCCACCTTGATCTAAATCATAAATATATTTTATTCTAGTTGTTCCATCTTCATTTATAAATGAAGGATGAGTATAATCTATTCCTGTATCTATAAATCCAACTAATATTCCACTTCCATCTAAATTGTATGAACTAACAGTTTGTGGAATACAAGACGCCCTATTTGCTGATTGATCTGTAGTATACAAACTCTTTGGTAGTTCTATATATTGAATAGCAGGATTCAATGCTAAATCAACTAACTTATCCACAGGAATCGTAACAATTCCAAAATTATACCCTAAATCCTCATACTTTCCTCCTAAGTTATCCACAATTTGAGTTACTTTATCCACACTATCCCCAGAAATTATAATAACTTCTATTTCTGATTGCATATTTTTTGCTAAAAAACTGTTTGACACATTTAATTTTCCCAAAACTTGAGATGGTAAGTTTTTTAATAATCCTAAATAATTTTGATTTGAGCTATTAGTTTCTATATTATCAACTCCTGATAAAATCACTTTTTATATTATATGCTTTTACATTAATTTTGAGTTAATGGTATAAAAAAAAGTGCTTAATAGCACTTTTCTATAATCTAATTTCTATTCTTTCCAATTTTGCAATTACTGATATCTCTTTAGATTCTACAGTTTCAGTCATAAGAGCTCCCCCGTTACTTACAAGAAGTAACTTTGAATTTCCTAGACTCTTTATTTGTCTTACTTTCCTACTTCCCTTGTAATCAACTAAAAATATACCATTATTACTTACTTCTTTTACTAAATGTGCAAAAGCTAAATCCCCTTGCATCATTCTAAATCCAGACATTTCATTATCTTGAATTTCTAAATACATAACCTTGTCTTGTGGAAAACCTTCTACCTTATTTGAATGTATAGGTAATTCAATTTTCCCTTTAACATTTTTTAAACTATAATCATAAATTGGAACATTCTTTAAAACAGATGAAAATGCGTTATCCCAAACTTCCTCTGTTTCTATCTTTGCTATCTTTTTATTAGTTGTAGCATAACTTTTTCTTTCTTCCATTAACGCTTCATCTGTTACAACCATACTTACATCATTTAAATCTGTTTTTAAAATTTTAGCAGCTTTATCTATAAATGATTCTTGTACAATTCTTCTTCCTGTTTCAACTTTTCTGCAACTCCTAATTTTTTTGCAAGTGCTTTTTGTGTCATTCCAGACTTTACTCTTGCTTCCTTT
>Ga0224737_10009_pt1 | contig 29333 bp, 25 predicted proteins | sample LIM_B_Water_Pos_FD_161632 | JGI IMG/M metagenome (GOLD analysis project Ga0224737, IMG submission 161632) | Enriched cells from gastrointestinal tract of the lab mouse from Pacific Northwest National Laboratory (PNNL), Richland, Washington... | ecosystem: Host-associated > Mammals > Digestive... | reverse complement strand
CTGTTCCCACCTTCCCTGGCACAAATAAAAAACACCCCTGTATATACAAAAATATATATTTCCGAAAGTCTTCTCTTTCCACTTGCCAACAGCGTAGTCACACTACATAACCCCAAAAAGGTCTGCATTGTCACCAAATACACTGCCTTTCTTCCGAGAAGGCGCCCCCCCCAATAGATAAAAAGTGCCGTTCCCGGCGGATAAGCATAAAAATCAAAAAGAGACGTATTTTTATCAGGAAACGTATGATACATAAGCAAGTACTTTGCAATAGGCCCATAATGAGAAAAATTGCTTGAGGCAAACATAACACCCTGCGAATCATAAAGCTTCCAAAGCAACCAAATACAAGCCCCACATACTGCTGCGGTTTTGAGCAAATTTCCTCTAATTATCCAGGTATAACTGCGAAAACCGAATGCTAATCCAGCCAACCCAAACATGGTCAGCAGCAGAGCTCCTGCCATCAGAAGGTGAAACAGTCCAAATACAAAAAGTACACATACGACACAAGCACAAACATGCAATGGTATAATTTCTTTTTTTAATTTAAATAATCTTTTATCCCAAAAACACAGCCCTGCAAAACTGCCTGCCAGCAATACTCCGCCCAAAACACTCTGCATATTCTTATCTCCGTACCAACTACTATGGTAACTATCGTATCTGGAAGAAATTTCTTATTCTTCTTCATATTTCTTCTCTTCTGTAAACTTTAAAACAATGATGACCCACCCGGTCTTTCTCCGGCGGCAGCTGCATATAATCACCATATTCATGTCTTAGCACCCGGTCATATTCCTTCGGAACCCTGAACTCATATTTATCAAAGGGCATCCTGATCGTCTCATCAAACCAACTTCTCGGGAAAATATCTTTTTCTCCCCAGGAAAGCCAGATCACACAGCCAACATACTCGCTGCGGTCGTAATCCTTTATCCCTGCCAACTTCTGCAATCTGTTCTGAAAAAAATCCTTTCCTATCAGCCTGGAAACTAAATATACCGGATACTTGATAACCTTTCTCAGCCTCGATTTTGTGGTCTCAAAAGCAAAATGCTGTCTGGTAGCCTGATAACACAGGGACGACAGCCTGTCTCCTTTCAGCCCATAAGAAACTGCTTCCTTTTTCGTCATACCCAGACCGTCATATGGATAAATATCAATAAAGACTCCCATGCCAAACGGTTTCTCATTTTCCATTCTGATCCTGTAGCGGTCATCACTGATCCGCGTGATCATATATGGATATTCCGGACATTCCTCTCTGTTAAATACTCTCAAATTCGGATAATTGTTGACATGCTGCTTCATATATTCCAGAAATCGCTCATAATCCGGACGAGGCATCATAATATCCACATCATCATCCCACGGAATATAACCATGGTGACGTACTGCTCCTATGAGTGTACCGTAGATCAGCGCATATCGAATTTGCTGTTCTTCACAAATTTCTGCCACTGTATGCAGTATTTCCAACGAAATTTGCTGTGTTTCCTTTATAGTAAGTTCCTGCATTTTTCTGTCCCTTCAAGAGCCCGTCGACTGTAAAATTTGTTCATTCATAATTTTGCTGTAAAAGGTATCCGTCCGCTCAAACTGATCACTTGAAAACTTATAGCTCAGCTTGTGAAAAGGCTCCTGCCCTGTCACACAGTCGAATAGCTGCTCATTATACTCTTCAAACAGCCTCAGCAATAAAATATGCGGCCCTTCATTATCCCTTGGAACCACTCTTTTCCAGTCTTCTACATTATGCTCCAACGCAATACACATGAAATCATGGAAAAGGTAATAGTCCACCATATCCTTATGTGTCAGCCAGTATTCATAACAAAGATACCTTGTCAGCATCAGCACTTTATTATTGGCAGATGCACTTATAAGCCAGGAGGAAACAAATGCAGACTGCCCGTCCAGCCCTGGCTTTAACGCCTGATAAAAAAACAGATCAGAGTCAAAAAAATAATCCGGAATATCCTCCCGCTTGCAGGTACAAAGAACGGTTGCATCTATCCACATTCCCCCATATCGTATAAGCAACTCCAGGCGAAGCAAATCTGTCATATGTGTATTGCTGATCTGTCCCAACCTCCATTTTTCCATGATATATTCGGGGAACCTGACATATTTTCCCATATTCTGTGCGGTGATCAATATTATGTCACGATCTGTCAGATTATCCTGCAGCGATTGATAGCATCTGCGAACCAACTCCGGCGCATTCTCCATCCCCTGAAACCAACACACCCACACTTTATTTGACTGCCTGTGCGGCAAATTATCTTCGTACCGGTCGTTGAATGCAAGAATTTTAGCAGCATACTTTTTTTCCAGCTTTTTCTTTATCTTATACTCCGCCGCCAAGCGCAATATTTCAAGCGCTTTCCTGTCCTTGCCCAAAATTATGAACTCAAGTATTGCGGTACCCAGCGCTCCTCCTCGGAAGTATTGCCTCAATAATCCCAAACCGCCCTGCCTTCTGAATATCTCTTTTATTCCCATTCCATCAACCTTTGTCAGATTTATTTATTTGTAATTACAATAGATCTAGTTTTTCTTCTGCGCATTAACATCTCCTTGCGTTTTAAAACAAACATCGCCGCCAATATTCCCAAACTTACGAGACTGAAACAAATTCCGGCCTTTAATCCCGGCGTCGTATATTTCAACTCTATCCTGTAATCCCCAGCCGGGAGACTGCAGCCCATAAATATAACACTGCTTTTCTTCAGTTCCGTTTCTTCGCCGTTCACATAAGCCTTCCATCCGGTGCTGAACGGAAGGGCATATTGAATATGTCCTTCCTCAAGAACTCTAAGTTCACTTTGTATGGCATTAACAGAAAAATGTGTCTCTTGCTCAATAGAATCATACATATCTCGTTCATATGTCTTCAGTTCATTCATTGGTTGAACCACTACTCTGAGTGAACTGAGCTTGTATTCACCCGCGCGGATAAAATACACCTGCAGCTTGCTGCTCTCTCCGACTTCATGGTATCCCAAATTACAAATAAAAGAATCTCTTCCATATCCATATTGATTATCCGGTGTCGGGTATTTGATTGACTTCCAAGTTTTGTCATACCCAAATTGAATCTCTGCAATACTTTCTTCCTTCCATTTCAGAGACTTTTTCAAATTCTGCCATTTTTGATTGCCGGAAACTTTATCAGCCTCTTCTCTGTCAGCTTCTCTAAAGGGGTTTGTCCCTTTATATTCCATACCCTCTATCACTACATATAACTCTCCAGCCCGAGGAACTTCAGACAGTTCAAGCGTAAGATATGCTTTGTCCTTCTCAACAATAAATTTTCCTTCTTCTGTTTTTACGTCATCATTGTCGACAATTGTATACTCTATTTCCCGATTGCTTATCTTCAGAAGTCCTTCTGCCTGGTTCTCACCTTCAACAACCGCTGCCTGCAGCAAAATCTCCTGACGATCTTCAAGCGCAGCCGCTTCAAACGCCTGCGGAGAAATGGTATTTTTATAATACCTTATGAGGTCAATACTGCTATTGTCGCTTTTGTACAGCGAGTAATTACTTCCCTCAATTTTCTCATCCGCAATTTTTTCATCAAATGAATAGGGAATGTCTTTCTCTTCCCCTCCTTTTACCAAAAAATACTTAACCCCCAAAAAATCTTCGATCAGCCGCCTGCTGTCTACGCCTCTGGACATCGCTCCAAAATAGGAGGAAATGCCTGTCATCGTAAGAAAATCCAACGTAGTAGACGATGCAGTACTCCAATAATATTCTGTCGATTTTATAAAGTGATACAGGCTTTGATTATATCGAGTCAGCGCCCCCCCTGACTGGTCTATTCTGCAAAATCTGTCCTTCTCTATATTATGTCCGGCTATTCTCGCAGGAGTATTGTTCACTTTATCATATACATCCCCCAAATTGATCCGATTGCCGAAAGTTGCCCCAATTCCCTGTGTCAAATTAAAAATTCCCGCAAAAATACAAACAAACGTGAGAATCTGAAATTTTTTATGGGAACTATCTTGATTCAGCAATATACATCCCAAAAAGAAAATGGCGCATATAAACAATCCCCAAAATACACTCGAGGTTCTATTGCTTTCATATGCCAGGCAAACCCCACCCAGACAAAGTATCGCAGCCAGCACCTTTCGCTTTTCCGATTCGCTGATTTCACCCAGTTCTGCGATTCCCACAGTCGTACAATACGCCATCCCAAATGCAAGCATATATGTCCAACGATTACCCACATAGGAATTCCCATTCAACAAGTGGCCAAACCATGGAATCATCAGACATATTGCCGTTATCCCAACGGTTATTTTCAGATATTTTGACTTTGGTCTGACCAGCAAGAAAATCAAAAGAACCACCGCAACAGGACTGAAACCAAAATATTCACTATAGGTTGAACCTGTGTTAAAAATATATCCGGGCAACGACAAATAGTAGCTTAATTCATATAAAAACGGGACATGAAACTCTGTACCCACTCGCGCATTCGTCAACATGGAAATACTCACAGGAAAAATCAGAAAACCAAACAGTCCCAATGCAAGAATACTGTTGAAAAGAAAAGCTCCAGCATATTTAAATGCCCGTTGAATGTCAAATTTATTTATAATCACATAGATTATGCAGTATAAAATAATGCCAAAGACCGCCATATAATAAAAATACACACTGCTGCAGGCAAACAGACCGCTGCTGATCACATATACTCCGAATTTTTTCTCTCTGAATGCCTTTTCTACACCCAACAAAACAAACGGAAACCATACTAGTGCCGACTGAAATATAATCTGGGATATACATGGGCCAATATTAAACCCGCAGCTTAAATAAATGATACTTCCAGTCAGCGTACTGAACCTGCTGTTTCCTCTGTAAAAAGAATATTTTGAGAATGCAATTCCCATAACATATGTTCTTAATACCATCAGAAACCAGAAAAGGTACTCTGTGTATTTTGCCGGAACCACAGCAGAAAGAATATTAAACGGATCTCCAATCCCATAATGACTGAATGTACTTATAATATCTGCTCCGTATTGCAGGTCAAAATCATATAACGGTATATTAAAATCGTGATGTATAAAAATGTTCCTGATAATCTGTCGATACCATTTGCCGATATAAGTCAGTGCAGTATAGTGCTGATTGATGTTGTCACCTTGGATCCCCATGGAAGATCCTCCCGGTAATATCCAATAATACATAAACAACATAGCCACAAGAGCCAGGCATGTATACTGAACCCAGTAATTACTCCAGATCCGAACGAGTCCTCTTTGTGATTTTTTCTCAGCCGTTTTCATCTTTGACCTTCCGCAATGATATATTCGATAAAATCCCGCACCGCGCCTTCTCCCCCCTTATGCGGCGCAATGTATTCGCATAGCTCCTTCACTTCCGGCACGGCATCCGCCGGGCATCCTGTCAGCCCGCCGGCTTCTCTTATGGGTTGCAGACACTGTATGTCTAATATGTCATCCCCTATATACGCGGCATTTTCCAGCGAATACCCTTCCTCCTCTGTACCGTAGCCCGCTATGATTTTCTCCAGACACTCCAGCTTTTTCCTCACTCCCTGGTGAATCTCCGTTATGCCCAGCTCCCTGCACCTGTTTACAACAATCCTGCTTTCCCTTGCCGTGATAATAATCGGAATAATGCCATTTTCCGGAAGCAGCTCTTTGATGCCGCACCCATCCTTTATGTTGAATGCCTTGCACATCTCGCCAGTCTCCCCCATATAGATCATTCCGTCCGTCAGGGTGCCGTCCACATCCATCACCAAAAACCTGATCATTCTCTGTCTCCTGTTTCCCCCATTTGCAAAAGTTCTTCTGCCTCGGCCAGCACTTTTTCTTCTATCTCCGGCAGAATTTTCCCTGTTTCCCACTTGATCTTCGGGATCAGCAGCGTATCCTGGGGCAGGATGATGTTAAGCAGACAGGGTTCCCCGTCCTCCAGCCAGTCCCTGTAATCCTCCAATCCTTCATAGGAGGACAATGTTGCCGCTTTTATCCCGTAGGCTCCTGCTATCTTTTCAAAATCCGGCACCGAATAGCCGCTCTGTGCCGTTGTCTGTGCATATCTGCCCCCATAAGAGCCCTGCTGTATCTCGCTGATTTTCCCCAGCACATGATTGTTTACCACCAAAATCTTTACCGGCAGTCCTTCCCGCACCACGGTCTCCAGCTCCTGTATATTCATCTGAAGTCCGCCGTCGCCGGTAATGCAGTAAGTAATCCCGTTGCGGCCGGAGATAGAAGCGCCGATTGCGTAGGGAAGCCCGCATCCCATAGAGCCATATCCTCCGCCAATCAGAATCCTTCCCCGGTGGCCTTTCAGCGCAAGGGACTGGGCACACCAGCATTCATTCTGGCCCACGTCAACCGCAACCACAGGATCCTCCGGCAGCAGAGAAGCAATCTTTTCCATTACCGCATTTCCCACTTCCCTGTCACAGTCCGACAGCAGTTCCTTTGCCTCCATGCATCTTCCAAGCCATTCCGAATAGTCCGGGATATCTTCCGCCAGAAGCCTGCGCATGAAATCGGCCGCGTCCATCAGGTGTTTTTCTTCCGATTCCTTGATGTTGCGGCTCAATTCATATTGGTCAATGTCTGCACGAATCAGTTCCGCTTTCGGCGCAAAACGTTCCTTGATGTGCCCTGTCTGCCTGAGTCCCAGCCGCGCACCCACACAGAGCAGCAAATCGCACTCCGCGAGGATCATGTTTGAGACACGGTTGCCATAGGTTCCGATAAATCCCAGATGGATGTCGCCCTGTGCCAAATCTACCCCATTCATTGTCGTAAGTACCGGAATGTGTGTTTTCATCGCGAATTCCAGGATCAGCTCCGCCGCCCCTGCCGAACGCGCGCCGCTACCTGCCAGCAATACCGGTTTTCTGGATGTTGTACGGAAAATCAATGAGGACACCTCCCTTCCTGCCTGATACAGCCATGTTATACGCCCTTGATATCACGTCCTGAAATTCCTCGGCGCTGTTGGGAGTAACGGAATATTTTGTAATGTGACGGGTCATAGACACGATATCCATCTCCTGGAATCCGTTTTGCCGTATCCCCGAGAACCCTTTCATCTCATTCGTAGGCACATTTCCGCATATTCCCATCACCGGAATTCCGTCAAACCATGCGTCTGCCAGTCCCCCAAGGGCATTTACCGCCCCCGGCCCGGACGTGGTAAAATACACCCCCAGCCTGCCGCTGGCCCGTGCATACCCATTGGCGGCAAAAGCGCATCCCTGCTCGTTGTAACAGACATGTATCTTCAGCTCCGGCCTGCTGTACAGTGCATCCATAAAGGGAACTATATAGCCGCCTGCATATCCGAAAATGTCTGTTGTCCCCTGCCTGATCAGGTAATCTACCAAATATTCTGCACAGTTCATCAGCAGCTTCCTTTCCTGCTAAAATCAGCAACAGCATTCTGAAGGACATGAAAATCCGATTTTGAATAGCCTGCTCCATACCGTTTGCGTGCTTCCGGTGACATACTCCCGATCACTTCATACATGTCCCTGTAACTGCAGCCGGTGTTTTTTTCCAGATAACCGATATTATCCACATGGGCACCCTCTGTTCCACAGATAAACATGGGGATATCATATCCCCAGTATACTTTCTGCCTTATCGGAAGCAGATACCGTTCAATTGTGTCCAGCAGGGCTGACAAATCGTACTGCTCTCCATAGTGTTTATTCACAAAATCGGCAATCACTTCCGTGCCGGCATTTCCGGCTCCCCGCCCCATACCGTACAGGGAACCATCTACTGCCACGCTCCTGTCTGATTCCACCGCCATGGAAATCAGCTGCTCCGCAAGCGCACAGGATAGCTGCAGATTGTTATGTGTGTGCAGGCCGATCTTTATTCCCTTTTCCAGCTGACTGTCCATCTGTTTGAATATCCGGATCAAATCCTCCAGGTACATTGCGCCAAAGGTGTCTACGATTGCCAGCGCTTCCGGCTGAAACTCGTTTACCGACGCAATCAGCGATGCCCTTTCTTCCATGGTATACCCCACTGCGTCCATGGGCTGTACAAAAACATGGTATCCCTTGTCTTTCGCCTTCCTGCAAAATGTCAGGGCTTCCTCACGCTCATGCTTTGCAAAAGATATCCGCAGGCTTTGAAAGGATTTCCCGTCGCAGACGTCCAGGTTCTCTGCGGAGTACCGGCTGTTATCACAGAATCCCACCATTTCCGATTTCCCCGTATCCTGCGGAATATATTTCCTGGCTCCCTGGGAATTATGATATACAATGGTCTCTCCGTTCACCTTATCCTGTAAAAAGCCTGTTTCAATGTAATCGATCCCCGCTTTCACCAGTCCGCTGATCACACCGCTTACAAACTCAGGATCCGAGTTCTTTTCCAGCAAGTATCCTCCGTCCCTGATCGTACAGTCAGTTATTTGTATGCTCATTCTTCATTACCTCCTTATAGATGGCATTGCAGATCTCAAAATCCTCCGGATAGTCAATATCCATGGCTTCTATTCTGCCAACCTCACAGATATATGGATTTACACCGACCCGCCTGTTATATTTCCGGAAGGTTTCTTTTTTGAACACATATGCGATACAGGTTTCCGCATAAATCAAAGGCAGATCCTGTGTGCGAGGAAAATGATCCGGATCAAAATTGATCGGAGCTCCTTCCTTCCACAGGAATGTCTTTAAGCTCTCTGCGCAGAACGCACTGTCATATTCCCCTGAAGCCACCTGTGCAATGCACTTATCCATGGTCTCTGCCCTGGCAAAGGGGGAGGTGGTGTGGGTATTGACATAAATGTCCGCATCCACCGTCTTCATAAATTCTCCAATGATATCATTTGCGTTCACGGTATCTGCATCCAGATATTCCGGCCGTTTCAGAAAGGTGACGCCGGGGAGCACATACTCCCGGATGGCCTCGTCTGCACAGTAAATGTAGGTTTCATCTATCCTTTGCGACTCCAGGCATGTCTTTTGAATAAAGGTCATCAGGGGAGTGCCGTCAAAAAAGGGCTTTATATTTTTTTGGGGGACTCTTTTACTCCCCAGCTTAATCGGGATCAATGCTACTGTTTTCATAAAAACCTTCTCCTTTTCTGTCAGACCAATTTTTAATACATCCATCTCTTGGCTATAATCTCGTGTATTCAGCCTGCCTTACTTCCGCCTCCTGTATCTGTTTATTAATCCCTCAAGCAATTCATTTTTACTATACTTCATATATATTACAGTCAGCAAAACGTATATTGTTGCTCCCAAGAGTATTTGGACGATCAAAGACGCAACACTATCATTCAATTCAAAGGCCAGAAACTTAACCGCCATATACATTACCATGCCAAATCCCATATAAGGAACCGATTTTTTTATATAAGTCTTCAGTTCCATATTCTTTCTCACAAAATATCCCTGTATAATACACACACCGCCCTCGGCAATCACGGTGCCAACCACCGCGCCCTCAGCTCCCAACAGTGGAATCAAAAGCAAATTCGCAACAGCATTAACTCCGGCACTGACAATTACAGCGGTAATATATTGGCGATCCATTCCATGCGGGATCATGTACTGCGTTCTGATAAAGTTGCCAAACGCACTGAACGGCAGGGCGACACACAAACCAACAAGCAATACATCACACTGCGCAAATTCATTTCCCCAATAAAGCGGCGCAAACAGATGCGCTACCGCTGCAATTCCGAAAGAAAAAGAAAAGGCACAAAACATAATGATTTCTATGGATAACCCCATATAGCGCTCCGCCTTTTTTGCATCATTCTTTGCGGCAAGCATCGACATTCTCGGCATCATTACAGTTCCAACAGATAAAATAACGGTTTTTACGCAGTTGGTTATTTTTTCCGAGTTTTCGTAAAATCCCAGCTGAATCTTAGAGCTTAAGGAACCAAGCATAATCTTATCCATAATGTTGTATAAGCTTGTTGCCAGAACCGGAATAAACATAACCAGCATTGGCTTTATATTGGCCAGGACAATATCCTTTTGGGGTTTTCCCAACCTGATATACGTCCTGACACATGCCCACATGAAGCCTTCGCTGGCCAGCGCTCCTACAGCCAATACCAGACAATACTTCCACAAATCATCCGAATTTCTGACGAATAGAAAAGTTGCGGCAAATGTCGCAATCTTGATAATTATATTTCTGATTGATGTATATTTAAACAATTCCAAGCCAAAAAACAGCCAGTTTATATCCAGCATATAAGAAAAAATGTAGATAAGCTGAATCCAAAAGATATTTTTGAATTCCACCGATAATGTCGAAACATAAATTATATATACCGATACCATCAGGCAAGACATCAAAAACTGAATGAAATAGATACTGCAAAATATTACACTTACTTTATTCTTGTCCTCTCTGTTCTTTGCTATTTCTCTGTTTCCGTGATTTTTTACCCCCAACATGGAAAACATTCCAAAATAGGCTGCTATAGAATAGGTAAATGAATAAATACCGATTTTTTCAGCTCCCAGTACTCTGGATATATACGGAGCCGTAATCAAAGGCAAGCTCAGTGCCAGTACTTCATACAGCATCTGATAAAATATATTTACTTTTACACTTGTCTTTTTCGCCTGCTTCATAAACTGTTGTCTTATCTTCCTCTATACAGGTTGCCGTACACATTCCCATGATTGCATGAATCCATACTCCCATTAAGGTTTTGCTGTTTGCGCTGATCATCAGGGAACATACTATGACACCAAAAACGGACATTATAATCGGCTTGATTTTTCTGTCCAGTTTTTTATAATCAAACAGCTTAAACAGCCTGAAATATACCACTCCAAATAAAATCAGTCCCACATACCCCATTTGCGCAACGATCATTGCTACATAATTGTCATTTAATATCCCGCCATACCCGGTATGCGATAAACCATACCGATCATCAAACCCATACGCCCAATACAACGGCGAATAATATCTGGCGGCCATCTCCCCACCGTAAGTCGCAAAGCCTGACCCAAACGGAAAGTAAGTGTTTGCCGTCAAAAATCCATAATAAAGCAACACGGATCTTGGCGCCCTGGTATTAAAGATATACTCCTGTATTGCGGGAAAAGCAATAACAATCGCTATTGCAGCAATCCCTATCAGCATTTCTATTTTTAATTGTTTTCTGTATTTATAATAGATAAAAAAAGTAATCAGGAACAGATTCCCGCACCATACCAGCGTTGCAGCCGTCAGAAAGGTGGTAATAAAATACAAGACAACATATATCCTTTTTACAATTCTCTTCTTTTCCCCTGCAACAATAAAAAGCAGGCACCCTGACAAAAGGTAATATGTTTGAATTCCGTTTCTTGAAACAAATCCAAATGGCTGAATTCCATATTCCGGATAAATATTTCCGTCAGCATGCCGCATTGTCATTCCGATATCACCAAACTGGCTGATGACAGCACAAATAAATGCCGCAATAATAATCGTTTTTGCGATCCCTTTAAGATGATAACCCAAGTCTTTCACATCATATTTCCTGTAAAAAACATGAAATCCCAGAAAAACCACAACTGCCTTCAGGAATTCCAGAACATCCACTCCGATGACAAACAGGTTTGTCACTAACCCGCTGAATACATTAGACAGCACCCCCAAAAGAACGATGCCGAACATGAGAATAAGAATACACCCTTCATTCCTGTTCAGTTTTCCCCGCATCAATGCACACAATAGATAAAATAAGCAAAAAACCCCCAACAACTCATCCAAATAGCCCAAAGGTTTCCAATTAATATATTCTGATACGGGGAAAAAAAGTAAAAGAAGCGCTATAAGCAAATCTATTCTCTTCATTTCAAATTGCTTCATAAGTTATCACCAGTTATTGCATCCAAGTTAATTCTCTCAAAAACTTCCAGTTTTCCACCCCGTGTAGCATTATAAATCTTGATATTCAATTTTTCACAGGCATTTCTTGCTGTAGTATAGATCATGTGGCACATCTCGGGATCGTTAACGCCAAACGCTTTATTTTTCCCCTGCCCGAACTGGTTAAATACCTCTTTATATCGCGAATCAAAATATGTTTCCTTTACGGACTCATCCCGTGTGATTTTCCTGTTTTTATCCATTGTATATTGAAAACTGTTGTCAACGCCCAACAAATAAATCTCCGAGAATCCCATATAGGCCGCAAGCTGTATGCTGCTATAGGTTACCGTAGTTCCATCCACAACATACTGGTCACAATCTATGGAAAACGGCATTGGATTTTCTCTTTTTGTACAGGGGCGCTTATCACACAAATATGCAATTGCATTATCAAACTGCAGACCAAATTTATACAATCCATCGTACCCTAAAAAAACCGGTCCAGGATACTCCCTGATCCGATCCTTTTCCCCCCGGATCATGTTCCAGTCCTGGCACATGTAAAAGGCAGGACGCCATGTGGTCTTATCATACATCAGCCAGATTCTGTTCGCAGCAAAGCAAAATTCTCCCTTTAGCTTGTCCAGATCCGCAGCCGTCAGGCTTGGCCCGTTCCCTATAATAAAACAACGTTTACCATTATACCGATTTCTGTACTTTCTGATTTGTTCTGGGTAACCACTGTTTAAATACGCTTTATAGCATTTTTTAAAATATTTGCAGGCATCATAATACAGATATTTTCTCCTGAACATGGATAATAAATCTGAATTTGTAACAATCGTCTTTGCGACAGATTTAATACTCATACTCTTATCCCTTTCCAGCTCTACATCTTTTGGATCAGAGTTTCCATTCAAACATGCAGCAGTTCAGCCGTGACTGAATTACAATTCATATACAATTTCTCATATTCCCCGGCTATGACATTCCAGGAATACGCGGATTTGATTCTTTCCTTCGCCTTGACTCCCAATTCGTGTACTTCTTCCGCTGCGAGCTGATCCGCTCTGTCAATCAATGCCGAGAGATTCCCTTCTTCTTTTGTCCAATATAGAGCTGCGTCCTTAGCAACCTCTTCATTAAAACCTACCTTTAAAAGCAGGTTTAAATCAGTAGAACTCAAAGCTTCCAAAAGGCTTGGATTTGTTCCCCCTACCTCATGCCCATGAAAATATGCAAACGATTTTTCTCTTATTTTTTTCAGTAATTCCTGATCATAAACTGTTCCAACAAACTTAATTCTCGGGTCAGATTTAAAATGAAGCTTTTTTTCCAGTTCATTTAAAAATCTGTCATTTACATTTGTAATTAAAAGAAAGTCTCTTTTTGTGTGACTTCTCATAAACTCTCGAATCATTATCTCAAAATTATTTTCAGGTACAAAGCGCCCAATTACAAGAAAACTATCTGATTTCGCACCATGCTGCTCCTGCCACTTGATATATTCAGGCGCCTCGTCAGATAGTATACTTGGTTTCACATCCGCACCATATGCAATATATGTTGTTTCGGGCTGATATTTTCCGTAAGCTGATTCAATATAACTCTGAATATTTTTACTGTCGCATACCTCCAGGTCTGCATACTTTACCATGAGTCTCTCTGACAGAGACCAGTATTGCCGTACAATATAAGAATACTTCTTTCTGAGCATTTCTCTGCCATCAGGATTGTGCCAGTACTTTCCTCCGAACTTATGTATTTTTTTTACATAATGCGCCATCACCGGCCCAATTCTGGAGGATAAAACATAAATAACAGGATTTGTTATGTGATTCTTTTTTATATATTTACAACAAAATCTCAAAGCAGCTATATCATAATAAATTGCCTGTGCTGAACCAAGATTTCCTGGTACCTTTATTTTAAAGCAATGTGCATTTTTATATTTAAATTCATATTCATTAATTCGTTGCGCCCCCTCCAGTTTTGTTTCATCCATATAGCCTTGACCATTATATTTACAGGCAATATGGTACTTTATCCCCTTGTGATTTTCATGCTGCTCCAATAATTTCCCTATAAAGGTTTCATATCCCCCATAATTTAATATGCCCTTGGCGCCAATGATAAACACATGCTGCATCTCTGCCACCCCACCGCATCCCCAGCAATAACCAGTGTGCTGTATCACACACTTCCGACCGCTTGCCACGGACAGAAAATGAATGCTACAGCACATTGGTAAGATTTTTTCTAATCCCGCCGCCTCAAATGACTGTAAATACCACCTTTAGCGACCAACACAAAAAGAAGCCCCTGAAACAGGGCTTCTTTTTGATGACTGACCATTTTGCGTGCCACTTATTTGATTCAAGCAAAACTGCTTGCTATACAGTTCCTTTTGAGCATAAACAGACAGCCGTAAAAATTTCCCGGAAAAAGAGCAAGGAGAACCAAAACGGAGGCGAAGAAGATTGGTTGGACTATGTATATTGTGCGGATCCATTTCAGCAAGAGCTGCAAAGGGAACCATGTGCGCCGAAATTAAGCATCTGCTGAGAACGAGATGCAGAAGATGTGAAAAAATGATAATTACAAGAGGTGCAAATTAATGTTACTGTTCAGTGGTCAGCTTGAAACAAATTAGCCGATGGCATATACTGGATTGCAGATAGAGAGATGTCTTTCTGGGAAGCAGTAATCAGTACCTCCACATGGGACAGGTATACATCCTGTTTTATGCCCTTGTAATAAAGAGGCAGTTTTATTTTGCCTTTGCGTTGATCCTTCAGTTGTGTTGCCAGAACCCATTTCCCATGGAAAAAGAGTTTCTGTTTTGCGGTGAGATGGATGACATAGTCCTGTCCCAGGCTGTCCGGCTTGAGGAACATCTTATTATCGTTATATCCCCTGTCCATGACGAACGGAGCTTTCTTCAAAAGGGACTCGCTGCGCTCCATTGCGGAAAAGGCCATTTTCTTTTCCCTCCCATAATGCAAGGAAATCCGTTACAAGGCTCTTCGCCCTTTTATCCATACACTTTTCAAACAGCTCCTTTCTGTCATTCAGCATATCCAGCGTATGGTATACGCCAAACTTCTTATTCAGACGCAGGACTGCCTTTATAAGTTTTTCATCCGCCTGTATGCCTGCGGCTATAAGCATTTTCTCTATACCTGCCAGTTCCCTGTGCTCCGCATCCATACTTTGATATATGACCTCTGCCCGTTTTGTATCTTTCTCTTCACGGACAATCTTACTAATTTCATAGCAGTGTGTAAGGTTTCTGTAATGCAGGTCATAATCTGCATCTTTTTTATAATCCACCATAAAGGAATTACAATGGCATATCTGTTCTTTTGATTTAACTGCCTATATAATGCCCAACTGTAAAACCACACCCCGCTGCTGATTTACAAGCAGATAGTCTGTCTTTAGCTGAAGTTCGGGATTTGCAGTAATATCATATAGATACAAAACAGATTCTGTCCGTAGCATTTCACTAATCCGTGTCAGATTGTCAATTTTCCCATAGACCATTGCCGCCATAGACTCCTGTTTTTCTGCCCGCTTATAATATTTCCGAATCAGTTTTTCAATGGAATCGTAACGAAGTCTCCCTGATTTAATCATGTAAACCCCTCGGTCTCCCTCAAACATTCCCTTTTTTGCAATATACTGCAATCCCATGAGATGCGGTATTTTTAATTCCCCGTTTGTCAGATGGAGGATTTTTTTCGGTATATGGATATAATAGTCATATCTGCATAATATCTGTTTGGCTTCGTTAAATATATCCAACAGTCTTGTATCTTTCATATCGCTTTTGTCCTTCTTATTAGAAAAGAAAATTGCCTGGGCTGTTAGGCTCAGGCATCACTTTTCTTTTTGAATTGCAATTCTGGGAGCAGTCCTATGATAATTCCATAGGCAGAGAGCTTCTTTGTATTTCTATTGCCCGCAAAGCCGGGACGGGTAGCTCCTCTCTATCGCCGCAAAAGCACTGAAGCTTTTCATTGACTATAATTTATCATGCCTTTACAGAATTGTCAATCGCTTGTGCCTTTTCCAAAGAAGATTTTTTCTGCTGTTTCTCCATTGCGATTTTCTCATGGATATTCGTATTATACAGGTTGTGTTCACACGCCCTAGAAGATTTGGCAAATCCCTGAATATGAGCATGCTGAAATATTTTTTTGAGTATGGCTGCGACAGAAGTCTGTTGGACGAATTGAAAATTGCCGATGAATAAGAGCTTTGCGCGGAATATATGGGAAATTTTCCTGTAATTTCAATTTCGCTGAAGGGAACCGTTGCGGGTGATTACGAAGGCGCACTGGCAATGCTGAAGTCTATTGTGGGGAAAGAGGCTTTGAGGTTTCGTTTTCTGCTGGAAAGTGAACGACTCTTTGATGAGGAAGTCAATGACGCTTGAAATTATAGAATCAACTCTGCTTCCTTGATAATATTTGATTTTCTCATGAGGCAAGCCGTCGCTATTTGTGGTAATAGCGACGGTTGCCATGAACTCATTTTTGCAGAGCTGGTGGAGAATCCAAAATAAACCATTTTACACGTTGTCGGGTTCCCTGATTTTCAATTACGCTTTTTTCCATAAGAGCTGCTATGCAACGCTGTACAGTTCTTGTAGAAAGTTTAATGCTCCTGGCAATCATGCGCGTAGAAGCTTCTGGATTTGCCTTTAAAAAGTTGTACACAAGAAGTTCATTTTTAGAGAACCCTGTTTGGGCAAAATTCCTTTCATCATTTATATCAGAAGCCGCGCCATTCGTGCCAGAAGCCGCGCCATTCGTGCCAGAAGCCATATTAATACAATTTCTAATTGTTGCATTCAGCATAAAGCTGATATCCTTATATTCCGGCGCCGGAAGTCCTGCTTTTTCCATTTCCTGATACATTCTGTCAACGCCCTCCCCAAATTCCTGTACATAATTATACTCATGCAAAAATGCCGCGATTTTAGGGTTACGCGAAAAGTGAACCTGACGTATATTGTTCAAACGGACGATGCCAGGTAAACTGCCAGGGCTTTCTACGACAATTCGATCATCAAACATTTTGACCTGAATATCAGTACCTTTGATCCCTCTTATTTTTGTACATAGGCTTATTATATTCATTCGAATGAATAATATCAAGGAGATTCTATTCTTACGTTTTCGCAATTTTATCCACTTATTCGGTTCAACTGCATTTATTCCTTTTTCCGTTGCCTATTCTTTTCCATTTGGATATAATTAAAAGGGAATAGTCCAGAGAAGAGGTGATATTGTGAACAGAAAAGCCAAACTGCCAATCGGAATAGAAAATTTTGAAAAAATCCGTACAATGGGATTTTATTATGTGGATAAAACGGCATTGATTCAGGAATTACTGGATAACTGGGGGGAAGTAAATCTGTTCACACGCCCCAGAAGATTTGGCAAATCCCTGAATATGAGCATGCTGAAATATTTTTTTGAGTATGGCTGCGACAGAAGTCTGTTTGACGGGTTGAAAATTGCCGATGAGCAGGAGCTTTGTGCGGAATATATGGGGAATTTTCCTGTAATTTCAATTACGCTGAAGGGAACCGTTGCGGGTGATTACGAGGGAGCGCTGGCAATGCTGAAGTCTATTGTCGGGGAAGAAGCCTTGAGATTTCGTTTTCTGTTGGAAAGCCAACGACTCTCTGATGAGGAAAAAGCACGTTATGCACAGTTGATCCATGTAGACACAAGCGGTCAGCAGGGGTTTGTCATGTCGGAGGATGTGCTGGCGGGCAGTCTGAAAGTTCTCTCCGGCCTTCTTTGCAAACATTACGGACAAAAGGTAGTTCTTCTGATTGACGAATACGATGTCCCGCTGGATAAGGCCCAGCAGTGTGGGTTTTACAGTCAAATGGTCACTCTGGTTCGGAACCTGTTCGGACAGGCGCTCAAAAGCAACGACAGTCTGTTTTTTGCCGTCATGACCGGCTGCCTGAGAATTGCCCACGAAAGTATTTTTACAGGCTTGAATAACCTGCAGGCATTTTCCGTTACGAATGTACCGTTTGACGAGCAATTCGGCTTTACTGACAACGAAGTGCGCGATATGCTGGAGTATTATTGCTGCGGGAACAGGTATGCTCTTGTAAAAGAATGGTACGACGGGTATCGTTTTGGCAATGCCGAAATCTACTGCCCCTGGGATGTAATCAGCTATTGCGCGGCGCTGCGCATGGACTCACAGGCGCTTCCCAGAGCTTACTGGCTCAATACAAGCGGAAACGACATTATCCGGAACTTCATCCAAAAGGCGGAGCCAAATACAAGAAGAGAAATTGAGCGCCTGATTGATGGTGAAAGTATTGAGAAAAAAATAAATCCGGAGCTTACTTACAGAGACCTATACCGCAATATGGAAAACCTCTGGAGTGTTCTTTTCGCAACAGGATATCTGACCTATCGCAGTTACAAGGAGACGGAAACCGAGTCTGCCAGACAGGCGGATGACATCTATTCTCTGGCAATTCCAAATCTTGAAATCCGAAAGATATTTATTGACCAGGTCATGGATTGGTTTCAGGAGGAAGCCCGTAAAGACACACCAAAGCTGGACGCGTTTTGCGATGCCTTTGCCAGGGCGGACGCTGTGAAGGCCGAAGAACTTTTCAACGCCTACCTGCGAAAGACAATCAGCATTCGTGACACCAATGTGCGGAAGGACAGAAAGGAAAACTTTTATCATGGTATTCTGCTGGGATTACTGAGCCACCGGGAAGACTGGATTATAAACTCTAATGCAGAATCCGGGAATGGTTTCAGCGATATTCTGGTTGAACTGGAGCATGAGGGAATCGGTATTGTGGTAGAAGTCAAATATTGTGAGAAAGAAAATCTGGATCAAAGCTGCGCGGAAGCGCTGGCGCAGATAGATCGGTTAGGATATGAGGATAAGCTTCTTCAGGAAGGAATGAATACCATTTACAAGTATGGCATTGCCTGTTATAAGAAAAAGTGTAAAGTACAGTTGTGTGCAGACTGATCTGCGCGTTATGCCGATCAATTTGGAAATACACTTAATAGGGAGGTATTTCTTATGGGCTTTTATCTGAATCCGGGAAACAAGGGCTTTTGGGAATCAATCCGTTCCAAAATTTATGTAGATAAGACAAACCTGATCGCCTGTATAAACAGCCTTGTCAATACCAAAGAAAAATATATCTGTGTCAGCCGCCCCAGGCGTTTCGGAAAGTCAATGACGCTTGAAATGTTGGCAGCATACTATAGCCGTGGCTGTGACTCGGCAGACTTATTCAGGGGATTCCAGATAGAAAATAACAATGCCTTCCGGGAGCATCTAAACCGGTATGATGTTCTGTTTTTAAATATTCAGCAGTTTTTGAGCAGGGCCGGGATACATGATATGCCAGAATATCTGCAACGCGCTGTGATGAAAGAACTGAGGGAAACGTATGGCGGGCTGTTTTCACCGGAAACCACCGTTCTGGCAGAAGCACTTGAGGAAATATATGCAAAGACGGAGAAGCAGTTTATTTTTCTGATCGATGAATGGGACTGTGTGATGCGTGAAAAGCAGGAAGCGGAAGAGCAGCAGCGCAATTACCTTGATTTTCTGCGCAATCTGCTGAAGGATCAGCCTTATGTTGCCCTGGCATATATGACAGGTATCCTTCCCATTAAAAAGTACGGCTCCCATTCCGCCCTGAATATGTTTTTTGAGTATTCCATGACAGACCAGAAAGAACTGGAAGAATACACTGGTTTTACAGAAGACGAGGTAAGGGAACTTTGCTGCAGGTTTGATATGGATTTTCAGGAAACGGGCAGCTGGTATGACGGATATATGTTCAAAAGATTCCTTCATATTTACAATCCCAGGTCTGTTGTGGAGGCGATGCGCTGCCAGGCTTTTTCCGGATACTGGATTTCCACCGAAACATACGAGGCTCTGAAGATTTATATGGATATGGACTTTGACGGCCTCAGGCAGGACATGACTCAGATGCTGGGCGGCGGAAGAGTCCGTGTAAATACGCGCAGTTTTCAGAATGACATGCATACCTTCAAAACGAAGGATGACGTGCTGACACTGCTGATCCATTTGGGGTATCTTGCATATGATTCCGGTAAAAGAGAAGTTTTTATTCCTAACAGGGAGATTATGGAAGAATTTGAAACGGCCATGAGCGTGAGTGGATGGAGTTCGGTCATGCGTATTCTGAAGGCTTCGGAAAAGCTTCTTGCAGATACTCTGGCCTGTGACGGCGAGAGTGTAGCGGAAGGCCTGGATCGGGCTCATGGGGAAGCCGCGTCCATACTCACTTATAATGATGAAAATTCCCTGAGCTGTGCCATCGGCCTTGCATACTACAGCGCAAGAAAAGATTATATGCTGGTCAGAGAATTTCCGGCCGGACGGGGCTTTGCAGACATTGTTTTCCTGCCGCTGCCTTCCGTGAATAAGCCGGCCCTTGTAGTAGAGCTCAAGTATGACAAGGATGCCCAAACCGCCATCCGACAGATCAGGGACAGACAGTACCCACAGGCGCTGGAGGGATACCGGGGCGAAATTCTGCTTGTGGGAATAAATTATAATAAGGAAGATAAAAATAAAAAGCACAGCTGTGTGATAGAACGGCTTGTTGTCAGATAAAAGACAAGTCGTCACTATCCATGGCAGCTCTATAAACCGATGGCGAAATCGAGTCTGGCAAATCAACATTCAGGATTAATACATCATGCTGCTGATCCACCTGAAGCATCTTGCATATGCTCCCGGATGCCATAAAACAAAAGAACGGATTCCCTTTAACCCGATATCGTGTATTTTGTACTTCTTGCCTTTCCGTGTGATTTCAACAAATCGGCTTCTACCATTTTTCTTAACAGCCGTGACGCCGTAGAAGCGCTCACTCCAAGAAGCGCCTCGATGTCAGTTCTTGTTGCCTCGCCGTGCATTCTGACATATTTCAACACCTTTTCTTCTATAGAATCAGCTCTTTCGGCAACGCCGGAATGCAAATTTTTGACTGGCATATCCATTTCGGCAGATGGCATATTTCCAGATTCATATTTGGCATTGATATTTGGCAGGGTGATTTTGAAAGCGTTTTTTGTAGTCTCGATGATCGGTTTTTCATCTATCCCCTCGTAAGCCCTCATTATTTTACTGATTCCGGTACCATAAGCCTCAATGAGCTGCAGTCGGTAAAATACATTTGCCAGATTCTGATTTCTGCACACAGAAAGACCGACCATGACGTCTTCGAGCTCGATTCCGGGCAACAGCCCACCAATGGAAACAAATTCTATCCGATCCGTGTAAATATTTATCAGGGCGCTGGCACTGAAGGAATAATCACGATGCACCATCAGATTCAGCAGCGACTCCCTGACTGCAATTTCCGGATAATCCCTGGTATCAAGTCTCAGCAGTTTGTTGATTGTTGCGCGTGTTTGATTGCGAAAATCAATAAACTCATACACATCGTTTAACTGCCGTATCAAAGAACCTGAAAATTCTCGTCTGTCCTTGAAAACGGACTGATCCGTTCCCTGAAAAACAGCGGCCTTAACCGTATGAACACATTGATCGGACAAAAGCAGCGCAAGATTGCTGTATATGCCGTCACGGTCTAACAGTTTTAATGTCCGCATCTGACGCAGGCCATAATCCACATTGCGCAGTTCAAATTCTCTTTTTAACGCCTCAAATGTAAGCTCCTGGTTCAAGCAGCGCATATCCTCAAAATGATCGCCATCCGTTTCTTTAATCATACGCCGGATTGCAGTATCCGTGGCCGGTACGGATGAATAGCCCTGCCTGACATATACGCCTTCCGGCCGCAGTCCCTTTTTAGCAATATAATAAGGACGTTCCGTTCCGCGCTGAACATCCACCAGGACAATCAACTTACCGTTTTCTGTTATGGTTTCGTAGTGCAGAAACATTGTTAAGTCTGGTTTGATTGCATCTCTGACCATATTGCTTATTTGCAGTGCGGCTTCATCCGGATGGTCAAGTCCCGTCACTGTACCGTCATTCCGCACTCCAATATACAATTTACCGCCGTCGCAGTTGGCAAAAGCCACGATTTCCTTCTTGATGTCATCTACAACAATTTCTTTCAATTCTATTGTTTCACTCTCGCTGAAAAGCATATCGTCATCTCCCTGCTCAGTATCTCGTCATATTATAGCAAATCAAGTCATTCGAGTCAATGCGTGAAGAGATAACGGAATGAATATGACCGAATAATTCAGTATAAGGAACGGCATTTTTTCAGTTGGATATAATTTCATAAATCTTCAGATCATAAAAGGCCAATGACAAAATCCTCTCATCTGCAGAACCATAAACGGACGGTGAAACTGCGTCTGGCAAATCGATTTCCAGAATTAATGTGTTACTTGTATTTTCCGCTTCAAATTCCAAATAGCCGTAATACTCGGCAGTGCCTGAAAGTACTGCTTGCCCGTTACAGTTTAGAGTATAGTTTGGTTTGTCTGTATATGTCTGCGTCACTTTTAGCGATACAAACAATCTTTCCGCGTTACTGTTCGTTGGTATGACAATCCTTGTATGGTATCCATCCGACCAGGAATACTCGTCTTCTGCATATGATATTCCGGAATGGTCGTACTGATCCAGGTTGTAGCCCGGCCCACAAAAATTGATCGAAGTGATACAATCAGTATTCTTGTACTTATCCCGTCCTGTCTCTACGTTGAGCTCAGGCGAAAAATGCTGAATATAGTAGTCAGAACCTGCTGACAATAATACATTGAGTTGATTTATCCCCAATTGCTCTGCAAGAGTCTGGCGGCCGGAAAACAAATCTGTTCCCAATCCCAGACGTCCGTCCTTAATCTTATATCCTATACTGGCTAAGACAGTTGGAAATATGTCCTCCGCTGTAAATCTTCGATTAATCATCACATCCTCTTGCGGCTGGACGGCAGAATTGATGAAGCAGTTATATACTGTTCTCTCATAATTTTCATCTGCATCCGGCATCAAATCCTTATCCATCCGCAGATGATCCCCGGTAATTACAATAGTAGTATCTTTATAAAAATCCTGTGCCTTCAGCCATTCTATAAAATCATATGCCTGCCTGTCGGCACATGCTACAACGTTGGCAAGCTGCTCTGGATATTGATCCCTGCAGTTGCTGCAAATGTAACCTGATGTAGCATGCATGTCCACGGTAAGTAGTGTGAAATTGAATGGTTCCGGATTTTTGGAAATTTCCAACAGTTTCTTTTTGGCAATATCATATAATTTTAAATCTTCATATCCCCACCAGACATAATAGTCCGAAGAAATATTCTCTTCCATAATCGCTGTGTTATAATCGAATATTTCATAGTTCCCATGCTGTTCAAAGTACTTGTCACGTCCGGCGAAGGCGGCATCAGAGCCACAGAGAAAGTAATTGGCATAGCCTTCCTTTTCCAGGAAATCCCCCATGGTATGTAATCCCGAACCAAAAAGCTTTTCCATTTCCATTTTATTTCCCTGAAGCGGAAAGCTGAACGGTACTCCGGAGGTACATGCCAAAAGCCCGGCCATTGTCCATCCTGTTCCCGTTGAGGGCAAAAATCCCCCTAACCTGTCGGAGTTTGAAAACGAGATATTTTCATCAGCCAGCTGTGTAAGATTAGGAATATAGTTGTGCTCCTGTGCCCCCCCCCCATTTGAGCATCTGCATAAGTATTTTCCATGCTTTCAATGAAAATATAGATTAAGTTCCTTTTGGGGTCATTGATCGTCACATCCGCCGACATAGGATCGACATAATATTCCTCGTAGACGGTAGTTGATGAATTTCTCATCCTCAGATAATCTGTCAGACCATATGATATATCTACATAAGCCAAAGAGGCAGCTGCATTTATGACACACAGAAAGAAAACAGCTGTCCTCCACAATATTAAATATTTGTATTTTCGTCCGGAAAGCTTTACATCAATAACGCAGATGGCTGCTGCGATAATTCCCCCCAGCCAAAACACAAACGGCACACAAAATCGCATGGCATCAAGTATAACCGTCGCCCCGGTTCCTTCTGTCGGAAGAAAAAAGGTGTTGATAATTTCCTCCAAAGAAACATTGTATGTCTTTTTTATATAAGTACATACAGAATAGACCACCGCGGCTGCGATAACTAATATGCTGCAAAGAAAGCGCCACATAAAACCGGATATTCTGCTGTTCTTTGCACTCATTCGGTCAAGTTCTCCTTATTCATTCTCTCCGCCGCATCCAAGTATATTCCTACTTCATCAGGTGTAAAAATTCCGGAATAAACTCCATCAGCCCCATTTTTAAACGCTTCTGCCAGTTCCGCGTAAGAATATATGGTGTGAAAATACAGTTTTAATTCATGCTGATGCAGTCTGGCAATATCCGTTTGGGTAAGTCGTTCTTCCGAAAACGGTGCCGTTACCGCCTTAAATTCCTCATGCGCAATGCAAAACTCAACAATTTCTTCTCCCGGTTCTTCTGTGGCATAACAGGTAAAAATCAAATTTGGAAACTTATATACAGATTGTACGATATCATACATTTCTTTGTTATAAATCTGGGGAATAACACGGTTCAACAGCTTGAGATCTCTGGCGGCAGCCTCTCTATATATTATTTCAAATTGTCTTCTGATAACCTCCTGAGAAAATTCCGTTGATTTTGTGTCTGTAATCACAAAAAGATCCTGATTTATCTGCATTTCATCCATAAGAGTACCAATGAGCATGGTTTCATATTTTCCATCGGAAACATTACTGGTTCCTGTTTTGAAATTCAGCCATTCCTCCGCTGACAGATATGTCCCGTCAAGCCTTCCAAACTGCGTCCAATCATGTACAATCGCCAGATTGTCGTCATTCGTCGGATACATATCAAATTCAAAAAGACGGCAGCCCAATGAGTAATTCTGTATCAACGCATCTTTTGAGTTGGTATAATACCACAGTTCGCCCTTTTCTCTTACCGCTCCTCCTGCATGGGTTATTACAGGGGATGAGGTCCAATCGAAATCAGAATAGTCTTTTTCCGTTACAACAATTTTATTATTTTCGCGGCTGATCTCCGAGGTTAAAATTTCCTCCAGCATATTTTTAGAAAGATATGTTTTTTCATCCTTAATGTACAGATCTTCAAGCCTGAAATAATAGTTGTTTTTACAGCAAATGCGATTTTCGTAATCGTAAGTAACATATACATCCAGATTATTCAACACACAATGCCAGTTATTTTCAGTCACTTTTTCATATCCGGCAGACATCATTGTTTCATCGACCGGGTATATGTCTATAGCCGTATAAAAATCCAGAGAACAATCGACGGCATTGTTTCCTGCTCTGACAGACATCATTCCGACGATTCCTGCTGCAAAAACAATTCCTGCTATAAAAAATATCGTATTCTTCTTTTGCATTCCGCACAGTCCTCCATTACTAATCGTTCCATGAGTTTTCTGAATCTGACTCAGCTTGTTGCTGCATGGAATAGACTGCGAAAAGATCAAGAAAGTCTTTTTACCCAATCTACCATCCGCGTTACGCCCTCAAGTGCAGTAACCTTCGGTTCCCATCCGATTCTTTGTCTGATCTTGGTAATGTCTGCCACAAACACCTTTTGGTCGCTTTGACGTGGAGGAAGCTGTGTATATTCCATCTTGATTCCAAGAAGATCTTCCAGCATGGCAAACAGTTCCAGTAAGGAAAGTGACTGTGCTATCGTTCCGCCAATGTTATATGCTTCTCCATATACTTTATCCACATGATCCAGTGCCGTATAATAGAGCTCGATCATATCCTGGGCTTGCAGCAGATCCCGAACCTGCTTTCCATTGCCGGAAATGGTGAATGGCTCGCAATTGGAATCTTGATATTTTTCTATTGCTTTTTGAACAAACCATCCGACCCATCCCTGATCATAAGTTGCATATTGACGGCTGCCATACATTGAAGAATGACGAAATACCGTCGCCTTCACACCATAGATTCTTGAAAAATCCAGCATGTACTGGTCTGCACTGCCTTTGGAACACCCGTAGGGAGATCGGAAGTCAAGCGGTATGGACTCGTCAAAACCATTGGGGAATTCTTTGCAGACATATCGGGTTGCTGTTTCCTCATAGGTATAATTCTCCAGATCGCCATACACCTTATTGGTTGATGAAAAGAATATTGCCGTATGGGGGCTGTATTTGCGGATGGAATCCAACAGATTCATTGCGCCCATGGCATTCACCTCAAAGTCTTTATAAGGATCAATAATTGACTTTGTCATTGTTACTTGCCCGGCAAGATGAAAGACAGCATCAAACTGTCCTTCCTTAATTACATTCTCTATATCATTTTTGTTTCTTGTATCACCATGCAGGAATGTAAAGTCTCCCAACGTTTGCAGCCATTCCCGGTTCCTGTCAGATCCAAGTCTGGACATATTATCCAAAACAGTAATCGCATGACCATTTTCGATGCCATAGGACGCAAGGTTACTGCCAAGGAAGCCGCAACCGCCATTAATCAAAATCTTCATTTTCTGCCCTCCATAATTTCAATCATCTGTTTGATTCCCTGCTTCCATGGAATCGGGTTCCATGGCCCGATGCTGCTGATTTTGGTTATATCCGCCACGCAGTCAGGTTCATTTTTCCTCAGGGGAACAGCTCCCTTGTTCAGCTTGGATTTTTTCCCTGTTTCTTCCCAGATAAAATCTACGATTTCCGAAATCGTCGGGGCAATTCCCGTCCCTACCGGCACTTCATGATACCCATGAAGATCGGAATGGAAGACCGTTATTACAGCTTTTATAATATCTTCCACAGAAATGATGTCTCTTCTCTGTGTTCCCAGCGTCATGTCGATTGGCGCCCCTTTGATCATGCCGTCAATGATGGACGGAAGGAATCTGTTCCCCGGTTCATCTGCCCCATAAAACATCTCCAGCTGCAGACTGCAGAAATCAATGCCATGTTTCTCAGAATAGAACCGCCCAAACTCATTCATCATTTTTTTTGAAAAACTATACATATTTAATTCATCCGGCAAACCTGTTCCAATCGTGATAAATTTTTTTGTTCCCCTCTCAACGGTTTTATTGAGAACCTTCAGCGGAAATTCAATATTGGCATCAAGTACATTGTCATACAGGACATTTTCCCGGCCATAATTGCAAGCCATATTAAGCACATAATCAAATGGTGTGTACTTGGTGGCGGTATCTACGGAATCAATTGACGCCGGTATCCAGTTTATACTTTTTTCCAGATCACTCAGCCTGGACAAATCAGAGCTTTGCCTTTTTGTGCACACAACGCAATTCCCTGCCTTTATAAGCTGCCGGGTAACCTTGCTGCCCAGATATCCGTTACCGCCTAATATCAATACATTCAAGAGCATTCCCTTCCTTTGCACACATTAGTCCTGGCATACTGCCCGGGTAACCTCCTGCGCCATATAATCTATCATCTGATCCGTCATTCCAGGATAAACACCTATCCAGAATGTATTATTCATTATAAAATCTGTATTCTCCAGCCCGCCGGATACACGGTATGCGTCCGTCCCCCTGATCTGGTCAAAACAGGGATGTCTGGTCAAATTCCCACTGAACAGGAGCCGCGTCTGAATATTATGCTCTTCCAGATACCTTGTAATCTGGTTTCGGTTGATTCCTGCTTCCGGCTTCACAGAAATCAGGAAACCAAACCAGGAAGGCCGACTGTTTTCCGCCGGCTCCGGCAGAATGAGCCTGTCCTGAAGAGGGAGCAGCGCCTGACGCAGCCGTTCCCAGTTATGACGCCTTTTTTCAATGAAGGAAGGGAATTTTTTCAATTGTTCTACACCGATAGCAGCCTGCAGATCCGTCACCTTCAGATTGTAGCCAAAATGACCATAGACATATTTGTGGTCATAACCCTGGGGAAGTTGGCCAAACTGCCCATCATAACGATGACCGCAGAAATTGTCACGACCGGAAGGACAGATACAGTCCCTGCCCCAATCGCGATAGGAGAGAAGCAGTCGATGGAGCAGCGGATTGCTTGTGTACACACACCCTCCTTCTCCCATGGTCATATGATGAGGGGGATAGAAAGAGCTTGTCCCGATATCTCCCCATGTCCCTGTATACCGGGTCTCATCATTTATGATATACTCGCTTCCCAGCGCATCGCAGTTATCCTCCACAAGCCAGAGACCATATTTATCACAAAAAGCCTTTACAGAAGCAAGGTCAAAAGGATTTCCCAGTGTATGCGCGATCATAACCGCCTTTGTCTTTTCTGTCAGAGCATCCTCCAGCCGGGTAACATCAATATTGTACTGGGGCACTGTTACATCCACGAATACAGGTATGGCACCGTACTGAAGAATGGGGGTGACTGTAGTGGGAAACCCACATGCCACAGTAATTACCTCATCTCCCCGCCTGATCTGACGCTCCCCAAGTTCCGGCGCAGTAAGCACCGAAAAGGCAAGAAGATTAGCTGAAGAGCCACTGTTCACCAGATGGGCGAATTTCACCCCGATCCACGCTGCAAATTGTTTTTCAAATTCATCTGCAAACCGTCCCGTTGTCAGCCAAAAATCCAGCATTGCGTCTGTGAGTGACTGCATTTCCTTTTCGTCATACACCCTGGACGCATAGCTGATGCGATCCCCTGGTCGGAAATTGTCTTTTGACTCCGTCGGTTCCTTAAAATCATGATAATACTTTGCCACGAGAGCTTTTATCTGCTCCCTGGCCTCTGTTTCATTCTTCCAATTGGCCATTTTCTGATCCCCCCATTCATTAACGGTTCTCGTTCACAGGGAACCGCTTTTCCTTTTCCTGCCCATAAAAGGTATCTATTTCACGATCCATCTCTCCGGTAATATCTCCCCCGGAAAGTCGTACCTTTTCAAACTGACATACCATCTTCATACATTCTTCCATATGCCACCGTGGTCTCCAGCCGAAAACAGACTTCACTTTGCTGCAGTCCAGCTTCAGGTAATTTGCCTCGTGAGGTGCGTCGGCTTCCGCTTGACTCTCCCAGGAAGCTCCATCCCCCCAGCATCGGCAAAACAGCTCCACCAGGTCTCCGGTGGTCATGCAGTCGCAATCGTCCGGACCTACATTATAATAACCCTGACAGGAGCTGTCCTCATACTGCCGGGCAGCAATAGTAAGGTATACCGCAAGAGGCTCCAGAACATGCTGGTAAGGGCGGGTGGAATAGGGATTTCTGACCCCGATTGTTTTCCCGGCCGCTGCTGCCCGGACACTGTCGGGGATAATCCGGTCTTTGGCAAAATCCCCGCCGCCAATGACATTTCCGGCCCGTGCTGTGGATACGGCAACCCTACCGTCCAAAAAGAAACTGTTTTTATAGCTGTGTGTCACAAGCTCCGAGCATGACTTGCTGTTACTATAGGGGTCAAA
>Ga0224737_10008_pt1 | contig 31143 bp, 29 predicted proteins | sample LIM_B_Water_Pos_FD_161632 | JGI IMG/M metagenome (GOLD analysis project Ga0224737, IMG submission 161632) | Enriched cells from gastrointestinal tract of the lab mouse from Pacific Northwest National Laboratory (PNNL), Richland, Washington... | ecosystem: Host-associated > Mammals > Digestive... | reverse complement strand
CAGCAGTGAAAAGGGATAAGTCACTCTGCGCTGTTCGTCGTATTCCACCACCAGACTGGATAAATTTTCGTTTATCTCAAGAATTCTTCCCATATCTCCGTTAAATATGCCAGTTCCTTTATCCACTGGAATCCCATATCTGCTGACTACCTCCCACTCCAGCTGATAATTGTTCCTGACCTGCATGACCTTGTCCCCCTCCCGGTAAATGTTCGCTCCGCTCGCATGCTCCCGTTTGCCGGGTTCCGGCGGGTTGAGATACTGCTGCAGAATGGTGTTCAGGGTCTCGCATCCCAGGCTCCCCTTCCGCATGGGTGTCAGAACCTGAATGTCAAAGGAAGAAGCATTCACATAGTTGGGAAGCTTTTCCCGGATCAGCTGAATGATATGCTTGTACATTACATTCACATCACTTCTCTCCAGCATGAAAAAGTCTCTGGATTTATTGTCCAGGGCGATCTGTTCCCCTCTGTTAATCCTGTGGGCGTTGACCACAATATCACTTTTTTCCGCCTGTCGGAATATTTTTTTCAGCTTTACTGTGGGAAATCGTCCGCTCCCGATCAGATCCCGCAGCACCTGGCCGGGGCCCACGCTGGGCAGCTGGTTCACATCCCCCACAAGAATCAGCCGGGTGCCCGGCACCACTGCCTTCAGAAGCGCCTGAAACAGCTGGATATCCACCATGGACATTTCGTCAATGATGACCACATCCGTCTCCAGCGGATTTTCCTCATTGCGCTCGAACCGCACCTTTCTTGCATCTTCATCGGAAAGCGCGCTGTTCAGCTCCAGCATACGATGAATCGTCCTGGCCTCAAATCCGGTTGCCTCCGTCATGCGCTTTGCCGCCCGGCCGGTGGGTGCCCCCAGAAAGATATCCAGTCCTTCCGCCTCAAAGTAACGGATCATCATATTGATGGTGGTGGTCTTTCCTGTACCCGGCCCCCCGGACAGGATAAACAGTCCGCTCTGAATACTCTGCAGCACAGCCCCAAACTGCAGCTCGTCCAGCTCCATATTCAGGCTTCCCGCCAAATCCTGCAGCCGCTTTTTCACGGCTGCATCCTGAGCGGGCAGCCGCTCCGCCTCACACATGGAAATATTCAGCTCGCTCAGCATCCGTGCACAGTTCAGCTCGGCATAATAGTAGCTTGCGGAAAAAACACAGTTTCCTTTGACCACCAGCTTTTTATCCATCATCAGGTTATCCAGCTGGGGCCGTATGTCCTCCTGTTTTACCCCCAGAATCTGACCGGCCCGTTCCAGAAGCATTTCCAGCGGAAGATAACAATGCCCCTCCCCCACCGCCTGCAGCAGCGTATAAAAGATGCCGCTTCTGATACGATAGTCAGAATCCGTGTGAAAGCCCAGTCGGCCTGCCAGCTCGTCAGCCATCTTAAAGCCCACTCCATGTATATCCTCCGCCAGACGGTAGGGATTTTCCTTCAGCACTCCGTACAGCCCCATGCCGTACTTGTTATAGATTCTCACCGCCAGAGTATTGGAGATGCCGTACTGCTGAAGGTACACCAGCGCGTCTCTGAAGTCCTTCTTCTCCTCCATCTGCATCCCGATCTCCTGCGCCTTCTGCAGGCTGATCCCCTTAACCTCCGCAAGCCGTTCCGGCTCCTCCTCTATCACGCGGAAGGTGTCGTCACCGAATTTCTTCACAATCCGCGCCGCCAGTGCCGGCCCTATCCCCTTTATTGCCCCGGAACCCAGATACCGCTCCATGCTTGCGCTGTCCTTGGGTGCAACCGTATGCCAGCTTACAAGCTTAAACTGTTTTCCGTAAACAGGGTGCTCCGTATATTCGCCCTGTGCAGAGATGGTTTCCCCCTGGCCAAGACCTCTGCACATGCCCACACAGGTGATTTCCTCCGCTTCCGACATGAGGTTCATTACAGTATATCCGTTTTCGCTGTTCTGAAAAATAATATGATCCACATATCCGCTGATTTCTTCCATCAAAGCCGCTCCCAAATCGAACTTTCTTGTTAAGGTCAGGGTGTCAAGAGCCCTGTTATATAAACAGAAAGGCTGCCTTATATCAGACAGCCTTTTGTTTCTTCTCTATTCTACCGCATCCGGTTCCACTGTGTCCAGTCCGTAATTTCGTTTCATCTGTTCGTAAAGCATCTGAGCCAGACCAAGACCGCTCTGCTCCGTTGTCTGCTCTGCCATACCCTGGATCATTTTGTCCTTGTAATAGTCCATCAAAGTACTGGTGGAGTTTGAAGACTCCTCGCTCTGAGGTATGGTCTTCCACATTCCCTTGTACATCTGCTCCACAAAATAAGCTTCAAACTGTTTACACGCGTTCAGCAGTTCGTCATCCGTAGCCTTGGAATAGTCCGTGCCGTTCAGCTTGTTCTGCAGGCTTGACGCCGACTGATTCGCAGCGTTTGCATACACATCGCCGTACATGGAAGTGACATTACTGAAATCCATCGCTTATTCCTCCTCTTTCCATTTCGCCGGATTGCTTACCGTCTCAGATTATTGGCCTGCTGCAGCATCTCGTCCGAGGCGATAATCGCCTTGGAGTTCAGCTCATAAGCCCGCTGTGCCACAATCATATTTACCATCTCATCCGCCACCTGGACATTGGAACCCTCCAGATAGCCCTGAATGATATTACTGCGCTCCACGTTGTTATTGTTGGCCTCATTGATGGGCTGACCGCTGGCTGCCGTCTGGCCATACAGGCTGTCTTCCAGCTTGTCAAGTCCGTTGGGATTATTAAACTGGTATACACCGATCCTGCGCCCGATGGGCTGAGGGTTTTTATTTGCGTCGGGATAACAGAGTTCTCCGTCCTTTGTCACGGTAATGCGGCTGAGAACGTATGTATTGTTCAGTATAATGGGCTGTCCTGCGGAATCCAGCACCGGAAGTCCGTCTGTGGTGGCAAGCATGTTTCCGTTGGCGGCAAGAGTAAATTTCAGATTGCCGTTTCTTGTGTAGTAGGTATTGCCGTCCTGCCCTCTCACGGCAAAAAAGCCCTTGCCGTCGATGGCAAACGAAGTCTCGCTGTCGGAGGCAATCATATTTCCCTCTCTGAAAATGGAAGAAATGGCTGAATTTCTCGTACCCAGACCCACCTGGGCACTGGTAGGCTTCTGCGCGCCGTTGGCAGTGGTCGTCCTGGTCTGCAACGTCTGATAGAGCAGGGTCTTAAATTCGTTTACCTGAGTCTTATAACCCTGAGTGTTAACATTTGAGAGATTGTGTGCGATGGTATCCAGATTTGTCTGCTGTGCCAGCATACCCGTCGCCGCCGTCCATAAGCTTCGAACCATTTTCTTTTCTTCCTTCCTGTCTGTTCTATATCGTTAAGCTTTCATCAAAAAACAATTACTGCACACGGCCAAGCTGTGTCACTGCCACCTCAAGCGTGTTGTCATAGGTCTGAATGATCTTCTGATTGCTCTCGTAAGCCCGGGTAATGGCAATCAGGTTCACCATCTCCGACACTACCTTCACATTTGACATCTCCAGATATCCGGACTTTACCTCCGCATCCGTGGTGATGGGACGCGCTCCCTCCACCGGCCGATAGTAGGTCTCCCCGTATTTCTCCAGATAGTTATAATCCTCAAAATCCGTCACCTGTATTTTAGCCACCACCCTGTCATTCTGGGTAATGGTTCCGTCGTCAAGTATTTTTGACTCCAGCAATGTGTTCAGCCGAATCCTTCTGTTCTGGGTATCCAGCACATAATCGCCGTCCTCCGTCACAAGATAGCCCTCCCTGTTGAGAGTAAACTGCCCAGCACGGGTATACATGGTGGAAGTCTCTCCCGCCTTGTTGGTAAACTCAATGGCAAAGAAACCTTCCCCGGCAAGCGCCAGATCATAGGTATTCTCCGTAATCCGGAAGGAGCCCTGAGTATAGTCCGTATAATTCTCACCGATCTTCACGCCCGGCTGGTTCCTGCCCAGTCTCTGCACATTGGTGAGACCCACGGACTGATCCTTGATCTTCAGCGCAAGTACATCGTCAAAAGCCTGGCTTGTAGCGCCTTCCTTCTTGAATCCCACCGTCGAGGCATTCGCCAGGTTGTTTGTCAGTGTATCCATCCTGTGCTGCTCGTTGATCATACCTGTATAGGCGGTATATAAACCTTTTACCATTGATTTCTTCCTTCCCTGTCAAAGCTTTCTCAGTTTTCTCTGTATCCGGAGAGGAATTCCACATATTTCCCGGTTCCCACTGCAACAGCCGTCATGGGATCCTCTGCCGTCATGGTATTGATTCCTGTCTTCGCGAAGATCAGTTCCTCCAGGCCCCGCAGCAGACTGCCGCCGCCTGTGAGCACAATCCCTCTGTCTGCAATATCTGCCGCCAGCTCGGGCGGCGTCTTTTCCAGCACGCTGTGAATGGTCTCCACAATCTGAGCCGTGGTTTCCCGCAGCGCCTCCTCGGTTTCCTCAGAGGATACCTTCACGGTCTTGGGCAGACCGGTCACAAGGTTTCGTCCTCTCACATCCATGTAGTCCGTCTCCGGCCTGGGATACGCGGATCCGATCTTTATTTTCAAATCCTCGGCGGTTCTCTCACCAATCAGTAGATTGTGCTTCTTACGCATATACCGCACGATGGCTTCGTCAAAATCATCGCCTGCAATCTTAATCGAAGCGCTGACCACCGTTCCGCCCAGCGAAATCACGGCAATGTCCGACGTACCGCCGCCGATATCCACAATCATGTTTCCGCAGGGCTTGGAGATATCAATGCCTGCGCCGATGGCTGCCGCAATCGGCTCCTCAATGATGGCAACCTCCCTGGCGCCTGCCTGGTAAGTTGCATCCTCCACCGCTTTCTTTTCCACCTCGGTGACTCCGCTGGGCACACAGACCGCAATGCGGGGCTTGCGGAAAGTTCTTCTTCCCAAAGCCTTCTGGATAAAGTATTTCATCATCTTTTCCGTCACCGTATAATCGGAGATAACACCCTGGCGCAGAGGTCTCACCGCCACAATATTGCCGGGCGTCCTTCCCAGCATCAGCCGCGCATCCTCTCCGATCGCCTTGATCTTGTTTGTATCTCTGTCAAATGCAACAACGGAGGGCTCCTTCAGTACGACGCCCTTTCCTCTGATGTATACTAATATACTGGCTGTTCCCAAATCAATTCCGATGTCCGTACACTGCATATTATAAACACCCCTTTCTCGTGGTCTATAAGTTCCTAAAGTTAGTCATATGGTTCTTATTATAACCGAAAACCACTGTTTTTCATAGGGGTTTATGAAAAATTAATGGGAATAATTTCCAGCGAAACAGAAAGTGCAGGAAACAAAACGGTTCCGTCCGTCTGTTCCCTGCATCCTTGCCTCATAATAATTTATCGGTATGCACGAAGAATTTGTTTAGAGCAAAACTCAATTTTTTACATTTTTTCCGAAAAAGATGAAAAAATCCGGTCACTGCCTGGCTTTTTCCAGCATCTTCCTGATATAGACCCCGGTGTAGGACTGCTCCGCTTCGGAGATCTGTTCCGGAGTACCCTTTGCAATCACGGTGCCGCCCCGGTCTCCGCCCTCAGGCCCAATGTCAATAATGTAATCCGCCGTCTTTATCACATCCAGATTGTGCTCGATGACCACCACCGTGTTGCCGCCGTCCGCCAGCCGGTGAAGGATTTCCACAAGCTTGTGTACATCCGCAAAATGAAGACCGGTGGTGGGCTCGTCCAGAATATAAATGGTCTTTCCCGTACTGCGTTTCGAGAGCTCCGACGCAAGCTTGATGCGCTGTGCCTCACCGCCCGAAAGAGTGGTGGAAGGCTGCCCCAGCTTCACATAGGAAAGCCCCACGTCATAAAGCGTCTGAATCTTATTGCGGATGGAAGGCATATTTTCAAAGAAGGGCAGCGCCTCCTCCACCGTCATGTCAAGCACATCGAAAATATTTTTACCCTTATACTTTACATCAAGGGTCTCTCTGTTGTAACGTTTTCCGCCGCAGACCTCGCAGGGCACATACACATCCGGCAGAAAATGCATTTCTATCTTGATAATTCCGTCTCCGCCACAGGCCTCACAGCGTCCGCCCTTCACGTTGAAGCTGAAGCGTCCCTTGCTGTAGCCTTTGGCCTTGGCATCCGCCGTGGAAGCAAAAAGGTCTCTGATCTGATCGAACACACCGGTATAGGTAGCCGGGTTGGAACGGGGCGTCCGCCCGATTGGCGACTGATCGATATTGATTACCTTATCCAGCCGTTCCAGTCCTCTGATCTCCCTGTGCTTTCCGGGAATGCATCTGGCGCGGTTCAGATCTCTGGCCAGACGTTTATACAGAATCTCATTCACCAGGGAACTCTTGCCCGAGCCGGACACACCGGTAACACAGGTCAGAACCCCCAGCGGAAAATCCACATTTATATTCTTCAGATTGTTCTCCTGTGCTCCCACCACCTGCAGCCAGGCCCCTGGCTTCCTTCTGCATTCCGGCACGGGAATCCTCAGCTCCCCGCTGAGGTATTTTCCGGTGATGGAACCGGGCACTTTCATAATTTCCTCCGCCGTGCCGCAGGCGATAACTTCGCCTCCGTGAGAACCCGCTCCCGGACCGATGTCAACCACATAATCCGCCGCAAGCATGGTATCCTCGTCGTGCTCCACCACGATCAGGGTATTGCCCAGATCCTTCAGATTTTTCAGCGTATTCAGAAGCTTGTCATTGTCGCGCTGGTGCAGGCCGATGCTGGGCTCGTCCAGAATATAGCAAACGCCCACCAGACCGGAGCCGATCTGCGTGGCAAGCCGGATTCGCTGTGCCTCGCCGCCGGACAGGGTTGCGGTTGCCCGGGCCAGGGACAGATATTCCAGTCCCACATCCACCAGAAATCCCACCCTGGCGCGAATCTCCTTCAGAATCTGTTTTCCGATGAGCTGCTGCTGACTGTTCAGCGTAAGCCCCCCCAGAAATTCATAGAGTTCCCGAATAGCCATGGCCGTTACTTCATAAATATTTTTATCACACACTGTCACGGCAAGGGCTTCCCGCTTCAGACGCATTCCGCCGCAGGCCTTACAGGGAGTAATCCGCATATAGCTTTCATACTCCTGCTTCATGGTGTCGGAAAAGGTCTCCTTGTACTTCCGCTCCACATTTTTGATCAGCCCCTCAAAGGCGACGGGGTAAACGCCCTTTCCCCGCTGACCCTCATAGTGAACCTCCACTTCCTTCCCCTCGGTTCCGTACAGAAGAAGCTTCTTCACCTTCTCCGGGTACTCTTCGAAGGGCGTGTCCAGATCAAAACCGTATTTGTCACACAAGGCCTGTAGAATTGCATGGGTAAAGCTCTTTTTGTCGGTGCAGGACTGCCATCCCGTCACTGCAATCGCCCCCTGATTGATGCTCAGGGACAGATCCGGAATCATCAGTTCTACGTCAAACTCCATCCTGTACCCCAGTCCAAAGCAATCCGGGCAGGCGCCAAAGGGATTGTTGAAGGAAAAGCTCCTGGGCTCAATCTCGCTGATTCCGATGCCGCAGTCAGGACAGGAGAAGCTCTGGCTGAAGGTCATTGGCTCTCCGTCGATCACATCCACCACCAGCAGACCGTCCGCCAGCTCCAGAACATTCTCAATGGAATCCGCCAGCCTGCGCTGGATCCCCTCCTTCACCACAAGGCGGTCAACAATAATATCAATATTGTGTTTGATATTTTTATCCAGGGTGATCTCTTCCGTCAGCTCGTACATGCTGCCGTCGATACGCACGCGGACATAGCCGCTTCTCTTGGCTCTCTCCAGCACCTTCTCATGTCGTCCCTTTCTTCCCCGGACTACAGGGGCGAGCAGTTGCAGCCTTGTCCCCTCCGGCAGTTCCATAATCTGATCGGTCATTTGATCCACCGTCTGCTTCGATATCACCCTGCCGCATTCCGGACAGTGTGGAATCCCGATCCGGGCATACAGAAGACGGAAATAATCATAAATCTCCGTCACGGTTCCCACCGTTGAGCGGGGATTGCGGTTTGTGGATTTCTGGTCGATGGAAATTGCCGGCGAAAGTCCGTCAATCCTCTCCACATTTGGCTTCTCCATCTGTCCCAGGAACTGTCTTGCATAGGAGGACAACGACTCCATGTACCTGCGCTGTCCCTCCGCATAGATGGTATCGAAGGCCAGGGACGACTTTCCGGAGCCCGACATGCCAGTGAGCACCACCAGCTCGTTTCTGGGAATATCCACATCAATGTTTTTCAGATTATGCTCGCATGCCCCCCTGATTTTAATATAATCTCTGGGACGCATTCTCTTAACTTCTTCCATTTTCTTTTCTCCTCAGATCCTGTTCCTTTGCTTTTTGCGGATGTCCGTTCTTCCTACTCCTCGTCCATCTCCTGCAGTTTCTTTTTCAGCTCCGTCATCTTGTCCCGCAGCTCCGCGGCAGCCTCGAAATTCAGATCTGCGGCCGCCCTCTGCATCTTCTTCTGGATATCCGCGATCAGTTTCTCCAGCTCCTTGCGGTTCATGGATTCAGGATCCTTTTCAAACTGCATCTCTTCTTTGGCGATGACCCTGGAAATACTGATCAGCTCCCGGACAGCCTTTTTGATGGTCTGCGGTGTGATTCCATGTTCTTCATTGTATTTCATCTGAATTTCCCGGCGGCGGCTGGTCTCTTCAAGGGCAATGCGCATGGAGTCCGTCACCACATCCGCATACATGATAACATGTCCCTCCGCGTTTCGGGCCGCCCGCCCGATGGTCTGTATCAGGGACGTACTGCTGCGCAGGAACCCTTCCTTGTCCGCATCCAGAATCGCCACAAGCGAAATCTCGGGGATGTCAAGCCCCTCCCTCAGCAGGTTAATTCCCACCAGCACATCGAACACATCCAGCCGCATGTCCCGAATGATCTCCGCCCGCTCCAGGGTATCAATATCGGAATGCAGGTATTTCACCCGAATTCCCACCTCTCTCATATAATCCGTGAGATCCTCCGCCATCCTCTTGGTCAGCGTGGTAATCAACACCTTATTGTGCTTCTCCACCTCTTTGTTGACCGCCCCGATCAAATCGTCAATCTGCCCCTCCACAGGCCTTACGTCCACCAGAGGATCCAACAGTCCCGTGGGGCGGATAATCTGTTCCGTGCGCAAAAGCTCGTGAGCCTCCTCGTAATCCGATGGCGTGGCTGACACAAAGAGCATCTGGTCGATATGAGACTCAAACTCCTGAAAATTCAGGGGTCTGTTATCCAGCGCCGACGGCAGCCGAAACCCGTAATCCACCAGCGTCTGCTTGCGGGAACGGTCCCCGGCAAACATCCCCCGTATCTGCGGTATGGTCATATGAGACTCGTCAATGATGATCAGAAAATCGTCCGGAAAGAAATCCATCAAGGTCATGGGCGGCGATCCCGGCGGCATGAAATTCAGGTGTCTGGAGTAATTCTCTATTCCGGAACAAAAGCCTGTCTCCCGCATCATCTCAATGTCAAAGTTGGTTCTCTCCGCAATGCGCTGTGCTTCGATGAGCTTGTCCTCTCCCTTAAACCAACGCACTCTTTCCTCAAGTTCCTTTTCAATGTTCTCGCAGGCTGCCCTGATCTTATCCTGGGACACCACATAATGAGAGGCCGGAAAAATTGCAATGTGGTTCAGTGCGGCATGCACCTTCCCGGACAGCGGCTCTACCTCCGCGATTCTGTCTATTTCATCCCCGAAAAACTCAATTCGGATAAAATGATCGCCCCCCTGGGCAGGATACACCTCTATCACATCCCCATGAACCCGGAAGCATCCCCTCTGCAGATCCATGTCGTTTCTGGTATATTGAATATCCACCAGTTCCCGCAGCACCTGGTCTCTGTCCTTTACCATCCCCGGCCGCAGGGAAACGATCATGTCCTGATACTCATCCGGGCTTCCCAATCCGTAAATACAGGACACACTGGCCACCACGATCACATCCCTCCGCTCCGTCAGAGAGGCAGTTGCGGAGAGACGCAGCTTGTCAATCTCGTCATTGATGGATGAGTCCTTTGCAATATAGGTATCAGAGGAGGGCACATAGGCCTCGGGCTGATAATAATCATAGTAGGACACAAAATACTCCACTGCATTCTCCGGGAACATCTCCTTGAATTCTCCGTAAAGCTGCGCCGCAAGCGTCTTGTTGTGGGCGATGACCAGCGTGGGCTTCTGCAATTCCTGAATAACATTCGCCATCGTAAATGTCTTGCCGGAACCCGTAACCCCCAATAAAGTCTGGAATTGATTGCCCTCCCTAAAGCCTTTGACCAGCTCGGCGATGGCCTGCGGCTGGTCGCCTGTGGGCTTGTAGGGGGCTTGTAATTTGAACTCTGGCATATGAAAACCTCCAATTTCCACAAGAGATACTTCGTAATGTGGCCGAAAAAAGTTTGCTTATTCGCCCAAAATTCGTGTAATTCAGTTTTCGATTCGTGTAATTTGGGCTTGCAAAGCTGGCGAATAAGCGTTAAAATAGCAATTACACGAATGCAGGTCACAAAACCGTATTTTTGAAACGAAACAACACTGAAAAACACCAGCCAGTACAGATAGTATTATCCAGTCATTTGGTTTTTCATTATAACACATAAATCAAAAAAAGTACAGACCAAAACCGAACTTTTGTTCTATACTTTTTTATGCCATTCTGTTATGCCAGTATCTTAGTTTCATGCAAGAAATTCACTGATTTGTTCTATATAATTATCTTCTGAAAAATCTGTACCGCTTTGGGATTGAAATTGTTCTTTAATAAAATGGTACAGAAGGTGCTTCGCAAATCATGCCACCTTATATCAGGCAGACCATTGTCCTCTAGCAGCTTCTTATAATGCCTTCAGTGAAAATCCTTGCTTCTCGGACGCCCATAAGTGGAACAGCAAATATAATCCAAATCCTGAAATGTGCCTAACCACCTTCTGCAGTTCTTCTCATACACTTTTCTTTCTTCCAGAATGGCTTCAAACACATAATCCGGTATGGGGATGGTTCGGTAGCTGGACGGCGTTTTCAATCCGATTTCCTGTTTTGTAAACGTCTTAGCCGGGAAGTCCCCGGCAGTCGTGTTCGGTTTCTTGCCTAACTGCCGCTGTACTTTTAATGTCCGGTTGATATAATCTATATCCGAATATTTTACCCCATTGATTTCACACCGCCTCAATCCCAACAGCACGGCAAATAATACCTGCATATGGATTGGCGTTTCCCGGCTCGCTTCAATGAGCGTTAAAACCTGCTCCATATTCAGCGTCTTTTGTGTGTCGCTGTTCCGGGTGTGATATGCTTTCTTCTCTATCTGCTTTGGCAGTGCCACATCAATCGTCGGATTTATGGAAATGATTTTCTTATTCACAGCATATTGCATAGACGTATTCATCACCGTTTTTACCAATCTTGCGATAGAAACGGAAGCCGCCGCTTCTTCATAGTAAAGGCTCTGGATATGGCTCCGTTTGATTTCTGTCATTCTGATGTTGCCCATCGCCGGAATCACATGGTTATTCACAATATTGGAATAAGTTTCATAGGAGCCGCTTGTAATGTGTGGGCGCATTTCTTTTTCAAGCCAGAACAGCATAAAATCTTTTACCTTTACACTTGTGTATACCACATATGTGCCTGAATATAATTCGCCCAGCGTCTTGTCCCTGTCCGTGTTCGCCGCTTTCTTTGTCGCAAATCCAGATTTCTGCTGTGGTATTTTTGTCCCGTCCGCATAAATCAGCACTACACGATAGCCAAACTTATTCTTAATCGGCGTGACGTTATAAACCTTCCAGTCCACAAACTGCTGTAATTTCAAGTCAAATTCCATGTTATCCTGTCCCTTCCCTGCCTTCTGGAATAAAAGCGTCATTCATAAAGGCAATAATCTTTTCTTTCTCATCCATAACGTCACAATAATATTCAAAGGTTGTATTGACAGAACTGTGTCCCAACACCCCTGATATTTTCGCAAGAGGAACACCCTGTTCCACCAAAATGGTGGCAAACATATGTCGAAGTCCATGCACAGTTACGGCAGGAAGCCCATTCCGCACACACAGCTTTGTCAAAGCGTTATTCATAGCAGACAGACTATGAACCTTTCCATTTGCCTGACAACTGATATAATCGTTATCAATAAAAGCCTCCTGCATCTTTTCTTTATACATATCTATCTGACATTTTCTTTTCTCCAGCTCTGTAATAATGACCTCGGGCACACGCAGCACCCGAAAACTGTTGGGCGTTTTGGGGGCACGTTCGATTAAAATATTTTCTTCAATCCTGCTCCCCTCTTTTATAATAGGGTTTGCAACAATCTGCCTGCTGATTTTCACACTACGGCGTTCTAGATCAAAGTCAGAAAATTTCAAGCCATAGTTTTCGCCTTTCCGCAGTCTGCAAAACAGTCCCAACAGAATTTCCAGATACCAGTTATCCTTTGAAGCCGCCTAAAAAAGTATTTTTATTTTCTCCCTGCTGAGAATCACGATATTGGGTTTCTTTCGCTTATACGGCCTTGTTTCCGGCACGGGATTCACATTGACATAACCCTCTATAACTGCTTCTTTCATGGCCAGATTCAGAATTTCCCGTCCTTTGTTTCCTGCCGAAACACAAGCCTTTGACGTCCTCTCCAGAAGTCCGTCCAGGTATTCCACGCTGACAAACCTCATCTTTATATCATAATCAATGTTGGGGATAATCAAGTCATATAAGGTGTATGCTCCAACCATTCTTGTTGTCGTTTCAATTCTTTTTGAATATAATAAGCAGCCCTCCATGCTCCATGTGAAGGTCGATTGTCTAAATCTTTCTGTTGAACAAAAAATGTTATCTCTACCATCAACATGTATTTTTTAGCAGTTATTACACTATGGAAAAATCCTATTTAAAAACCAAGCCCTTGTTTGATTTTCTCCATGATTTCATTATCAAATTGATAATTTATTTCCCTTAGTCCAATCGTAGCTCCCTTTTTGGGGTATATCCATAAAACACCCATATCTCTTGCAGCTTGTTTCAAAGTGAACTTTTTATCTGATGTGGCAGCTACAAACACCACATCTTTAATTTCCGAGTAGGGCAGCCGCTTCTTTTCCAATACCATGCCCTTTTCATAAAAACGGGCTGCACCATCTCCCCGTTTTTTCGGAACCTCTACAATCAATTTTCCAAACTCTGCATCCGGCGCACCATCGGCAAGGTTTCATCTTTTGTCACAAACCAGAATGTACATTCTTCACTGTCATACAATCCAACAGCCTGCCCATCCATGGCCTGGTAAAGCCTCCGGGTATTGCCTGCGGCGATCTGATCCGTAATACCTGCAATAGAATACAGGTACGGACTCAACTTCCCGCCTTCAGACAACATTGGTGGCTCAAAATCCGGAAGCTCCCAAAGGACCAGATTCAATTTTTCATCACAAGCCAGCGCCCACAAAAATTCCGCCGCAAGAAAACCGTCTAAAATACCATATGCGTTCCACTCTCCTACGCCGTCATTGGCACGGCGGTATAGAAACGGGCTGTTCAATTCCGCCGCCCAGTGATACACCGCCTGATTTTCTGTGAGAAAATCCAGTTTGCCATCCTTTGTCTGCTTCAATCCGGAAAGAGGACGAACCACGTTATAACTGTGATAAAATCTGCCTGGCAGATAGCGGTAAAACTCTTCCAATGGAAGCGGAAGGGAAGCTCCCAGACGGGCTCCTGCCCGTTCAATACTTTCCTCCTTCGCTCCCTTTCCCTCAATCCCGGCAAATTTGCAGAGAAACTGTAATACCGGGGCAATAGATTTCAGTTCCCGTTCCTGTGGCGGCTGGGGTGGAGCCGAATTAAAAATAGGATGCCCATCCTGGCTTTTCATCCAGATATATTTGAATCCCATCTGTTTCATAAGCTGTTCCAGTTCCTCATCAGTCCTGCCGCCAAAATAAGCCATCTCTGAATAGAGAATACTTCCACATAAAATCCTGGATGGTTCCTCCACAAAGTTTACGCTAAAATTTGTTCTGTGACTGGAAAGCTGCTCCGGAGGAACATAATAAAACGTATTCGGAAGATGCTCCCGCATTTTTTTCCAATAACTTTCCGCCTTATCCTTGTTGACGGCCGCCACGCTGGGCTGCGCCATGGTCTGCTGGTATCCTAACCATTCCATGATCCATTGAGAGAGTTTTGACTGATTGCACGGCACTTCACGGCCTTCCAGATGCTTTTCTTCCCTGCGTGTTTCCGGCAGCACATAAAGCCCCCACATCTGCGGATCTTCCGGATCATTGCGGCTCATAATATCCTTGCTTTTATGATACCGGCTTACTTCAAAGCCATAGCCGTATCTTTCATGCTGGCAAAAAGGCAGGATAGTAATGATGGTATCTGTCCAATAGACACGTTTGCAAATTTTTAATTCCTCAAGTGGAATCAGATTTCCCTTTTCCGTAAAAGCAGGATCATCCGGATGAAAGGTCAGATATAATTCCTGCAGAGCCTGGGGTAGCATAACCCCCAGTTCTTTTTCCTTGTCTGCAATGTCCTCCGGTGTCACGGAGCTTTCCATACTGCTGCCAAAAGATTTGATTTTTTTCAGTTCTTCAGATATCATAGCGCCGCCTTCCTATTCTTTATAATAAATCACCGGGACTCCTTCAAACGCCAGTCCTTCCTTCCTGCACAACTCGTAAAAATCGCCGTTCCTGTTATTGTTCTGCCATTCAAAATAGATTTGATACAATTTCATGTAATACTCAAACTCTTCCACAAGCTGCGGATCTACTGTTTTTTCTGAAAGGATTTTCTTTGCTACACCTACAATATTTTCAAATTCCTCTTTTGTAATGCGGATGCTCTCCGGAAAATGATGCTGCCCCCACCATAGGGAATCAAGCTGCTCCCTAAAATAGAGCTGAACCGTCTGAGGATCACATTTTTCATGCATGTATGCGCGCTCCAGGATGGGATAAAAATCATGTTCCATCTTTGGATCGTGGGGATTGTAAATGTTTCCAAAAATCTGGTACGCCCACCGCATCTGCGGCATCTGATTTTTCTCACATTCACGGCTTAAATAATCGTCAAGCAGCTTTGTTAATTGAAATGGCAGGTGGCGTCTGGGCAACGCATCCCCCGGAAATTTCATCTCATCCAGGTATTCTCTGCAAAACCGAAACAAAACAGCGTCTGCATCTGCATCCGGCACATTTTCTTTAAAAGATTTTGTAAATGAGAACAGAAAGCTGTTTGCCTGCTTTTTCAGTCCCTTTTTACGCAGATCCCAATATTTCTGTATCTCTGTGATAAACTGCTCATAATCCATGTCCTAACTCCTCTGGAAGATTCTTTCCGAACAATTCTCTGATTGGAAATTCTGGAACCAGTTTCTTTTTCCTGTCATATTTTTCAGACGCATGATATGGCCGGAAAAGAAATCCCCTGCCCAACTCTGCCCGAATCTCTTGGGCTACACTCTTCTCAAAATATTCTACAACCTTCTCTCGCTGCTCTGATGGTATATCCTCAAATACACTTTCCGTCAGCTGGATTGCTATAGTTTCTCCAACTTCCTCCGTTTTCCAGCAAGGGGCATTGAGTATGGTTTCTCTTCCCAAAAGGTTAATATACGGCAATCCGAAATAGGTACGCCACTTGAGGGCAGGGCATCGGACAGACAGATCATCCGGAATAAGCATGCTTTCCGTTGCGGTACATGGGATAGAGCTGGTAAAATCGTAGATTTTTGCATGGACTGGGGAAAACCTGCAAAGTGGCATGCCGAAGTTCTCCAATCTGTTAACAGGAATAATCCTGCTCTAATTCCTCCTGTGTGGGGAATCTTGCTTCATCCTCGTCAAGAAAGTCACCAGTACAGGCAAAACGGAGAAAATCATGAAAGTCCTTACAGATATAAAGTTCCCGTGTTTCCATATACTTCCTTACTTCCGATTTGCTGTTCCATTTTACCCCGGCGCCCATCATGTCATATACGCCCTCTTCATGTATCGTGACAACGCCGCCGCTTACCAGATCCAGATGCACCAGATACCCGTATACCTTTCCAAGCCCGATAAATCCTGCCTCCAAAAAGCAGGGGCAATCATCCCGGGTTTTCTGTTCTTGCTGGAGGTTCTTCAAAAATTCTGTTCCGCTGTTTCCCTGAATATTATGCCAATCAAACTCAACCGTTGGGCCAATGTCAAATTCGGGCCTGGGAATATAGCCATTTTTCTCCCGTGAAAAGGTTTTGCTCCATGAACAGGCAAAGGAATCTCCGCAAAAGGAAACAAGCACAGTAATGTCACCTGGCATTTTATAGCTTAACAAAAATTCACGGTAGGGTGCTGGCAGCTTATATCCAAGCCCTTTTTCAATATCTGATAAATCTTTCTCTGTAAAGCCGGATTCTTTGAATGACTCTTTCCATAACTGCGGTTCCCGTTCTCTCAATATCCCCAAATACTTTTTTGCCGTTGTCATAAAAGCCTCCTTTGACAAATCATAGTTACCAACTATCCCAATAGCTGGGCTTTATTGGATCAAATTCATCCTCCCGAAAGCGGTACAGGTCATATATTCGATTCTTGTCAGATTTTTCACTGGATTTTATCATGCATACGAAAACGATCCGGCTGGAATCAAATCTCTTCGGTTTGCTTTTCAATCCCAGTATAACTGGTCTATTAGCAGAAAACTCATTCTTTGGCCTTGTATAATGCCCCCAGTACAGATTGGGATAATTTTTTATAATTGTTTCGCCCAAATATATAGAAATATCCAGCGCAAGAGACAGCGTTTCTTCTGTATATTTCATCGTTATTTTTCGTATATTCTCCTCCATCGACTTCGGATATTTGGAAACACTATACTCGATTTCTTTCTTGGTCTTGGGAGCCTGTTTAATCTTTGTTTCATACCAATCCCATAAACCGTCACACTCCTTTTCCAAATGTTCTTATTTTCTCCGCCATACCCCAAACAGGCTTTTCTTGTAATGTTTCAATGCCTCGATTGCCGGCCCGTAATTTCCCGCCGCTTTCAGATACTCTACACCTTTTTCAATATCCTCCCGCACACCGATCCCTTCGGCATACATCATCCCCAGGCCATAACTTTTATAGCAGGATTTTTCACTTCTCTCCAATAACGCCTTCCCTCTCGCCGGATCTTGTCTGCAGCCATGCCCCAGCAGATAGCAGATTCCCAGCAGATCGTATTTGATACCTTCCGGCTCCTTATCTCTCTCCAGCCATTGGACCGCCTGCGCATAGTCCACAGCCGTACCCCAGCCGTTGAAATACAAACGTCCCAACTGTCGGCAGGCATAGCTGTCGTTACCATAGCTGGCAGTCTTTTTGTAGCACTCTAAAGCATAGGGCACATTGCGCTCCACCGCCCTGCCGTTCCAATAAATATCCCCTATGATATGCCAGCTCCAGAGATGTCCTGCCTCTGCCGCTTTCAGCGCCCAGGGAAGAGCTTCTTTATCGTTATCCTCTGTATAGGCCAGATAATGGGCATAGGCATACATCCACTCGGGGTAGCCCCGTTCTGCGCCCTGACGCATAATAGGAACTTCTTTTCCCGGCTCTGCCGGAATGTACTCTCCCCGTCCATGCTCATAGTAATGACCATAATTCCGCCCCGCCAGTATCATGCCGCCGGAAAATGCTTTCTCAAACCAGGGGAGACACTGTTTTATCTGCAGGCGTTTCCATTCGTTCCAGGCTCCCTTATCTGCAAAGTCACTTTCCTTGTGATCTTCGATCTCTATAATGTCCAGAAAATAATAGGTGTTCCCGATCATGTACTGGCAGAAAGCGCAGCCATTTTCGGCTTTTTCATAGATGACATCCCATGCTTCTTTTATGCTCTCAAAAGGCATGATCTCCCTCAGTTCCGGTGTCAGCATATCCATACGCAGTGCCCCCAGAACCGCAGCGGCGCTGCCCAGGGAGATCGCTTGATGGAGCATGGCATAGGCCGCCGCCTCGTTTTCTTCAAAGGGGTGATATTCCCAGCTGTAACAGGAGCCGGAAAAACAGCGGGAGAGAATATAGCAGGCATCCCCATCGTCTTCCTTTGCCGCAAGCAGCAGTGCGTCCGCCGCCGCTGTTGTCTTGTCGTTATCACAACAATAATAAAGATCCTCAATGGCTTTATCCACCACATCGCTAAAATACTTACCCATGTTTCTTTTTTCCCTTTCTGTTTGCTTTTTCTATCTGGCCGGTAATATCAGTCCAGCCGTTCATTTCTTCAAAAACACCGGAATTCAAATAATTAACCAGCCAGAATTTTACCTGTGTTACAGTTCCTTCTTTCGCCAGAAACCTGGTATTCCCTTTTCCCGTGTTATTGGTACACCAAATCACCATCAAGTCATTTTGAACACCGGGGAAGAAATCAAGTGCCTGCGTTCCCCAATTCATGAATACCTTTGTGTATTTCCCCTCATGGATACCTTCAATAGCCAGTTCCACATCTCTGGTGGAGAAAAAATTATGTTCATCATGCCAACTCTCTCCAAAAATCACCAGAAGCTGATACCACCCCCGCACTTGGCCTTTCTGTTCCCTTTGGAGCTGATACCAGTAAGATTTTATTCGTTCCTCAGTCTGCTGGGTATTAGGTTCGCTTTTCCCCGCAGCGACTTCTTTTGTATTACTCAAAGACCCTTGTTTGTCAAAACCAGCAACTGGCTCTGCCGCCTCATCTATATCTTCCGGGTTGTCCTCTGTTTCGCCTTTATAGATGCTGCCCTCTTCCCATCCCGTATCATCTTCCTCGCTGTATTCATCTTCCTCGTCATATTCCTCCCGCAAAGGATCGTTTTCTATTTTTTTCCATGTTGAAAAATCAGCGCTGCCAACCAGAATTTTTTCAAACCAGTCTTTCACCTCGTCAAACTCTGCGCTTCTGTGGTACGATTCATATTCCCCTTCAGATACTTCCATAAATGCCGTCAACCGAAAGGTCTCGCAGTATATACAAAAAATCTGGCTTACGTTCCCCATTTCCTGTACGGCAAAAGGCGGCAGGATCTGGAGTGTGAAAACGCTCCCTTTATCACTTTCCATCAGGCTTTCCAACTGTTTTTGTAAAACCTCCACTGTAACATTGGAAGTCCTGTTACCAGAGGTATCCGTAAGAATAAACTGGCTTATAGGTGCCTGCTTTTGTCTTTTATCCGGCTTGACCAGATCACGTACCCCATCCCATATTCCCAACAAGCCAAAGCCCGCCATTCCAATCCCGATCAGGAGTCGAATAATGCCAATCCCTTCCTTCATTTCAGCAAGTCCGATCACTACCAGGCCAAAACCCAGAAATGCAGCATAGCCTCCCAATATAAGAGGTGTCAGCCGCAGCCGTTTTCCTGTTCTGTTCTTTTTTCTCATAATGTACTCACACCTTGCTAACCTTTTTTCAATATCCCAATTCGTTTTTGTGTTTCCAGTGTATAAAATACCATTGTCAACTAGACTTCCCTTTTAGCTACAAGGTAGAACGAACTGGCAAGAACAGACCCAATGACTAAAGATATGACGCTTTTTAGAAAAATTATGTGGCGTATGTTTTCTTTAAAATAGGTCACCGCATCAGCTGCCAGTTTGATCCTCAACCCAGGAACTAAATAACAAAGTCCTACGTATGAAACGATAAAAACCACTATGAATATTGCAACAGATACCATAATTCTTTTCATGCCAGGCCCTCCTTAAAGCTGGATTTGTATGTGTTAATAACTATTCATCCGAACACACAAAGCCGAATTGGGACTTTTCAATCTGCTTTTGAATCATAAACTAAAATACTAACAGCTTTGCAGCATATTCAGCATTTCTTCCATTCCTTATTATGAAAGGGTACGCTTTTCGTCACAGCCCGCAAAATGACCAGCGTCCATTCTGGCACCACTGGGCATTATCAATCATCCACTTATCATCGATCAGACGCATCAAATAACGATAATAGAAAATATCCTGTTCCGCATAAAGCCAGAATTTGCTTTTTGTGACCCGTTCTCCAGCAATCAGATGATGATCTGTATAAGTCCCGCCGTTTCTCCAGGAAAGATTCACGGGGCGCCAGCCGGGCCGGGGAGACCAGCTCACTTTCCTGGCAAACAGTGTATCGATCTCCGCCTGATCACCGCGTCCTCTTTGTTCTGCCATCTGCTCCCAGCGGTTCATGTCGTTAAAGAATTCCCGCAGCGCACGAATAGGCGCCTGTAATTCAGGATTGTCCAATGAAATTCGATTTTTCATGGTTTTATAGGTACGGGCATCTTCATATGACTTACGCTCTTCCTTTGTAAACAACCCCGCCAGTCCCTCGTCATCATGCCTGTCTGTATCGCTGATGTACAGCTTATCCCTCCAAGAAACCGCCAGCAGTCCTTCAAAGGTAATACGATGGCAGGCAGCTATATAGATATTTTCCAGTTTTTTAATCTGTGCGGCCTGGGCCAGCCCCTCGTTGTCCAAAGCTGTCCGCTGTAAAAACAGATCCTTTAAGGGAAGGTCTTTCAACAGTTCCAGTCCGTGTCCGGTAATCCGTCTGCCCCGCATCAGGGCCAGCATATTCAGCTTGGGAATCCTCGCCAAAATGGAGAAACACTGGTCGTCAAACGGCGCATCATTCAATAAGACCTGTTGAAGCTTCGGGCATTGTCTGACGGCCTCCTCAAGGGTATCTAAACTCAGCGGCGCTTCTATCCGTTTTGTTCCGTTACAGAGATAGGCGCCATTCTGATATTCCAACATATAAGTATTCGGGGCAAATTCCAATATCATATTTTTTCCTCCCATGCTTTCTTCCGGAATATTCCGGAAATACTTTTGTGTATCCATCCATGTTTACAATTTCTGAATCTATGCAAACCCACTTTGCTGTTTCCATTCCCTCCATCTTCCCTCATCCATCAGAAGCTTCCATCCTCCCCGGTAATCCAGGCCAAAATAATCAAACTGCCGCATCAGGTTGCTTGTGAGCTGTCCTTCCGGCCTGCTGGCTCCCAGACAGGCACCGCCCCTTAAGACCATCTGGCTGCCTTTATAGTCAAACTTAGCGTTTTCGTGAGTTCTATACTTGTCCAGCAGTTTTACATAAAGCTCCTGCAGCTGCCGGTCCTCTACCCCCCTCCGTACACCAGACGGCATAGATCAGCAAAGTGGGATCTTCCTCCGTGGACAGATAATCCAGGAAATAATCCAGCACCTCTTCTTTTCCCTTCTGTTCCTGGTTGCAGTGGAACAGTGAGATCCTGTCATTCCTGTTCAGATTCTTCCGCACTTCCATGTCTGTCTCTTCAGCGCAGGCCTGTTTGAAATACGTTTTCTGTTTTCCCGGCAGGGTTTCAAATTTATAGAAACTTTCAATAATCTCGGTTTTTTCCTCCGGATTATCCGTCTGTTGGTATAGCTCCATCAGCTGGAAAGGGGTTCCGTCCATATTCAGCCCAAATCCCACCTCCTCTTCATTGTAACCTGCGATCACCTCCCGCAGCCACCGTTCATACCATTCCAGAAATCCCTTTTCCCGCGCAAAAAACGGCGGACCGCAGAAATCCTCATCATAATAAACCACCTGCCCCCGATACGGTCCTGCAAGCATAAGGCCCGTCATCAGTGTGCAGCCCTGGATGCTGATTGGCAGAATCCCTGCATAAGGATGCACTTCTTCCCCTTTCCTCCTGCCCTCCGGGTCAGCCATTCTGTCCCATTCCTCCTCACTCATTTTCGGATAGATTACCGGTTCCTTCATGACGCGGTAAAGGCGCACGCCATGGGAATCAGAAAGATCCTCCTTCAGCGCTTTCAGACCGTAAAGTCCGTAATAAGGGCCTGCACCACCGTTTCCCACCAGCATCAGAAAGTCCCGATATTCTTCCGGCAGCCGGATGCCCTGCTGCTCCTCAAATTTCTGTATTGCTTCCTCGCCGGCGGGCACCGCCAGCTTATACTGATGGCTGTATGCTCCGAACCGTGCAAGATCCGGGTCTTTTGCCTTCGCCTGTCCCAAAAGCTTTAAGATATGTTTCACCCATGAGGGCTGTGCTGTTCTGGCCATTTCTTTTCGTCTCCTGTAAATATGCTTAAAATAAGATGCTTATTCAGATACTCCAATCCTGCATGGAATCCATTCCACCGGCTCTCCCTTTCCTTTGATCTGACTGGCAAAACGTGTCACCTCCGTGAAATCATGATCCAGCAGTCCTATATGGTTAAATTTTGTGTCCGGCAACTCTTTTTGTAAGGAATTGCAGAGAAACGAGTGGAAACCGCTGATATCCCAGCCAAGAATATCGTTTCCAAGGCATGGGCTTTTGTCATCCTCTCCATTCATCCGGCCATGGCTGTTACCGTCCTTCAGCTCACCTGCCAGAATCTCATATCGCTTGTTTGTCCCATCCGCCCATGAAGCATTCCCATCTGGGGTGCTGATCCCCTACGCAGCCGCTGACCGACAGGATCTGTCTGCTGATCCCCCGCAGCCATTCCGGGGTATCGCACAGTTCACATATGTAGTATCCGATCACTTGATAACATTTCATACTTACGCTCCCCCCTTCTGTCCATATCCTCATTCAGCGTTTCAAAGCCTCTTTATTATTCTTTTTTACTGTTTCCAACGATTGCCTTGAAAGCTGCCAGCGCAGTGGATACAAAGCGCGTCGGCAGTTCCTCCGGAGCACAGACCAGACTTTCCGGCACATGATCCCAGGTTAGAAAATGCCGGAACCGGTAAAAGATCACTTTGTCCATCGTAATGATCTCCGGCCCATATTCCGGTCCTCTCCAGATACCGTCAAAGGTGAGCTGCGCACCGTACCCATGGAGCAGATCCGCCATATGATACGACATATATTGGTTCTTATCGCTTCCCTGATACAGCCCCCATTTCCCTGCCGAGGTGATCAGGAAAAGCTGCGTTACCTGAACACCGGTGAACGCTGTCAAATCATACTGCCCTTGACACACAGGTATCTTAAGCTGCGGAAACGGCTGTCTCCATTTCTCTTTTCCCGCATATTTCTTCCAAAATTTCCGCTCTGTTTCTGTCAGTTCCTCCGGATGCGCCAGCCCGATCCTGCCCGTTTCATCAGCGAAAGATTCCGGAGAAACGCTCTCCCCTTTCCCATCCACCACACTTCCGTCTTCTTTCAGGGCAAATGCGGTCTGAAGCTCCCCGTTTCGGTAATATCGCCAGAGAAGGTTTCGTGCCATCGCCCGGCCTGCCGGATGCTCCTTCATGTTCTTCCAGTCATAGCAACTCCACAGGTAATTCCAGATAAACGCACGCAGGAGAGCCGCCTTCTGCCTTTTTATAATTTTTTTATCGGAAACATCCTCCGGCTCCTCCTGTACGGGAAACAGAGCGCAGGCCCGCAGCTCTTTCTCCAGTTCCATCTGCTCATAAGCCGGATTCGCCAGCTTCTCGCAGATGACCTGACACTGCTGTCTTAATTTTTTTGTTTTGTGTTCTGTAAGCAGGAATGTATGGTCATCAAACTCACAGAACAGGTAGAGAAATTCCATCCATATTCTCTGCCATTCCGTCTGATAAGAGGAATGATGATGGACGATCATCTCTCCCAGCACTTTTTTGTCAAGAAGGCGGATTGCCGCTTCTCGGTCCATTCGGGCAGCGATTCTGACCGCGTCCGGAGACAGATTGTACATGCGGTTTGTGGTCATTCCCAGCAGATAAGCGCACATGGTATCCATCGGCTTCCATCCAATGCGGTAGAGGATTTCCATGCTGCTTTCATGGGACACCTGCAGGAACCGTTCCCGCATATCCGTAAATCCCAGAAGCGACTGGTATTTCCCGTTAGGATTGATATAACGGTTATATTTTTCTGCCCAGAATGTCCTGACAGTAGGGCTTAATTCAAACAGCAGGCTTCTCCAGTCGTTCTGTTTCTCGCTCCCCTCGTCAAGGCTCTGCTGTTCTTCCGTCTCAAATTTACGGGGAACACAATACTTTGGCATGACCTGCTCCATTTTTGAAAGGATATCTTCGGTATCCTCCCCCTGTTCCAGTATTGTCAAAAGATAGTTCGGAATCCATCCCCGCAGGTATGGATCCCGGAATGCCCGACGAACCTTTTCAAGCAGCTCTTTTTTCTCGTCCATCATCAAAAGATCTCCGTTTCCTTTTCATTCTTATTATATTGTATACAGGCCTTTTAACGTCCTGTTATCAAGATCTTTCCGTCTTTTTCGCCAGGCCGTGGTAATACCGCATGAACCGGCATACTTCCTCATAGGTCTCCCGGATCGCGTCCCGGCGTTTTTGCGCGTCTGAAATCTCCTTTGTTTCCAGAAAGAGCTGTGCATTGCGGTACATTACCGCCATGGCGTCCCTTGGATCATCGCAGGCATTGGGGAACTCCTTCAAGCGGTCTTTCATATAATCGGAATTATGTCTCACACATTCTTCAAGGCGTGCATATCCTTCCGATTCCTTTCCGGTCAGCAAATCCCATACACCAAACAGATAGCTGTCCGCTCTCCAGGGGTCCGGTTTCCCCTCCGCATCCAGATCCCACATAGGCCGGCCGGTTTTCGGATCGTTCGGGCCTTTCTCTGTAGCTTTCAGGTAATCCCGGTGCTCTTTTGCAAAGTAGGTCTCCAGGCTGTCGATCTTCTGCCACTCCGGGAGCATGCCGTCGGCCAGGAATGTCAGAATATCATCAAATTTTCCGTTGATGCTCTCCAGTGCGGCAGCATCCACGGCCTCCGTACCATACTGGATTACGCCCCACCCATTACGCATCTTTTGAAAATATTCCCCCTGGCTGACATGCCCCGGCAGGCCTAAAATTCCGTACTGTATGGCATAGACAGGACAGAGATAACAGATCATGGCCTCATATCCGCCGCCCCTGAAATAACCAATAAACTGGATCCGGGATACCAGGCCGTTCTTTTCCCGCACAAAGGTTTTGGGACCCGCTTTTTTCATGCCGTATGCCTTTGCGGCAGGAGCGATCTTTGCCTGCAGGTTCTCCTTTAGACGCAGTTTCAGCTCTTCCCCGCATTCTTTCCACTGTTCGGTTGTTCTTGCCTTTTTATAGCGGAAGGCTTTCGCCGGTTTCTGGCCAGGCGGCATTCCCAGCAGGCTCTTCCAGTCAAAAGTGATGGTTTCTGTCGGATGTCTCTCCAGATATTCTTCCCAGGGACGCCTGGCAGACGCCGTTTTCCTGTAGTAGGCTTCCATGGCTTTCTGCCTGTCACGAATTTCCTCTTCTTGTGCTTTTTCCTCATAATAACCGGAGGTTTTCACCGGGCGCCCCTGGGCATGGAAATAATAGGCAACGCCGCCCTGCGTCTTTGTCATCCAGTAATATTTCGCGCTCCATAAAGCGGGCATGATCCGCCCTCTGTCTCCCCGGTTCAAGGCCTCTTCCAGCTTAAAGCTATTGCTGTTCCACCATGTTTCCCACTCCTCCGGTTCTACATCCCCCGCCACAACGCGCAGAAACATCTGTTTCATCTCATCCTGAAATCCCATCTTTATTCTTCCTCCCCTTTTCTTTCCGCCACCGCATACTGAAAGCCTGCGCTCATGCCACATGTCCCATTGGAATGTATCTTATAATCTCTATCGAATTCATCCTCTGGCAGTAAATCCATTTCTTCCTGTGAAGAAATATATTTCATGATCTTTACTTCCCCTGTTTCCAGGTTCCGGCTGAGTATGTACAAGGCGCCTTCATACTGGGCCGTGAAATCTTCCGACACATGCATTACCGTTGCGTAATTGCTGTCAGGGCTTTCTTCTGTCACTTCATACACATCCGATATAAGTTTGTATGTCTGGCTTTTGCCGTTTCCACGATCAACATTCCATCCCTCTGCGCCTCCACTGATGCACAGGATATCTTCTATTTCAAAAGGAAGCCTGCAATATCCGGATATTCCACAGAACGGTCTACCCATTCCACCTCCGGTGAAGCATACACCCACAGGTTCCACTCAACATAGCCCCCTTCACAAACCGGCCAGTCCCCAGCCTCGAATGAAACTGAGGTAAGCGGCTGCTTCATGGGCAGCCAGGAATTATGGAATTCCATCCGGCTCATCATTGCAAGCAATTCTTCTGCCGCCTTGCCCTGGAAATAAAAATCCACCATATTCCCATGGTCAAATCCTCTCTCCCGCCATTTTGCAGGTGTAGCTGCACGATATCCCGGAGCATTTTCCAGTTGGAATTCGATATCTGTTTTATAAGGCTGCGGCAGATGATACAGCTCTGCAAAATACTCCTGAAGGACAGCCTCTATTTCTTCGCTCTGGTAATTATCCCAAAGGATTGTCTCATCATCCACATCAATGCCTGCGCAGAACTTCCTACCTTCATATTCCATGAATACCACCACATTGGAATTGACATAAGGCGCAAAAAAGTCATGATACCCCTGAACCCAATATCCTTCTGTCGAAGCGTCTATCCCGTATTTTTCCGTGATATAAGCCGCTGCCCTATCCTCCGCTGTCTGATTCCTTTTTTTCCTTCATACTCTGCTCAATTCCCGTTTTCTTTTATATTGCTTCTCCAAGTCCTTCCATGACTTCCATAAGCTTCTTATATCCTGCCTCACTGGCAGCTCCATAAAGCACTTCCAGATCGCCGCAGTCCATGACCACAGCCATATTGTCAGAGGCATTACTGTAAAAACTCATATCCATTCCCAGCCAGCCAGCCAGAAAGCCCAAAGGGTTGTTTTTCAAGGCCGGACCGGACGGTTTCCAGTTCTTCCTCCGTAAGCCAGTACATAAGCTCCTCCCCATGAATAGAAAAGGCAAATACTGCTTCATAGGCAAGGACAGCCCTAAGAAATCCGCTGAGCGTTCCGGCACACAAGGTCCATCTTTGGTCCTTTATCTGATCCGCAGCCACATAAACCGGAGGATCAGCTTTTGTCAAGTCTTTTCTTCGGATTCCAGCCCGGCAGCATCCCTGATTTTCAATTAGGATCACCAGGTAATCGCCGTCCTTTAACCAGTCCCATCTGTCGAAATCTTCCGGCCTGATCCACCGGTCCTGTACCTTGTGGATCGCCTCCGTGCGTGCCGCCCTGTTCCAGAACTCTTCCAGTACACGAGGGAGGGAATTGAAATACTTTTTTACAACAGCCAGCTTTTCTTCTGTATATCCCTGCAGTTCTTTCACTCTATACAGCTGCCGGATCATTTCCCCATGCTCTCTCCGATCCTGTCCCTGAGCGCTCGCATCCTGTGGCTCTGTTTCCTGTTCTTCCGTAAACAGGTAAGGAACTCCCTGCCACATAAGCTCAGGCATTTCCTCCAGCCTGTTAAAATAAAGGCAGATGATCTGGTCGTCTCCCCAATATCCGGATTCCGGCCTTCTGGTGCAGGCTGTGATATGATAATAACCGTCCGGCAAAGACAGCACCTGGTCCTGTGGGAAATCCGGATTCCAGTCACTCAGCCAGAACAGGTCGCCAAACTGCAGGGAACCGCCCCTTACCTCCACCACCAGCCGGATCATCGCCGGAAACTCTTTCTCTACATTGGAATCCGGATAGCCGGACCGGAGCCATAGGATAAAATCGCCTCCCGTACCCGTATAGAAAGCCGTGATATCCCCTTTCCGGATATGCTCCCCCACCTGTTTCGGATCCGTGAATTCTTCCGTCAAAAAGTCGCTCCCCGGAACAACATATCTCATAACCTCCGGGGAAAACAGGACGATCCCCATGCCGTCAATACTCAAATGTGCCGTATCCCCCAGATGCAGCGGCTCCTCGGATGCCGGGCTGCCTTTAGAAGGATTTCCCTCCCCGCAGGGCTGCCCTGCCGCCTTTGGCTCTTCTGTCTTTTCTTCTTTTATCTCCTGGAGGCAGGATAGCTGTTCCAGCACCTCCGCATATTTCAGCCGGCTGTAAGGAGGCAGGATCTATCCGTTCTATATTTTCGTCACAAAGGGAAGTGTATCGTATCCCTTCCTTCTCATGGTCTCTCCATCTGTATTCTTTCCAGGAGCAGGCGGTTGTTCCTGAAAATGCGAGGATCTGCCTATTACCCTGATGGGAGCCGAAAAAATTAGTTCCCAGGTCTGGCAGGCTGGCAGCGTCCTTAAAAAAAACAGGGCCTTCATCTGAATATGTGGGCACATAATAGACATCAAGCTTACTCTGAAATTCTTCCAGGATAGCCTGCAGATCCTCTCGTTTAGCATAAAAACGAAATCTTCGTACCTTCATATGCATCTGCCTCCTTTCCAAACACTCCATGTCCGGACATCGATCACCAGTTCTCCCGCGCCTCATCCATGACATTCCAAATCTCCGAAAGCGTCACAGGCGCCGCATTCACATCTGCCTGCCAGTATTCTCCTTGCAGGATACACTCTTCGTAAAGCCTCTGCATGGCCAAAAAGATATCTTCCCGTTCCTCTGTCTCGATGAACTCCTCATAGCGGTCATTGAGCTTATTAAAAGATTGTGTGTACCTGCGGACAATCTCTTCGATTTCTTTTCTGTCTGCCGCCCTGCCCATCGCCTCTGTCAGCAGCTTTTTGGTATCTTTGTAGCATTTTTTGGCGCTCCGGTATGCCGCCTCAGGAATGAATTCGTTTCCATCCCAATGGCGGAGCGGGTTCTCCAGATTATCCCTAAGCCATCCTTTATCCCGCAGGTGGGTGACACTTAACCTGTCCAGCCTCCCTTTCCAGTGTTTTTTCAGGTACAGACCTGCTTCTTTGGGAACGCTGTCAAAGTCCAGCTCCCGCAGTTCCTGCAGCCCCTCCAATGATTCCATATCCCTCTCATCATATCCAAACAGATCCTTGCAATAAAAGTTCCGGAGCCCGGACAGTTTTCCAACTTCCTGCATATGGGTTACGGTGCCGGGTCCTCCGCTCAGATTTAAGTATTCCGCCTCCGAAAACTGTGCGGCTGCCTGACTCATATCCAGCTCTTTTATATCGGTCAGGCGCAATCTTTGAACCTTGGTATTTTGAAGCCCGTATCTTAGAAGCCCCGCATTTTTCAAAGATATTTCCAGCGTCATTTTCCCGCCGCAAAGGCTGTCGTCAATCTGCAGATCCGACCGGAGCTCCCCATACAGTTTCAGAGAGCGGGTACTTTGGGGAAGTATCAGTCTCCTGATTCCGCTCATCTCCAGCTCCAGATTGTCCAGGCTGGCATTCCCAAGGTCAAGGCTCTCCACCCCTGCCTTTTGCAGGCGCAGCGTCCGAAGCAGCGGCGCTGTGGGGAGCAGCTTCTCAAGCTTACCGGAATACCCCTGCACTTCGGCATAGGTGATACAGGGAAAGGCTTCTAACGTATCTTTTTCTGTCAGGCACTGGTAAAGGTCATCCCGCAGTCCTCCGATATTCTTTCGGAACATCCTGCCATGTATAGACACAAAATCGCCGCTGTTACTATATTTTTTGTATGCCGACCTGTCGGTTTCGTCAAAAGACTTCCAACGCTCTTCATAATAGTAATCCTCCCCTGTGGGCCACTTCCAGGAGTAGGAATCCCATACCGGACTGCTTTTGGGCCTGCACTGGCCTATGTACCGGTAATCCCGGGGAACAGGGGTATTTTCAATCCCTGTTTTTATCATCTGATGGTGATACCGGAAGGATTCCCGGTGATATGGTTGTAATCGTTCCAGGATATCTTCTCCGGGCAGGTCATTTTCCAGATAATCAAGCAGCATATAGCAAATGCTTTTGCCATCCACGGCAAGGATCTGGCAGGCGCCATATTTCCCCAGCATTTCCACATAAAAGGCATATACCTCTCCCGGCTTTGCAGTTCTTTGTTTTAATTTGGCCAGGCATTGATCCTTTTTCATGGCTTCATTCCTCCCCAATGCCATAGATGGTCTTATCATTGTCTAATAGATGCGTTTCCACATTCGTCTTTTCTATAAACGAATCTTCTTGCTGATTATCTTTTCCATAAAATTCTCAAAAGAATCGGCAACTGTCTGACATTCCTCAAATTCCGGTTCACTGCCATAAACAATACTGCCTTCTTTTATGGAGATTGCATAATAAGCATAACCGCCTTCCAAGGATAAAAAGACAGGTAAATGTCCGTCCCAGAACTTTCTGATCTCATCCTTCCATACCGCATCATTTTCTGCGGCCTTCAAGCTGAGCAGTTCCCATTCATTCCATTGCCATGCCTTGTCTCCCTGCATATCATAATCTTCCGAACATAAAAACCAGGCTCTCTCATCACCTCGTATCATACTTTTTACAATTGAAACAAATTCCACCCAGCTTTCCGGGTAGCCGGTATATCGGCTTTTCATTGGTTCAGGCAGACAGAATCTCTGTTTTTCATTCCTCTCTACAGTCCAGCCCTGTTCTTTCATACAGCTTATAAATTTATCAATCATTTTGCGTTTTCCTCCAGAAATAAAAGCGCATCCTTCCGTGCTAAAATAGTTTGCCTTCCTGTCATCTACCTTCTAAATCTTGTAAGAAAGCCTTCATACTCCTGCTCTAACTGTTTCCCGTAAGGATCATCCATGGCTTTTGCCGCCGCAATTCCCTTTGTATATAAATTTCCGTACCGGCTCGACTGCGGCACTTTCTGCATTTCCGCCTTTGCCCAGTTCCATAGGCCGGCTGCTGCCTTACTATGATTTGCTGTGACCTCAAAACAGGCTTCCAGGATATCCTTGAACAGCCGGAGCGTCCGGATCTGTCCATAATCCGTGGTTTCGATCACTTTTTCGCATAGGCAGAGTGCCTTTTCATGATCGCATGTATATATGTAATGCCGGATCATATTCTTATACCCGGAAATGATATCTCTCATACTGCTGTTTTCTGCCGATAAGACCTCCGCCAACTGTTCCTGATAAAGCCTTTCATTTTCCGCATCTCTTCCCAAAAATGTATTAAAGTCGATCAGTGCCCTGCGGTTGGGATCAGTCCATTCTGCGATATTCTCTTTCCACTCATCCACCAGGCTTCCCATCACATCCCAGTATTTCATTTCCCGACACAAATAGATACAGTCCAGCAGGCTGTTTTCCCCAAAGTCATCCTCCATCTGTCCGTCCGGGTCATAGCCGCAGGCACAGTCAAAATTTGCGTTCTTTGCCCGCTCCAATAAACCGGCATATTTTCCATCCCCATTGTATTTTCTGATTAGGT
>Ga0224737_10006_pt1 | contig 31347 bp, 51 predicted proteins | sample LIM_B_Water_Pos_FD_161632 | JGI IMG/M metagenome (GOLD analysis project Ga0224737, IMG submission 161632) | Enriched cells from gastrointestinal tract of the lab mouse from Pacific Northwest National Laboratory (PNNL), Richland, Washington... | ecosystem: Host-associated > Mammals > Digestive... | reverse complement strand
TTCTCATGCGTTCTCCTTCCTTATAAAATCATTAAAATTGCAGTTACGGCAGCACCTACGACCGTTCCGACAGCCGCAGTGATAATAGACTGTTTCACCTGATTGTAGGTTTCTACAGGTTCGTTCTCCAGCTTTTCCAACCTCTCGCCCTGCTTTTTGATTTCTTCAATCATATTTGACATGCTTACTTCCATCCTTTCGATGGATACGGTGAGATCATTGATGCGATTAATGTTTTCTTCCATCAGGTCAAGCCGTCTATTCTGCCTTTTATCTTCTTCCACCATCCTTGCTGCAAACTCTCCATGAAATTTATCATGTTCTGTCCTTTTCAATTCTTCCATAGGCATTTCTCCTAATCTTTTTTATTATTGTAAATTATTTTTCAAAACTATTTGTACCATTTTTATTCTGTTCACTAAACACCGATTTGCAGTATAAGGACATCTCAAAAGAAACTGTAATCATAAATTCTAATGTTACTGTGAGTGCCTATATTGAGGGCGGGATGGTTTACGTCCGCTCCTTAATCCCGGCAAATTTAGCAACACCGACTGGGTGGCTGTTCCAGATGCCAGAGAAATATGCCCCACGTCTTCCTGTGTATGCAACAATAGCATACACAACAAGCGCGAATGACATTGGTAAAATGGCTGGCGTAACCATTAATCCTGATGGGAAAGTTGGGTACTACCAAGCACGACCGCTTGGCTCACATGAAGGCTTCAATATACAATACCCGTTGAAGCGTACCTAAATTGTAGTTTCATCCCAGTTTGTGGTGTATTTTTTTACGTTATTTACTATTTTAGTGTAGAAAACCACCCCTTTGGTGGCATAGGAAAACACAATGGCTGATGCGTGGGTTCTTTCCTGGAAGGGCTGGATGATAATCCTGTACATCGGCCCCATGACAAAATAGCCAATGTATGTGTCATTCCGTGATAATGGGAAGTTGTTAAGTATCTCCTTCACGACATCATCAAGTGTCTTCTTGCTCCCGTCATATGCCCCAAAATCAATATACTTTATGCCATCCATGCCCTGCAAATCGGTGTTTAGCTTACTAATTGCCCCTGTCAGAGTCCCGCCGCCAATGCTTGCAATATTGGTTGTCCCAAGCATTTTATAAAGCCACCGGATGTTCCTGAACATGGTGGAGATTTTATTTAAGATAGAACTATGTTTTTCCCCCGTTGCGAGCACTGGCACATCTGCCCAGGCAGCGGGGGTTAGGCTGTCTGCGCTGGTGAAGCTTGCTGTATTGTCCTTGCTATCCCCGGTTTTCTTTAAATATGTATCTGATATATTTTTCCCGTTTTCATCCTGTACGGACTTCCTGCACGTTCCTTCTATAATGTCTTTTAAATATATTCCCATCTTCAATCCCTCCATCATAACAATTTTTTGAATTTAAAGACTAAGTCTAATGTTTTTTCAGTGCTAGGATTTTCCAAACTTGCAATTTCTAACCTAAGTCCATAATTCATCCTTGTGCGTAAAAAGAATCGTCTTTTAGGAATTTGATGGTATCCAGAAGAATGCAACAATATTTCATTGGATTCATAGGTAAGTGGATATGTAACGCCAGAATACCAATGCATTATCCCGACATACGTTTCACGCATTGCTCCATATTCGGTGCTAACGACATATAAAGTTACTAAATAACTTCCATCTTTTAAATCTTCCTTATGGATTCCAGTATCAATCCAATCAGCTCCCGGGGACAAAGATTTTTCTATGGTTACTATCTCCGCTGTATCCCCCTGTGAAATTATATCTTCTGCCCTGTCCGCGCTCTCCTTTGCCTGTCTGGCATACTCCATGGCATTGTCCGCTTCTTCCCCTTCCCTCACCCCAGTCCCGCCGTGGGCATAGCTTTCGGACAGTTTTGCGAATTCTTCGGACTTCGCTGCGCTTAGCTGTGCCTTCCCCTGTTCCACCCTGATATCCGCAAGGTAATCTGGCCGCAGGTGTTTTTCCTGGATGCTGCCTTCCCTGACTTCAAATTTCACTTTCCCACTTTCCACTTCCGGGGAAATTGTTTCAGAAGTAAGGAACTCATATTGCGTAATGAGGGCGGACAAGTCCACTCTTTTTTCTGTCCCATCGTCAAGGGTAATGATGAGCTGCTGCCTTTCCTCGTCAAAATCAAAATTAACAGCAATCTTTTCAAGGATTGTGTCAATCTGCTTCTTGGTATTGTCATAAAACGTGATTGTAAACACACCATTTTCTTCGTTCAGACTGATATCCTTAACCAGCTTGAATGATTCCGTTTTGTCAAACTTATTCTCATTCAGCCAAACCACACGTTCATCCAGAAGGTGCAGGGCTAAATCCATCTTGTTTAAATTCCGTTCATTTACCGGGGTCTTGTCACTTGGGTAGTTTTCCCAGTCAATTCGAACGTATATTATATTATCCCCATGAACCATCCCTGCACCTCCTATGCCCTAAAAAAATCGAACCTGAAATTTATCGTGATATAGCTATTTGCATCATCCCCTGTGGCAAAAATGTCCGTCTTGCTTGCATTTATTACACGGAGCGTCCCATTTGTCTGCAATATGAATACAAACGGGCTCCCCTTATAGCTTGTGCATACCTCCACGTTTGCCCATTTTGGTATGTGCTCATCCCCAGAGTTCCCCACTTTTATGTCAACGTTTTCCCCTGCCCTATGCTCATGGAACCTATACTTCCCATAAACGCAGGCAAATGCGCCGAAAACTTTTGCGAAAACCTGCGCTTCGTGCGGGTTCCTGGTTCCTTCCTCGCCCTCTGCAATGAAGGAATTCTCCATTGAATATGTCAGGATGATATTTCTTATTTCCGCGTTGCTTATGATTGCGCCGTCAGGGAAATAAGCCATGGATCCAAAATTTCCCCCACCCATGCCCATAAGGCCAACTGCGATTGCGGCACTTCCACTAGGTGTAACCAGTTCAAGGTAAGCCCCATTGGAAAGCCCCCCAACTTCTGATTCATACCCATACCCGGTTCTTGCAAAGACGTATTCCCCAGATATTGGGGGGATAGTATTTGCATTGGTATATTGCAGGTAAATCCCTTCTTTTGCCTTTATGGTAGCACCAGTTACTTTCCCGCCGACAACTTCGCTCCCGGATATTTTGCTCCCAGATATTTCACTCCCGACTATTTTCCCTGTTATTTCCGCCGAAGTCATTTTTACATGTCCGTTCTCATCCACGGAAAATGTACCGTTTCCATTGTTGATGCTTGCCCCAGTTATATCTCCTCCGGATATAGAAGATGCTGAAACTTTTGCCCCAACTACATTGCCGCTAAATTCCGCATTCCCACTTTCATCAATTTTAAAATTAGGGGAATCCACAGTAAAAAAATTGTCTGCATTAAAATGTATCCTGTCTGCGCTTCCTTCTATAAGGGAAATGATTGTTCCGTCATCATCTTTATTTATTTTCAACGAAAGTGATGCTTTTATTTCCACTCCTTCTTCTGTTCTTGCAAGCACTTCCTGCTCTATTTTTTCTGCTGTTTGTATAAACCTAGATTCCGTGCTGGATTCCAGATTTTTTAGTTCACTTCTTGTTTCATCAACAGTTCTGACAAGAACGTTTGTTTTCCCTTTTAGCTGTATAATGGACTTCTGGACGCCGTTCACCTTATCACCATATTTTTCAACCCCATCTGCCCTAATTTCATCCCTCAAGGCCTGGATTCCTTTTAGGGTCCTTTGCAGCACATAGCTTTCCACGATTTCATATTTGGTTGGAATCCTGATGGCGTCCCCGACCTCAATGCACGGGTTCCCAATCATGTCGCAGTTGAACGGCATGTACGCAATGTCTGTGATTTTACCAAAAATATTTTTCGCGATTTCCTTCATCTCCTGGTCTGACTTCCCGTACACAAGGAAATTGTCCTCAATGACATAGCAGTTATCATCCGGGCCACCACCTTCTTCCGGCCAGGTTTTCCCTATTTCATTTTCGCTGTTCCTGATTTGCAGCCTTTCAATGCGCTTTGTGTAAAACTTTCCGGATTCGCATTGTATGTATTGGCTTGCCCCAATCCTGTAGGAATCTGGGTCTTGCGGGTACAGATGCCCTGTCTTTGACTGCGCCAGGTGCTCCGGGGCATGGTCTGGGAATAAACCGTCAGAAGGGTACAGCCCCCCTATGTCCTGCCCAAGGTAAATATAATGGAACTTCCCATCACGGCCAATATGCCCGAAGCACCCGTTGATTTCGCATATGGCCGTGATGACATCCCTTCCGCTTATCTGCCCTGGCTGGATTGTTCGTGCTACCACAATGCCGTCATTCACAAGGCCGCCCTCTGGGGTTACTTCCGTCAGCCCAAAATATCTTACGAAGGATTCCCTGAACTGTTTCATGGTGACTTTGCTGCCTTCCCCTGGGAGCAGGCTGTTATACCACGCGGCCACATCTGTGCTTAAAATGCCGTGCATGGCATCATAGGCCACTATCTCACGGTACTTCCTGTCATTGGAAATACTGTCGGAATCTACCTTGTACCTTCCGAGAGGAAGGGGCGCATCGGAGCCCCCTTCCAGCCCCATCCTAACATCCAGCCATTTCCCGACCATTGGAAGGAATATGTCAGAGGACTTGAATTTTAGGATGCTTGCTTCGCAGGAGCCAAAGCGCAATTCCCCTTCCGAACAAAGGTTTTCCTCAAGCTCCATCTCCTGGTTGTATAAATCATCATTGGTAAGCACTACCCCATCAAAGCTGATTGAAACTTGCTTTGGTATGCTGCTTTTAAAAAATAAATCAAAATACGTATAGTTAACCATGCCATCCCTCCTAATACTCAATCAACTCTATGGAAAATGGGTTATACTCTATGCCTTTTGCAGACTCATCTACGGTATGTATGGAATATGTAACGTCTGGCATGTACATTGTTGCGTTTTTATAAGCCAGCTCCTCGTCATTCCAATATGTAACCGCAAGCCTTCTCTCCCTTTTGCTGGTTATTTCTAAGGTTGCCAGCCCTACCACGTTCTTGAAGGCCGTCATTTCCGCCAAGTCCATGGAGCGGATATTGAGCGTCAAAGAAGTCTTGAAATTCTCACTGGTTTCCCGGTGCAGCAACACATTTGCATCCCTGTATGCGTCAAGCTCCACGCGCTGGTTCGGCGTGGATTCCCAGCCGTCCGCAAGGATGAAGCTGTTGGGGAGCACCACGTTCCCGAATTTTATCAGCCATCCATCAAACATCGTTCTCCCCTCCACTTAATGCATGAATAAATCTTTACCGGTTTTTTTGAAATATGTGTCTGCTTCCGTCTTAACAGCACGGGTAACGTCCTTTCCCCCAATGAATACCCGGACGCTTATGTCCCCGCCCATCCCCCAGGCCTTCCCCATGGCATTGGAAACGGCCTTTTCAATCGTGGACAGGGGGGCTTCCACATTTGTCTGCCCAAACCTCTGGTCCCCAAGTACTGCCAGGAACGGGTCCCCTCCGCGGATTACCGCACCGGATGCAAGCTGTGGTATCTGCATGTCCGAAAATGATGCCATGGCCGGGGACGGGGCTGCGGCCTGGGGGGAATAAGCGGCTGCCTTCCCCATACCGCCGACCAGACCGCCAAATGCACCACCGACTGCCGACGCGCCCGAAACATTGACTTTAATGTTGAATAATTCCTTTATTTTGTTTGCCATGTCAACAAGCGTGTTCCAGATTGCCAGAATCCCATCAATGATTCCGTTTACTATGTTCTTCCCGACGCCCTCCATAAATTCCCGAGCACCAGAAAATATACCTGTCACTGATTGCCATGCAGACGAGAACTTGTCTCGGAACCACCCGGCAATATCGCCAAATGCGCCAGTTATGTTGTTCCACACGCTCTTGAAGAAATTGCTTACGGAATCTTTTTTAAAAGATTTTTTCACTTCCTGGTATGCACCGCCAAATTTTTCTTTAAACCATCCCTTTATACCTTTAAATGCATTTTGAATATCTGAATACCTATTTCCGAACCATCCCCCAATCTTTTCAAACGCAGTATGTACATTTTTTTTGGCATCCCCAAATTTAGTTTTAAACCAGCCACCGACATCTGAAAGAGCCGACTGAATATCGCCCCATCTTTCCCCGAACCAAGAGCCAATGGCTTCAAATGCCAAATGTGTATTTTTTACTGCATTATCAAATTGTTCTTTGAACCAGCCCCCCACGCCTTTAAATGCATTTGTAACATCCGTATACCTTGCGCCAAACCATCCCCCAATCCCCTCGAAAGCTTTATGTACATTTTTTATTGCATCATCAAATTTCTTTTTGAACCATGCAGAAACATTGCTTAATGCTTTTTGTATCCCTTCCCATGCGCCGCTAATGGCTTTCAGTATTTCTTTCCATTTTTTTGCAATCCAGTCTTTCAGCTTCCCGGCGGCTTCTTTGATTTTGTCCCAGTTTTTGTATAAGAGGACACCTATTGCGATAAGGGAACCTATGATAGCAACAGCAATGGTTACGGGTGATGTTAGGAAGCCAATTGCTAATTTAAATGTGCTCGTTGCTGCCGTTGCAAGCCCTACAGTTGTTGTGTATGAAATTATTGACGCAATCCATAGAGCCATAGATTTAATTATTCCAGCTATGGTAGATGCAAAACTTACAACTTTCCAAGCTGCAAAAAATGAACCTATCACAATAACAAAACCTTCCACCAAACTTTGGTTTTCTGATATCCAATCCCCGAATTTTTTGAGTAAATCTGTGATTGTTTCCATGGCTGATATAATTACATCACCAGCCCATTGCCCCAATGGCTGCAAAAAGTTCTCCCACAGCCATATGCCAAGTGGCTTCAATGCTTCTATCACTTCGTTTGCAGTACGGATTGCTTCTGATAACATATCAAGGAAGGCAGGTACTGCTTCTTGTATTGTCCACCCAGCTATAGGGAGTAATACATTGTCCCAGAACCATTTCAGGCCTTCTCCAATGTTTTGCGTTAGCGGCTGTATTGCCTTCAATAATTCGTCTATTGATTCCAATAATGGGACAAAATCTAATTTAGCAGCCCATTCCGCTGTGGAATCAGCTATCCCATGCATTGTTTCAAGGACAGTGTTTATAATCTCTAATATCCCAGCCCATATGCTGTCACCAATACCTGCCGTATTCCATGCTTCTGTCAGGCTTGCGGCCAGGTTCCCAATAATGTTGTATACTCCTGTTATTATCCCAAGTATATTTGTCCATATCTGAACCCCTATACCATTGCTGAAAGCCCGGGAAAATGAATCCCCAATTGCAGCCAGAAGGTAATTGACGTTTGTAAGCATTTCAAACAATGCCGTGACATTCTCAAACCCAGCCCCAGCATTCCATGCTTCTGTAAATGCTACAGAAATAGAGGTTACAACGTCAAACATGGAACGCAGAAGCTCCAATAAACTTTCTAGCCATCCTAGCCCAGTCCCGTTTGTAAACACTTCATAAAAAGTAGCCCCGATAGCCTTTGCAGCTTCAAGCAAACTGGAAAGAGCTGCCTTTGCGGAGTTAATGACACCCTCCCCTTTGGATTCCCATGCCTGCTGGAATACATCCCATATGGACTTCAAAGCATTTTCTAGTTCGCTGGCAACCGCTTCGCCTTCTTCGATTTTTTCAAAATCCACATCACCAAGAGCACCAGCCCCACCACCGATGCCGCCGCCCCCGCCACTAGATCCAGAACCGCCGCTACCTCCGCTATCCTGCTTTAGCACATTCAGCTTGTCAAATGGGGCAAGGGCTTTACTTGCGGCCTTACCGGCTTTCTCCGCTGACTTACCTGCTGCATCCATCCCGTCTGCCAAATCATTTGCTCCGCCTGCAGCATCCGATAAATTGGATGCCATTTTGCTGGAATCCACCACTGGGACTTTTATTCCAAACAGTTTTGAAAGTATTGCGCCTATCTGCTTCGCAATGGCTATAAGGCCTGTAAGGATTGTATTCAAAAACTTTACGACAGGGGTAAAAACCACGATAAGCCCGGAACCAATGACAGACAGGAGTTCCTTAAACTGCTCTGACAGTATCCTTGTCTGGTTTGCCCAGCTGTCGGAAGTCTTCGCAAAATCCCCGGCCGCAAGGGCAGTCTGCTGCATCACATATGCATATTGCAGCTCTACTTTTTCAGCCTGCGTCATGGCCTGTATGCTCTTGTTAATTCCCTGCTGCCTTGCAAATTCTTCCATGTTTACCTGAGTCATTACGACACCATATTCCTTTAGGCTTTCCGTTTCCCCGGTATATATGGACTTTAGCGCATATGAAGTTTCCTCTATGCTTTTGTTATAAAAACTTGACATATCAGCCGCCCGCGCCGTCAGGTTGATTGCCATGTCGCTGGCTTCTTCCATGTTGTCAAGCATAGATGCACCCATAGCCATGAACGTGGAGCCCATCTGCTTTGCTGATAATTGGGAAATACCAAACTGCTTTACGGATGTTTTTGCAAACTCCTCCATCTTATATGCCATGCTGCCAAACGCCGTATCTACAACATTCTGTACTTCCTGGATGTCACTGGCCGTGTCAATTGCCTGTTTTCCCAAGGAAACAAGCCCGGCAATGCCAATAGCAAAGCCAAGAGAACCCATAATCCCCCTTATGCTATTTCCAAGTCTTTCCATACCGGAGAGAAGTCCCCTGGCCCCTCTCTCAAACCCTCTTGTATTAAGTAATGTATCTATCCTTATGCTTCCGTCAAATCCTGCCATAAAACCACCTCAAAACAAAAAGGCGCCACAGACGCGCATTACACGCATCCATGACACCTTTTAGTCCTTCCCCTATGCCAATTCATAGGGCGCACTGATTTAGTTATGATTATTGTAACATTGTTTGAGAATGAATTCGTACCAAGTTAAAAGAGCAGAATTTCTACTGCCCTTTATCCGATTTCACAATCTTAACTTTTTCTTCAAAAATGACAATTCCGTCTTTATTCTTTTTGACTTTTGCAGTGTTACCCCGCTCCGCAATCTCCCGGGCAGTCTTTCCGATTTCCTTGTCTGTCATTTCTTTCCTTTCTTTGCATACTTCATAAATATGTCATACTCTGCTCGCTCCTGTGCTGACATCTGTGTATCTTCCACGTTTTCAAGCGCATACCGCTCCTTTACCTCTTTCAGAGCTTTCTTGTCGGACGGTTTCATCTTTGGGTCAATCTTTTTCGTTCGGATATCCACAATACGGGTAAAGGCACATTCTTCCAGTGTAGATAACAGCCCCATGAATACCCAAAAGTGCATATCGACAGTATTCAGATTTATTCCAAACTGCGTTAGGAAAGCGGAAAATATGCGCCATTGATCTACATCATAATCCACATCTTTTTTCTGTTCTTCCTTACTCTTGATAGGATTGTCTGTATACCAGCCGGACAAAAACCACTGTACCCCCTCTTGCATGGTTGCCATATCTGGATATTCCGCGGCGTTCTCCACATCAAACAACAGAGCACAGGATATAGATATCTTTTCCATGTCAGTTAATCCATTGTCGCTTAACGCCTGAAACATCTGTACTCCTATACGGAAATCGCTGTTGATGGGATAACCTTTGTATTCTGTTGGAAGTCTGTCAAGCATGATATTGAACATCAGCTTTTAGAACCCTTCCTGCCCTTGCTATACTTCCTGTTAATAGTTTGATTTCGCTCTTTTGCATACTTCTCAATAAACGGAGCAATCTTTTCAAAAAACTCCGCAATTGAATACATATCTGGAATGATACTGCCGAAAATCTTTTTCGATGCCCCGACACCGAAAATATTATCAATCTTTTCACAGGCCTCTTTGCTTACCTTATCCCGGATATCAAGGACATTGCTAAGTGCTTCATGGTTGATTCCATCCCCATTGTCAGAAACAACTTTCCCGGCCTGCTCCTCCATGTCCTTAATGTTTCCCTGGGTGTTTTTCCCATCAAACCATTGCATCAATTCTGAAAATCCCCTGAAAAAGCCATTGTCCAAAACAGAAAATTCTATGCATTCCCCTGCGTCATTCACCTCAATCTTTTTCAGGCCATTGTCAATTCTTAAACTATCCATACTTAACATCCTTTCCAAATCGGGGCACGATGGAAAGGCGCACACCCCGATATATTAAGTTTCCTTAATACCTAACTCAAATTACTCTTGCTGCTTGACTTTGCTGTTCCGGACTTTACTTCCAAAGAAGATGCCGCCGCACCGCCTGCGGTAAACTTACCCGTTTCAACATTAAATGTTCCTTTTATGCCATCACCGCGCCCACCAATCGTAATAGAATTCGTGACATTCGCTCCTGCATCACCTCCTGTGCTTCCAACGGAAATTGCACATTTGCGCTGCACCGCCGGGTAAGACGGCCCCGAACCTTTGATTCTTACACGTACATAAGATGATACCGCCTTGCTGCCTGTTGGCAATGTGTCAATCAAGTTGTTAAACCAATCAACAAGATCCGTGTCGTCTTGGTCAATGTCCTGCATTTCAACGGGAATTGACGGAGTATAAGATTTTATATCTGTTGTGCCGTTTTCCTGGTTAATCCACTGTTCGGTTTCCTCTTCGGCATTGAATTCTTCTGTCAAAGAAGCAATGCCATCGCCTAACAGGTGATAGTCTGCATCCGCAAGTGTTTTGCTCATGCTTATGTCTACAAAATGCTGTAATTCATGTCTTTTCAAAATCGTTCTCCTTTCACTCTATATTCCATGTCTGCATTTGCTGCAAATACAGTCGCTTTGTCGCCCTCGACTTCTTCCACGCTCGAAAAACTGTCATAGGCTGTAAAATTTGTTACTTTTCTCCCTCCTTTTAATACTGGAAGATTCTCTACATCTTCAAGCCACATTGTTATGCTGTCTGTTACATCTTGCGCATTTATGATTTGCCCGTTTCCAGTCGGAAAACTTTGATAGGCTACCTGTATTTTTAATTTCGATGTAAATCCGCCAGTAATATCATATTTTCTAACACTATCTCCGGCAGTCAAAATATACACGCATTTTCCAACGTCTTTAGCATTGTATTTAATATTTGCGTCCTTTGGAACGTGAGGGCATTGCGCCATAAGCTCAAGAAACATATCACCTAGACGCTTTTGTTCTGCTTTAGATATTGGTTCTTTGATTTCTTCGCTCATAGGCTACTCACTTTCCACCAATGGAGCACAACACGAATTGTAAAACGGCGAATAACCAATAACCTTTATCTGCATTTTGTGATACAGTTCCAGATACATTTCAGCAGGAAGCTTTGAAAGTGCATCATGCAGAATGTCAACATCAACCTCGCATTCCTCACCTGCATCTGCCAAAAGTCTTTTAATCGTCTGCATTATCGTCCTCCTATTTCAAATCGTGGTATTAAGGTGTGCACGTCCACCGTATCAACGCTAAACGCATAGCCATGTTACAATCCGCCTACTTGGAAATGCGGAATCAAGTCAAGCTGTGCAAAGCTGTTTAGGGAATACACATAGCCATAATTTTTTTTCATGTACTCAAAGAAATTGCCGTTGTAAAGTTCACTTGTACTGCTTTCTATCAATCCAGTAGGCGTTTCAATGTCAAGATTCAGTCCTTCTCGCTTCACAATAACGAAGAAATCACCGCCAGTATTCAGAGTGAAGTATTCAAGCATTTCTTCAGTTGTCAGCTTTTCCCACTTTTTAGGGTCTTTGAATGGCTTTGGAAGTGTTTTGTCATTTTTAATTTTCAGCAGACAAGTACTTACATTCTCTTTTCCTGCCCTGGTCTGGTTTTCTTCCTGCGTGAACTCAATCCGCACTTTGTCAAACCTCGTGCCAAAATATGTTTCTGTTTCCATCAGTCCGTTTACATAGCGGTTGTATACCACGACTGAATCAACATAGCCTATCCCCATGCAATTACCCCATTTCTGCAAATAAAAAGAAACTACCAACTGGATAGCTGATAGTTTCTGAATTTCTGTTTCCGTTTTTTATTCTGCAATAATATCATCAAAGATAATAGGTAGTTTCTTTTTAAGTTCTGCCAAAAGAGGAATCGTGACTTCTCTCATTTGAGGGTGCGCCGCCTTTGCTGTTCTTAACTTGAAGAAGTTGCGCCACTCTCTGTAATTTGCAGTGATGGTGATTTCTGTCTTTGCGCTGTTCGGCAATACAGAACGTGCCTCCTGCGGTGTTGTTCCACTGTCTAACAGACTGAAATAGTGCGCTTCTGCGCTTTCCATTGCATGTTTCCAAAAAGTGTAAGAATCAGACAGCGGAGAGAAAAAACAAGGCTCAATAACTGTAATCTCTTTTCCAAACTTATCTTTGCTGTAATTGCAGTACCGTGTGCTTTCCTGTGCAAATGACGCTATTCTATGCCGCACAAGTTCATGTGATACCCCTCTGTCAACCGTAAATTTGACGGACAAAGAGGAATGTTCAATCATAGCTTCATGTCCTTTGTCAATAATCATCTTTACAAACTTCTTTGCTGATTCTCCGTCCTCTGTGATTTTATTCTCGGACTTATAGCACACACGACCGATTTTCTCAATGTGCTGCAATTCCTCAATGCCGCCCTCTGAAATTGGTGTCAAAATCTCGTATCCAGCTTTAATGATTTTCATTTCCCTATCCTCCTATGAATTTATTTGATATGTATATTTTATCATAGGGGAAAGGGATATTTGTACCATTCTTAACAGCCACAGAAGCCCACAAACTATCAGCTATTCAGTTGTCAAGGTTCAAAATCTGCTTATTCTTCCGGCTCCGTTGGCTTTTCCACCGGCTTATTCTCCGGCGGTCTGTTTATCGGGGCATTGCGGCGTGGGTAGTGGATTCCGGCATACAGAAGATTCACACCGTTGGAATCCGGCACAAGGGAGAGATATTCCCTCACAGTATCCCGGTATAGCCGCTCCTGAGCCGCCTTGTCCGACAAAACAGCGTCAATCAGGGTACTGCCGCCCTCTGCTTTTGCCGTGTATGATATGGATTCGCTGCCGGAGGAGACAGAAGACACCACTTTCCCCCGGAGTGTGCCGGATTCGTCCGTTATGTACCCTTGCCCCTCTGATACCCGTTTGTTTGCCGCTTCAATCTGCCTAGCAATCTCAATCAGCTTGCAGACGCACCGCCGGACAGCTTCCACATCATCCTCATTGGTAGGGAACGCAAATTTCAGCTTATTCAGCGTGAGAGTGTCCACTTTACGGCAAGCCTCCCATGACAGCCGGTTAAAGTCGGTTTCCGGCATGGAATCCTCGCCGTATATGCTTTTGTAGTAGTCGTAGGTTACATATCCCATAGACTACTCCACGATTTCCCAGTCATCAGCCAGACAGTCACGGATTGACGGAACCCACATAGCATGAGAGCCGTCCACAGTGCTAATCTGCAAATACGGTTCACACTTGAACAAATCGCCCTCATTCATTCCCCATGCTTCGGCGGTCTGTTTGTTGCACGGAATCCCCTGTGGATAGCCTTTCTGATAAACCACAGACAGCCCATTGCCGTTCCAGCCTTTGCGTGTCATTCTTTTACCTTGTTTTAACAGTCGCAACGCTTCACCGAATCTAACAGTGCGAATATCAAAATCATTACTGCAACCGCCGACAGCTTCCACGACTACCCATTCATTGGACGCGATATTTTCAAGGGTGTAGAAAACATCCTCTGTTTCCCGAATATCCAACACCCTGCCGTCCTTGCAGTGCATTTTTACAGTATCGCCGTCTTTCTCCCAATATCCCGCCCATGACGGTAACTTTACTTTGTGTCCTGCTTTTAATGCTTCTAATGCGTTTGCAAAATTCATATTTTCCTCCAATCTGGTTTCCGGCATGAAATACTTTACATATCCCATGCCGGTTTGCTCCTTATGACAGCTTCGTACTCTTTGCCCTTGTCGTGCCGCCAGATTCCTCTCCGGTTTCGCTTGCGCTGGCTGCACCCGGTTTCTTGCTAAAGAAAATCAGGTCAGGCATAACAACTTTGCAGCCGTAATGGAAGAACATACCGATTGCATACGCATTAGAAAGGTCAATCTGCTTTGCCTGGTATTCATCTGCCATAACCGGCTCCGCAATCGCCCCGGTACACATAGCGATAATCTCAACGCCTTCCGGCTGGTGAACATTGGAGTAAATCCATGCGCCGTGATACCGCCCGAACTCCGCAACGTCTGTCTGAACATTTGCATTGCCTTTGGTGTCGATGTAGTCCCGCATTTCCTCGTAGGCTTCCGGGGAAAGAACCACATGAATGTCCTCTTTCTCAATACCGTCCACGAACTCATTCTTTGCGGTATGCAGCTTCATCACTACTGCCGTTACCCGGTCTTTAATGGTATCGCCAGACACTGTAACCTCTGTACCGCCGGCAACAGTCCCAACAGTGCCGTCACTCTCTTTGCGCTTGCCGACAGCTACAAGGAAAAAATTCTCGTCCAGTTCCCGAACCATAGCACGGGTAATAGCTGTGCGCCTTTCAGACAGCAATCCGGGGATTCCGCCAAGCCGGATATCCTTTTCCTCGTATTCCTCCATGATTTCCTTGTCGATGTCGATATCAACGGCAACCTCAAAACCCCTTCCCGGCTTGCCTTTTCTTGCCGCCCTTGCCGTGCCGTATTCCTCCGATTTTGCAGAAGCAAATCTTTTCGCTACAAGCGTTCCTGCCTGCGGGTCGCCGGATAATCTCTGATTTTTGAAAAGGCTCGAAATCGTCCGTCTGCCGACATTCTCGATAATGCCCTTATATTCCTCTGCAAGTTTCAGTTTTCCGTCTTCGGTTCCTGCCAAATCGGAAAGTTTTACAAGATTTAATGAATCAATAGCCATTTTGTTTGTCCTTTCTTTCTGTTTGATTTAGAAAATCACAGGAGCCGGACTGGTATCTTTTGCCGGAGCCTGCTTCGGCTCGGACTTGTCCGTGAACTTCGGCGCACTGCCGGCAGCTTTCTCTTTGGCTTCGGCTTCTGCCTTTTCAGCTTCGGTCTGGTAGAAGTGGTCTTTTTCGTTCTCCTTGGAAAGATAGTCCGACAGCCCCATAAATGCGCCGTCTTTCCACTTCAAACCGTCCTCGCCCATGATTTCACGCATTAGCGAATCCCTGACACGTCCCGATTCGATTTTCAGCTTGTCAAACTCGCTTTTGAGGTAATCCCGCTGGTCACGCTCCAAAATCTGCTTCGTAGCCATGTCCTGCGCTTCTTTTACTGCCTGTTTATACTTCTGGATTTCCTCTGCCTGTTTCTCCGGGTCGATGCCCTTGAACTTCTCCAGGGTTTCGTTTGCTGTGTCAAGCTGCCCTTTGTAATTGTCCCGATCTGCTTCTGCTGCCGTCAGCTTCTTAGCCTGCTTGTCAAACTCTGCAATGGTCTTGTAGTTCTCCGTCACCGCAGCATTGACCGCCGCTTTCTGTTCGTCCGTAACCTCGATTCCTGCTTCTTTCAAAATCTGTTCAATGTTTTTCATGTGTCATATCCTCCTAACATGGTTTTTAACAGCGTGTCCGCTGTATGGATTTAGGCAGATGAACCTCTGCCGGGGTAGCGCCCAAGCAAGGAGTCGAACCTTGCCGTCCATGGGTCTCATACAGTTTGCAAAGCTGAATCTCCCATAGCCAACACAGCCGTTGCTACTTTCCCTCTGTATGCGCACTTCTTCGGGATTTCACAAGTGTTGCAGGCGTAATCGGAATTGGTGGACTCGAACCACCGACACACGGCTCATAAGGCCGCCGCTCTAACCGACTGAGCTAAATTCCGAGGGAGTGCGCCCACCCACAAAGGGCAGACGCTTGATAGGAAAATGTGGGGAAGATTATTTTAAGCATATTTTTATCCCGTCTCGCCTGGTACGGATTCCCCAAATGCACCCGTGCGGAATCGAACCGCCTCTACAGCGCCATTACTGACGGATGCACCTTACAGAAAGGTTAGGTAAATACCGCCTATAACGGTCAGCACTCCGAAAAGTAACTGGGTTGAGTTCCACAGAGGATATAGGAAAATCAAATAATTGATAATGCCAAAATAAAAATGCCAGCAAACACGATTTCTCGTATCTACTGGCTCTTGCGTCAATGCGTCTTGGCTCTATCTTTTTTCAAATATCTTTGCCCTCTCACAAGTTTCTTTTGCTTCATAAGGCAAGTTGTTTTCTCTAAAATATTCATTGGCAAGCTGTATAAACTTGCTTCTGTTTTCCTCAATGTGATTATGAGAATATTCATCTTCAAAATCCCATGTATCAAGAAAGTCATATCCGAGTATCTCTTTTCCCTCGTCTATATGTTCTTTCAAATAGTCCAATTCCTCATAACATATATCAAGCATTTTCAGACTTTACCGCCTTTCCCTTTTCAATATCCACTACAACCTCATTCTTGCACAACCGGCACAAAATCGGTAGGTTTTTCGCCTCGGTGTCCGGTCTGATTTTCGTTCGGGTTTTGCCGCCGCAGATGGGGCAGAGTACCCATTGGTATTGTGTCATGGTATCACTCCTTGTCAAAGATATTCCCGACAACCTCGTTATATTTTGCCATCATAGAAAGCGGTCTATCTCCGCTTACCACAAATGAGCCAGATAAATATTCAACAACATTCTGCTTATGTCCCAAGCAATCCCCCTCAAAAATCTTCCTACCGTTCTTGTCGGTCAAGCCTGTGTACTGGCAGACGGTATTATGATCCACCTCGTATTTTGCCAAGCCTCCAAACGGGTCAAAATTTTGGATAACAAAAACTCCATCATCCGTTTTTAAAAAATTTCCAAATAACCATTCACCATTTAATACGCTTTTTCCTCTAAATAAAACCTCTCTCATTTCCCTATTTCCCTCCATTTCCTAATGCCTTTTATGCTTATATTGTACCGCAGTTTGGCGGGGTAGTTGTACCAAGTTATCTATAAGCAGACAGCAAAGCCTTTTTTGTGGTTTCATCTTTTACAATTATTGCCTTTCCTTTTTCAACGTAAGGACTTCCAATCATTTTATAAAATTCGCTTTCTTTGTCTGCCAACGCTTGCAATTCTTCCTGTTCATCATCATTACACAGAATCACCGTTGTCAACTTATCTATCATTCTGTGAATTTCATCAATCGGATTTACTTCTCTCGTTTCTGTCTTGCACTGTTCAAAAGAAGAAAATAAGGTCTTTCTTATTTCTTCACCTAACATTTTGTTCATTTCCTGTGCTATATCCATTCCCATATCCTCCCTTTTGCGGTTTTCGACAGGGGAAAACTCCCCTGTCAGAATTATTTTGTTTTCGTCAGGGCAGTGACCGCTTGCTCCTGTCTAGCGTAGAGCGACTACGCAACATGGATAGGTTGGGAATCGAACCCAACAGCATACCTGCGGTTTTCCATTGCGACAGCTTACAAGACGGAATCGAACCGTAATCGCACGTCATTGACAAGCCACTTTGTCTCTCCATACCCCTTTTCGGAGAATTATTATCCACTTTTAGAGCGATAACCACTCGCCCCAATGATACCTCCCCTGCGTTTACCGTTCTTGACGGATTGCAACGCCCAGTTCTCTTGTGGTATCTTCCCAGGCTAGGACAGGTGCGGATTTGAACCGCACACCCACAAACTGTTACGTCCTGTGTATGCCCTCTACATCAATCTGCCCTTTGTCCATTTTCTGTCTGCAAGGACTGTGCAGGGGAATTTCTTCAACCAAATATATCATAGCATAGATTTTTAATGGATTTGTACCAAGTTAATCTATGGTTTCAACTTCTACAGGAATCCACATATCAGGATTGAAATTGAGCGTATATTTATATTTAGATACCGCATTTGCACCTAGGTTTAAATCCTCAACAACATATGTAACATTGTCGCTCAATCCAACAAAGTGTTTAACATACGTGCCGCTGTCCTCCACGATAATTTCAAGCTGATTGTCTGCTGTATCTGCTGTGATTGACATTTTTCCCGTCATCTGAAACAGCACATCTCCCTCAATACAGTTAATTACTGTAAGCTGACGCACCACATTAAAATTATCGGCTTGCTGTGACAAATTGTAATCCACCCTGCTTGCTTCTGTACCGCAACCAATCATTCCCAACGCAAGCATGAAAGCCATTCCAACAGCAACGATTTTCTTTTTCATTTCGCATATCCTCCATTTCTTTTTATAATTCTATTGTAGGATATTTTTCTATGTCTGTTGTACCAACTTATACGCAAGAAATAGATATAAAAAAATGATTTAGTAGTCATGGTAGTCTTGGTAGTCATTTTTTGAAATCCGAAAACCCTTGATTTTACTACCATGCTACCCTATATACTACTAAGACTACTAAGACTACTAAAGAATCAAATAAGTATAATAAAAAGGAAAAAGGGATATATGATATATATAATAATATATAATAGGTATTGTTGAAAAAAACGGTAGTTTTGGTAGTCTTGGTTACAAACCCAGTAAAATCAAGGGTTTCAGCGGATACCAACAGGCTACCATCATGCTACCAACTAGCTACCATAGTTGCTTTTGATAAAAAAAGAGCGGCATCACTGCCGCCCCTTGTCGTGGGAGATATATTCCTCAACAGCCCTAATGATATATGCGTTTAGGCTCATATCTTCCTTGTCTGCCAAATCCCTATATCTTTCCTTATCTCCTTTTTGCATGGTTAATAGAAATTGGTCATAATTCTTTTTGTTCCACTTGTTTTTTGCTTTAGTTGCCGGACTTCCTTTATTCTCCATATTACACCGCCTTTCTTTTTAATGGTAACATAATGGATATACTTATACAAGTATAAAATTTGCACAAAACACAGTTATATAAGTATAGTAATTTTTGTGAAATATTCCGTCTTGCGGATATACTTATATAAGTATATAATTAGACTTATCAAAGGAACGGAGGATATGGGATATGGGCAATACTTGGCATATTTTGCATGACGCGGACGAAGACAACGGGGAACCCGGTTGCTGGCAAAAAGAAATCAGCCATGGACTTTATGGGAGCTATGTTTCCATATGGAAATATGGTGAACATGAATATGGGGTAGAAGCAAAAGGCTCAACGCTGCTTAAAACCTGCAAATCATTGGCAAGCGCAAAAAGATGGGTTGCCATGAATTTATCTTAAGCACATTACCCACCCGGCGGGGATGCGCCGGGAGAAAGAAGGGAAGATATGTTGGAAAGCAGAAGTGCATACGGATATTGCGGAACCGCCGGAGGATATACCGGCGAAACTCCGCCAGAGAACGTGATTTACAAGAAGATGAAGTATTACGAGTATAAGACCAAATATCCAGAATTCAAAACTCTGGGAGATTATGACAAGGCTGAGAAGACAATCACCGTCATTCTTCCGGCTGAATACGCTGAAAGACCGAATTTTGGAAACCGTTACCAAATCACCGAATTTCATTTTATTTATTCTCCAAACAAAGAGGGGTTTGCCGGGGTAGTATTTAGAGCGAAAAACTATAAAAATGCTCTGCGAAATGCCAAGAAATGGGCAAGGGAGAATGGTAAAACAATCACCGGGGACGCACCGGGATATGAATTTCAAAAGTCAATCGAATAATCAATCCCGCCCCTGCCGGGTAATGCAGGGAGAAAGTGAGAAGGATATGGAAATTATAGTAAACGAATTTTTAGGAATGGCATTTGATAACACTTTTGAATTTGTTGTATATGACTTTACAACAAATAAAAATATTTTTGACAGTACGGTTGATGAATAATTGTCCGACGATATTGGAGAAATATATGTAGAGAGCTGGAATATCATCAACGGAATATTGGAATTGAATATAAGTTCAAATAACGAAAATTAGATGAACAGGCGGCAGGATAACACCTACCGCCCTTTTTCTTACATTTCCGCAATTTCCCTTGCGTATTTCTTCACGATATCGCGTTCTTCCCTGCAATCGGCATCGCGACAAATCTGCTTTACCATAGACGATACGCCGCACATGAAGTCCTCTAATGCGTCAAGCATACGTCCTTTGCTCCCCTCGTCCCGGCTGTTGGAATACTCTCTTTTACGGTTCCTGTATTCATCCATGTCGGTATCATCACCAGACAGTCGGGAATAATTCGGTCGGTGCATATACTGACCGTTTCGCTGATTCCGTCCCCGGCGGTAAGAATTGCCGTTGTCATAATCGTTGGAGTAGTTCCCCTCCCGGCTGTAATCGCCGTTACGGGAATACCCGCCACGCTCCCGGCTGTAATCCTCCATATCCCGGCTATATCCATCCCTAGAATACTCGCCGCCGTCTTTCATTATCTCAATTTTGTCCACGCCCTTCATAATCTCCACCAGCTTATATGCGTTGTCCAGATTGGAAGAAGTCAAGCCTTTTTCCTCAATCGCTTTTAACTCTTTTTCTGCGTTTTCTCTCAATTTATGCATAGCTCACCCCTCCTTAACCGCATACTCTGACCGCTGTGATATTTGCGTTGTCCACACTTACAGCCGCTGCGCCTGTATTTTTGATGGTTACTGTCTGGCAGCAAGCCCCAGAGCCGCAGCATACCCTAGGCACGTCTACATAGTGCTGTGTGGACACGTTGAAAAAATCTGCCGCTGCTGCCGGAGTTGCCCTCATAATGGAGCCGTACATAGCTTCGCCCTGCAAAGCAATACCAAGCGATACTTCCCCGGCGGTTCCCCCTGTCGGTACTGCCACGTTCCCGGAAAAGGTCACAAGGTATCTGCCGGGCTGTGTAAGGGTAATCTGTCCGCTGCCCTCTCTCCAACGCTCTGCACAGCCGCTTTTTACTGCCGCTTCGTTAAATAACACGCTCTGATTGGTTTCTACCGTTTGGAGCGCACCTGTTAATTCAATCATAGATTTATCCTCCAAATAAAAAACTACCAACTGTTTACTAGATGGTAGTTTCTAAACTTCTGTTATGCAGTTAAAAGCAATCTCCCTCTTTCGGTTCCGTATTTCTCTATGTAATATTCTCTGTTTTGTATTCCGATTTTCAAATTCCCATGCACATTCAACCATTCCAACACAAACCAGTAACCCAATCCGTCTTTGCTCGGTTGCCACATGCCACTTTCGCCAAACTCGCCACCACGCATGACATAATCGCATAGCTTTGGCTCTTGATCGGACAGCCTTACAAACCGCTGTTTGTCTTGTGTGATACCAAATCCACAGAAAATACAACCTGTTCTCTTGCAACCCGTTGTTTCATACTGGCAATTCCGATAATCCCCAAGATAGTCATGTATATTCATTTGTCCCTCAACACCATCATTTTTCACAACCACTTGACCATATGCGTCTGCAATGGTAAGGTTGTATGTATGTATGTATGTGAGGATGTCTTGTTCTGTCCAGAAAGACATGGGATTAGAAGATTGCTGTTTCTTATCGTCCCAAGCGTTGCAACCGTATTTTAACCACCGTTGCCGTCTTAATCGGCTTTCATCTGCCATTGTCGCAAGTATAATTTTTCTACCGCTTTTTCTCTCGTAACTCCTTGCAGGATTTTTCTTCATAACCTTGCAACATCTATCTGAAATTTTGAATGGTGCGTCAAGCAAAAATTTATATGCTGACATGTCAAATTGGCTTTTCGTTCCATCTTCAAGCGGCGCATAATGTCCTTTCCCTAATATCCTGTCAATGCGGAACTGATACGAACCATCGCCACGCTTTAATCCAATTCGTGCCTCTTGAACCACTTGCGAAACTTCTTTTCCGATAATCGGATACCCATACTTGATAATAACATCACGAAAATTCATTGTCGGTATAAGTTCTGTCACATTTTCTTTTGACAACGCAAACTGTCTGACTGACGGATATTCCAAGCCAGTATTCACAAATACCGCCTCGATGTTCGGATAATCCTTTCGGACAATGTCAATCAAAACCGTACTATCCTTGCCGCCGCTAAAGCTGACATATACGCCATCTTCCCCAAATTCATCAATCCACGCCCTTATCCGTTGTCGTGTCATTTGAATTTTGGCAGATAACGGCAAGGACTGCATTTGACGTAAATCTCCGATTGTATGTTTATTTTCCATAATCACATAGCCTTTCTGTGTGCCTATTTTGGAATTGTGGCAAGCAGATAGGCTTTTCTGCCTTTCGGGAGCTACCCTAGCCACATATATATTTTCTCACACATTCGGACTTTATTTGTACCATCTTAAAGCTGTCAGAAGTCCACAAACTACCATCTAATATTCAGTTGTCAATGTCCAGTTAATCGCAAAAGGACAGAATCCATGTTCTGCCCTCCCACGTTGTAATAACGGCTCATGCCGAACATTTCCGATGTTTCACGGAAAAGATACTCTTTTTCAGTTTTTAGCAGTTGCCGCACTGATTGCAGTTACCGCCCCAACCGCCGCCGTTGAACTGTCCGCAGCAATTTGTCGGGAAAGTCACCTGCGCCGGGGGCTGTACGACATATGCCGGAATAGGGCAGTCGTTGCCGGTTCTGCGGATAATCTGCGCTGTGTTGGCGTCCATAGCTGCCATAAGGGTAGCGTTCTGGTTTGCCTGGGAAGCTGCTAGTTTAAGAGTCTGATTCTCTGCCTGCAAGTCAGAAATCTTTTCCTGGCACAGATAGTCAAGGATTGCCCTTGTTCCTGCGTTCTGGCTGTCGATAATGTCGCGTGTGTTTACATTCATGGTATTCTGCAAATCGCAGGTATTCTTTGCCATGTTGTAATTTACTCCATCAATCGCACGCTGCGTTTGGCAGCAACAGTCGGAAAGCTGGCTGGAAAGATTACAGAATCCACGCTCAACGCCGTTGAATCCCTGCATCATGCCCATCTGTGTGGTGTTGAATCCACTGTTTAAGGCATTTGTAAGCGCGTATGTACTGTCACAGATGCCCTGCTGAATGGCGTTGATTCCGCTCTGCAAATTGTTAAGAGCGAATCCCTCGTTAATATCCGCACGGGTTAAAGCTCCCTGTAATCCTGCGGCATTTCCGCCGAAGCCTCCGCCCCAGCCGCCAAAACCGCCCCAGCCGAACATGCCAAAGATCAAGAAAAGGATAATCCATGCTCCCCAATCTCCGCCGAAGCCGCCGTTGTTGTTATTACAGCCAGACGGCTCTACATTCATAGTAATAGGTACTCCTGATTCCATCATGTTTTTACTCCTTGTGATATATTTACAAAATCATGGCCATTGATTTGTATGCTATTTAAAAAATCCTTTAAACACCCCCTGCATCTGCTGGGCTTGCTGCTGCACCTGATTAAGCTGCTGCTGGCTTACCTTTCCAGATTGAAGCAACTTATTTATTTCTTCCTGCGGGTTTTTCCCTTTCATTTCCTGCATAAAGCGTTGGAACTGCTGAAACATGTTTCCGCTACCCTGACCGCCCATTGCTCCGAAAACTGGACTACTCATTAGCATTTCCTCCCTTATTTCTTGGCTTGCTTGTTCCTGCCGCTGTTCTCTTGGTATCATCGCTAGTTGGAATATTGGCAGGAAAGTTATTCAGCCTGTCCAAAATCTCCACATATTTGCCCTGCAAGGCTTCGTATTCTGCCCTTGTGACATATTTACCATCCAAATCAATTTGAGCCGTATTTGTGGCTTGTGGAACGTTCTGCGGCGTGTTATGCGTTCGCTCTGTATAATCAAATACCCGTAGTGGCAACGGAATCCCAGAAGCATCCGCAGATTTGATATAAAAAACGGGATTCTCACTGTCCATCAAAAGAACAGACTGTCCAGCACCTACCATCCAGCTTTTAGCTGCTGCTTCTCCCTGGACGTAAATCAATGATTGGTTTGATTGTGCTGGCTGCTGCATTGGCTGATTCATTTGATACTGCTGCGCCTGCAACTGCGCCAATCTGTCCATAGGTGGCTGCACCTGTTGTTGGTATGGGTTATAATAATTTGGATTCATAAAAGGTTGTGCCATATGAACGCCCTCCGATTTCTTTCTATGGGTAAATTTTCGCATAAAAAAAGAGGATTTCCCATACTAGGAAAACCCTCGTTTTTGTTGCGGTTTTTATTCAGTTATTCTCCGTATTTATCACGATATTTCTTCAAAAATGCTTCTTTAAGCGGCAATACTTTTATAATCTTTTCGGTAACAGATTCAGAAAGCTTGTTGATTTTATTCATGCAATAGCCCATTTGCCCGGCAATCTCTTCAAAACTCATTCCGTCGCCTTCGTTCCTTAAATCAAAGAACATGGCTTCATCGGGAGTGAAATTGCATTCGTTTCTAAATAATTCCAATTCCCATTTGACAAAACCTTCGACTTCTTTTTCTTTCTTCTTCCTCATGCCACCGCTACTTTCTTTTCTTCTTAGTCCCCTTCGATTTTCCTTTCTTCTTTACCCTGACCTTCTGCCCCATTATATACATCACCTCCGACTTCACGGTTAAAATAATTCTGCCCATCTCCGTCCTGCGTGACATAATCATATGACTGAAAGACATAAATCCATATACCGTTTGTTATAAACAACATAGCCAGCAATACAAATATAGCTATCCACATTGTTCTAAGCTGTTTAACCAATGCACCTAACACATCTGTTGCACTGTTTTCTTTTTCCTTCACATTATCCCTATTTTCCATATCTTCCCTTAACCTTTCCATAAAAATCACAAACACATTGACCGACAAACGGAAGAAACCCCTCTTTCATTAGCATAAAAACCAAAATCGAAACTTCGCTAAGTATCGCCAACAAACCTATTATTACTGGAATTTCCATTCCCGCACCTCCGCTCTGTATTTCCCTCATTATAGCAATTTTAGGGAGTGGTTGCAATCAGTCTTTCAAATTATCATCTGTCCAGTCCAATTTCTGTCCACAGGCATTGCAATAATCTGTGTCTGCTGATGAAAGATTTTTACTACCACAAGTCGGACAATCACCATGAACAGAGATAGGAAAATTTTTAATTACTGACCTATTATTGATTTTCTTTGGAATTTGCTTTTGAATAGCCCGTATCGCCGTATATATTGTTTGTTCTTCTAATGTGTGAAACATTGCAGAATTCAAGCACATATAACCGTTATACCTTGACAAATCGTTGATGCAATCTTCGTTTGACATATCAATTCACCCTCTCCCAAAAATAAATAACATTCTTACCGCCGCTGTCCCATGTGTCCCAGTATTTCCCATCTACCACCGTCACCACATGACCGTCAAGTCCTAACACATATGTACCATGTGGGAAGTTGCAGCAGAATTTGTAAACATCCATAGGATAGTCTGGCTCTACTCTCACAAAGCCATTCCGTTTAAGATATTCTCCCCACACCGCATTGGAAGAATTGCACCCGTCAGCCATGTCAAAAGCTATGTTGGATAAATCCCAGTATACTTCATCCCAGCTTTTTCCTGTAGCCTTGCAACACGCACGAATGGCGCAGTCTCCGACACGCCTTGAACGTGGGTTTGGGTTGTATTCAATCCATCTATCCATGTCTAAAACTCCATCGTGCGATTAAGCATACAATAAGCCGCCTCGCCGCCATATTTCTTTTCCGTTTTATTCCACTGATTCATGTTTCTGCAAAATCCAACGCCTCGCCAAATGCTCTGTAAGAAAACCCAAATCGGGTTATGTCCTTTCATAAATGACTGGCTTTCCTTTATAAACCAAATATAATTCTTAATTGTCTGCATCGAAATTCTCCTTTCTTCCCTACCTCCTACCACAATTTTACAACAGATTCGTGCGGGGGTTGTACCAATTATTCAGCGGTTTTTCTCGAATACCGATAGCAATATCCGTCTTCTCCAACTTCTATTTCTCTTTCATCACAAAATTGTCTACTGTCCCCGATTTCTCCATTGAACCATGTGCAAGTTCCGCAGCAATGTTCGGGTGCAAGTTCATATTTCGTTACATCATCTGATGACAACGGCTTCTCATAATCTATGAATCCCCATGCTTCACGGTCAATGTCCTTGCAATATGACCGATTATCAAAATTGTTTATCTTCAAAACCTCATTATCCTTTGGCTTTGGATACGTTCCTATTGATATCGGTCTTAATATGCTGTAATACCTCATTCTTCCTTCTCCTTCTTATATCTCCTTGCGCCCTGGTTCGCCTGCTTTGTCCGCTCCATGCCGAAATCAGCCTTTTGATTTCCGACATATAGCCGCTCCTGGTCGATATGTAAGCCATTCTGTTTGCAAAATCTCTCATACTCTCCAAACTGTCTATCAAACAGTGCCTTAACCTCTGACAATTCCTCTTTCATTGCGGCAATAACATCTTCATCATGCAGAGTTTTGATAGAGTGCTTAATATTATACATCTGCTTCTTAGTATCTCTAATGCGCCGCTCCATTGCCCTCTGTTTCTGATAAAGGTCATATTTCTGCTTGTTTTCTTCGCTGTCGTAATCCTTGTATGGGTTGCTGTTTCCGGGATAGTGCATATGCATTGTATGGCGGCAATTCGCGCCGCACAGCCCCGTAACCGTTCCGTACCCGGTAACTTCCACCAAATCAGGGTATTTTTTCTGCTTCTTGAATCGTTGAAAAAAATCTTTGATCTTGCCAAAAATATTCCTCTTTGGTTCTTCATACCCCATTTTTTCTAACAGTGAATCAGATATAGAATATATTTCCCCCTGCCATGATTGATGATTGGCTGGTTCGTCATGGTCTGTATATCTCGCTCCTATATGGCTACTTACAAGAACTGTTCGCAATCCTGCATTGGCGCATTCTGTCAGTGTTATTTCTGCATTTGCCTGATTGATTCCGGTCAACACACACATTCTCACAGCTGCTTCAACAGTAATTTTCCTGCCACCTTTATACACAACATGCGCTCCATATTTCGATACTTCAGTTATAGCTTCTCTTATGGCTGTGTTTCTATCAACACCATGCGTGGCTTTCCACCATGCCGCATCACAAGATTTATTAAATTGCTGATTAAGGTCTGCCGCTGTCGTCCTTGTAAGATTCCGTATCTCTCCGCTTGTCCGCTTATATGCCGCATCCAACAGCTTCTTTTCGCTCTCTGTCAGATGTTCAAGGCGCGGGGCTTTTCCGACAAATGACTTTAATTCCTTGTTAGATTCCACCATATCGTCAACGGATTTATTGATGTCCTCGTTGATTTCATATCCGGCTTGCAAAAATGCTTCTCGGATTTTCTTTTCAACACCCGGCAAACGCTTTCTGATTTCCTTTTCAATGTCAGATGCCAATATGCCGGATTGTTCATTTAACAGCTTTAATCTTTGCACATTGGACGGAATAATCTTGATTTCTCCATCTGATTCAAACAGATTGACAATAGAATCAATGACTTTGTTTGTCAGGTACATATTAAATTCGGTGGCGGCTATATGGCTTCTTTCTACCAGTTCATTTAGATATTCTGGGGTAAACATCAGCTTTCTTCCTCGTCAGGCTTAAAATATTCCTCCATCTGCTCTTTACTCATGTTTTTACACATATCCCAAACCTTATCGAAAACGGGTTTAATCACCTTAACAAATCTATGAAGAACCAACTTTGTTTGGATTACCGTCATTCCCCTTGATTCAATCTCTTTTTTCTGTTCCTCCGTAAATGCTAATACCATATCCCTACTCCTTTTTAAATCCATTCTTTGCCGCTTCAACAATCGCTTCTTTCTCATGCTCTGCGGTGTACCTTGACCAGTCTCTTTTAGCGTCTGGATTTTGATATTGTAACAATCTTGTTGAAGGAATTTTTTCTACTCCGGGTCTGCTCCAATACCCATAGTCGGGAGAATAAAAAGCGCCCTTCTGTGTTTTGGGGTCTACATATAAAATTCCGCCGTGTTGGTATCTTCCATAGGGTACGCCATTTGGATTATAGGCATATATAACGCCCCTTTCTCCGTTTGTTTCGTTAAACGCCTTAATATCCGACCGCAATGCGCCTCCGTCTTCACCCGGAACATGCTGTAACATTCGTGTAAGAAATTCATTGTCAAGTGCATCTTGCGCCTTGTCCAGCTTAATTCCGAAGCGTGTCATGTTTAGATTTACAGATACGCCGCCGTCATTGACTTTGATATTTAGCTTTTTAAATAAGTTTCTAAAATAATTCTTGCTGATTGCCAAATCATCTCACCCTTTCAACATTCCCTATGTGCTGTCTGATTCTCATAAAATCACGCTCCTAACGGGCAAAAACGCAAATCATTGTAATAACCAGGAAAATCTTATGCAGAACACCAGAAACCTCTTTTACTCTTTCGGTTCTTTCAATGGATAATCCCGCAAAGAAAACCATCAATATTACTGCTATCACATTAACCGCATTTAACACTGTTAGCTCAATCATTTTCCTATTCCTCCCCAAACAGTCCATCTTTCGGCTCATTCGCCCGGCTTTCTTCAACAGCCTCCTGCACCATCTGCTTTGCCTCTTCCTCTGTATATCCCCTATGCAGCACAAGCCATTTCCACTTTGCCATATATCCCTGATTGGCAAGCTGCAAATCCATGGCAGCATCTTCTTCTTCATTCTTCAAAAGGTCTGCAAAGGAACAGAACAATTCATAATTCCCATTTTCAGACGTTGCCGCCTCGCCATTGATGATAAGCATTACATTGATGATATAGGCTATGTCGTGTATTGCCCCTGTGCGCCCATCTCCATTGGAATTAGGCTTGTCCAGTACATCACGGTAGGATAATGCTGTATCGGCTGTTCTTTTCTGCGTGACACGTACTTGCGTTGCCGTGGTTGCCTGTATGGATTGTCCGTCAAAAACAAAATAGCCAGGGTCAAAGCCACATTTAAAACCTATGATAGAAAGATAGAAATTGATTCCCTCTTTCCGGCTCGCAACTTGCAGCGTTGGCTGCCACTGCTCCACTGGTGAATTTCCATCGCTTAAATCTAATCCAGTTTTGTCAATAAATTCTGGAAGCTCAATCCCATTTTGTTTTGCATACATAATCGCAGACTGGTCTATCATCATTATTGGGGAAGAATTTTTCGTTTCTTTCCCAAGAGTTGACATTGCAATATCTAACGCTCTAAACTCCTCCATGCAGTTCGCAAAGCAAGGTGCTCCCAGGGGACTGTCAGAATCAATGAAATTGTAAACCGGGCATTTTATGTACCTGAACAGCGGCTTTTCAAGGTTCTCTGCCCAAAACTCAGGCTCAATGTCTGCCCATTTGGTCTGTGATAATGGTACCTCTCTGCCAATATCATCCTGATTATCAGATTGGAAAGCCTTAGTGGATACATGGTATATCTTTACTATTTCATTCTCCCCGGCTTCATTCTTCCTTGTGGATTCCTCGAACCTGTGCCACTCTGCCTTTGTATAGAATTTTTTCCCTTTGGAGTAGTAAGAGAAGAATATTGCTGCCTGGACTTCCTTGCTGCTGTCAAACTCCGTGACAAGGAACATATCCGGTCGGAGAAACTCAACGCCACTCCCATCCCATTTAGCCATTACGCCACCAAAGAAAACCATCGCATGAATATCATCTTTTGCGTTCTGGAGAAAATACTTATCAATGATTTTCTGCATCTTTATCGGCATATCTCCGCTGCGCATCCCCTGCACCTTAATATCAATGTTCTGCGTGATAAGTTTCGCCCATTCCTCCGCTATGGTATTCCAAAAGCCGATTGTGCGCCCGTCACTCTCTTTTAACCACGGCGGCTTTCCATTCTCCAGCTGCCCCCACAGCTTGATAGCAGCGTCCATTTCCGGCGACAGGTACGTTTCCACACCGAAAGCCTTTTCAGCGTCCGTCTTAAATAACATTCTTATCTTCTCCTTAAACCATGCGATTAAACCCATGTCATAGCCACCTTACCACTTAATTGTGAAATATGATTCATTGTACTGACTGCCAGTATGTACCTCATATCCCAGTTTCCGCATATAGTTAGCTGTTGGGTCACTTATCGTACCGTCTAAAGCTATACTGTTACCTCCATTTCTGATAGCTTTCTCAATCTCATGTTCGATTCTTTTAAGCTCACACTCAACACCATTATTCTTTACTGCTTCTGTCTTTCCTCTTGCTTCTGCTGCTGAAATCATATCTATTCTCCTTTATCCATGTTATCAGTCCCATTTAATTAATCCCTTTTTTATTTTTTCAATACAGCTTTCGCACATTGGAATTTCGTCAATTCCCCTGATTTGGTTTAAATTGCTTGTATCTCCAATTATGCGTTTGGGAACAATTATAAATATCATTGTGTTATTTCCACATATTTCACATTTTTGCGCCCTCATTCAATCACCTGTTATTCGTCTTTTTTGATACGATACTTTTTGATAATATAATCAAGAAACTCACTGTAAATAACTCTTGATGCTTTTCCGATTTTCACCATAGTACCAGATTCCTTTGCAATCTCCATAACTGTATTAATTCCAAGATTGCTCCTTTTCGCTGTCTGCTCATAGGTGAGTAATTCTCCATGGTCATCTCTGTATATTGCTTCATTCATTCAATCACCGCCCCTCTCATATTCTTCCAACTCCTGCACCTGCCGCAGTTCCCTTTTATCGTTCTTGTGTGTTCGGTTCCTCTTGCACCACTCACAGCCGCCATGATTCCGGCATGTGCGGTCTATGGCTTTCGCTCCCCGGTATGGCTTGCGGCATTCTTTGCCGTGGGTGATGGATTTGTTAAGGCTCATGGTATGGCTCCGGCAACTCGCGCCATGCAATAACATCATTAAAAGGAATGCTGTTTAAATCCAAAAACGCTCTATCCCATGAGTAATATCCAACAGAAACATATCCGTCGCTTTGACATACTAAAATGTTGTTCCGTGTCTCCGGCAATCTATCCTTGCATGGAATCCACCCACCGCCGCAATCCTCCGCTGACCGCTCCATATCTGCCAGCTTTGCGGAGAGGGATTCTATGGTGTCGGCAGCTTTCCTAAGCAATCCCTGTAATATCTTTGCTTCTGCCCGATTCAGTTCCCACACACTTCCAACTGTATTGTAAATATCAGCTTTATACCGAAGTTCCTTTACCTGTTCGCTAATGCTCATTCTGTCAATCCTCCACTGTACCGATTCTTTTTGAAAGTTCCTTATAATCAGACACTTTACAACGCTTCGATTGCTTGACATATTCAATATCTTCTGTCTTAAAATGACCGATTTCCCCACTGTCAATAAGCATTTCCATAACACCAATAAGCTGATAATATTCATTCAGAATATCTATCGCATTATCTTTCTCTGGTGTCTCTGGGTTGTAATTATGAAACCCAAAACGCAACGCCTTGCTTAATGCCTGTTGCAGTTCTGCGCATTCCTCCATAACTACCACGCACAAATTTTCTGTCTCTTTCATTTCCCTATCCTCTCCT
>Ga0224737_10005_pt1 | contig 32019 bp, 29 predicted proteins | sample LIM_B_Water_Pos_FD_161632 | JGI IMG/M metagenome (GOLD analysis project Ga0224737, IMG submission 161632) | Enriched cells from gastrointestinal tract of the lab mouse from Pacific Northwest National Laboratory (PNNL), Richland, Washington... | ecosystem: Host-associated > Mammals > Digestive... | reverse complement strand
GCATCCATCAGCTTTACTATATACCAGTCCGGATAACCGGGCGCACTCTCTGAAGACTTGGGAGAAAACCTGCTCCCCTCCCGGCAGGCCGTCACCTGCACAAAACTGCTGCACACATAATCGTTATATGTCACTCCCGTGTCTCTCGCAATCTCTTCCAACTGCGCCCAAAGAGCCGCCTCATCCTGATTCCCCAGAAAAGATGCCGAGAAGCTGTGGGGATATGACAGTTGAATAATAGAATCCGTACACAGCCACAGACTGACGGTACAGATCAGCGTAATCATGGTCATCGTACCGAAAATACAGATGTTGGAAAGGCTGGCCGCACTCTTTTTCATCCGGTAAAGCATACCTGAAACCGTCACAAAATTTTCCGTCCTGTAATAAAAGCGTTTCCTCCGCTTCAGAAACCGCAGCAGGGCAATGCTGCCGGAGGTAAACAAAAAGTAAGTGCCCAGCACCACCAGGAAGACAGCCAGAAAAAAGTTCGCAAATATCATGCCATCCATCTTTGAGGCGACGGCCATATAATAACCTGCTCCCAGTGCCAGAAGCCCTGCAAACCCGAAAAACCAGATGTGTTTCGGCTCCTTCTCTCCTTTTCTGGAACCGCTCATCAGCTCTACCGGTCTCGCCTTACCCACCTGCACCAGATTCACAAAAAGATTCAATCCCGTCACAAAGGCATAAAACACCAAAGCATCCACTATGGCCACCGGACTTACCGAAAAATGTGCCTCCACCGGCAATCCTGCCAGGTTCAGAAGCAGCAGAAAAATCAGTCTGGAAAACAAAAGCCCCAGCACGATGGCGCCGGCCATCACAATTCCGTATACAATCAGACTTTCCCAAAACATCATGACACCGATGTGCTTTTTTTCCATGCCCAAAATGCTGTACAATCCCAGTTCCTGCTTTCTGCGCTTAATCAGGAAGCTGTTGGTATAATACAGAAATGGCACCATGATCAGCATCAACAGGACAAATCCCACAGCAACCAGACCATTGGCATAAGCCGCCTTTGGAATCGTCCGCATCACATCGTTCTTTCGGATCAGGTCAAACACGAAAAAGGTAAACATGGCAAAGATGCTGACTCCAATGTAGGGAAAATAAGTGGATCCGTTCTTCCGTATATTATTCACCGCCATACTCGGCAGAAGAAACAGTCTCTTCTTCATTTATGCCTCCTCCTTTCCCGTGTCCGCATCGCTTTTTTCCGTGTGCAGAACCGTAAGGGTATCCGATATTTTCCGGTACATCTCGTCATCGCTCATATTGCCCCGATACACCTGGTTAAACACGCTGCCGTCCTTGATAAACATCACCCGGCCGGCACGGCATGCCGCCTGAACGCTGTGCGTCACCATCAGAATGGTCTGACCGTCTTCATTTACCTCCGCAAAGATCTTAAGCAGTCTGTCGGAAGCCTTGGAATCCAGTGCCCCGGTGGGTTCGTCCGCCAGAAGTATCTGCGGTTTCGTGATCAGCGCCCGGGCCACTGCAGTCCGCTGCTTCTGTCCTCCCGAAACCTCATAAGGATACTTCTCCAGAAGCTTTGCAATACCCAGCTTATCTGCCAGCGGTATGATCCGCTCTTCCATAATATGTCTGTCGCATCCCGCCAGCACCAACGGCAGAAAAATATTGTCCTTCAGGGACAGGGAATCCAGCAAATTGAAATCCTGGAACACAAAGCCAAGATTATCCCGGCGGAAGGCACACAGCTCCTTTGCCCGAATATCCGACATGCTCTTTCCCGCCAGAATGACCTGCCCGCTGGTGGGTTTATCCAGCGATGCCATAATGTTCAGAAGCGTCGTCTTGCCGGAACCGGATTCTCCCATAATCGCCACATATTCTCCCTGCTCCACCGAAAAGCTTACATTATCCAGCGCCTGGACTTTATTTCCTCCCATGCGTGTGGTATATACCTTCTTCAGATTTTTTACCTCCAAAAGTGCCATCTTGACTCCTCCTTGTTTTCTGTATTATCAATCTGGTACAATAATACACAAAAAGGAAATGTTCAGCAATCGAATTGCCTTACATTTCCTTCTTCTCACCTTACGGTTTTGTAAGGTTTCGGTATGGTGAGCCGCATCCTTGTGCCGCAGCCCACCTGGCTCTCCGCCCGGATTTTGATTCCAAGATGTCCCAGCACCTGCCTGCACAGATACAGACCGATTCCCGTGGATCGCTTATCCAGACGGCCGTTATAGCCGGTAAAGCCCTTTTCAAAAATATGAGGCAGATCCTCCGCCCGAATGCCGATGCCGGTATCTTCCACTGTCAGGCAGATTTCCCGCTCTCCCTCCTCCGCCAGGAAGCGAATCCCTCCGGAACAGGTGTATTTAATGCTGTTGGAGAGCAACTGCTCCAGGCAGAAAGAAAACCATTTCTCATCGGTGACAACCCTGGCCTTTGTATCCGGCACTTTTGCACTGAGTCCCTTGTTGATAAATAATACGGAATATTTTCTCACCGCCTGTCTGATTAACGGAGCAATCTCATATTCCTGTAAAACCAGATCGGATGCCATATCATCCAGCCGCTGATAGGTGAGCACCATCTCCACATACTGCTCTATCTTGAACAGCTCTTCCCGCATCAGAAAGCCGTCCCGACAGTCCGTATTATTCTCCAGCAGCAGCTTCAACACCGAAATGGGCGTCTTGATCTGATGCGTCCACATCATATAATAATCCCGCCTGTTTGCGGCTTTTTCCTCCCAGATGCCGCGCTCCCGCCGTCTTCTTTCATCCAGCAGCGAAAGCATTTCCGCAAGATACTCCTCCGCAGCAGTCCGGTTAACGTCATCGTCATATCCCCGAAGAGACAGTTCTTCAGACTGTTCAAACTGCAGCATGATCCGCTCCAGTTCCCCACACCTGCGCACATATTTTCTCCCCAGAATCACACCTGTAATGCACCACACCGAAAGGGTCAGCAATGCGGCATATAGCAGCATTCCCAGATTTTCCATATGCCAGAGGCAGCCTATACTCAAAAACAATGCCGCCGTAATCAGATACAGAAAAACGGCTGCTCTCTTTTCCCGCAGATAACATATCCAGAATTTCATTTTCCCTCCAGACAATACCCCAGACCCTTTCTGGTATGAATCAGCTCTCCCCTGCCAAGGGTCTCAAGCTTTTTTCGAAGTCTTGTCATATTCACAGTCAATGTATTGTCGTCTACAAAACAGTCATTGTCCCAGAGCCGTTTCATAATCGCCTCCCGGGATACGGTCTGTTCCGCATTTTCCATCAGCAGCTGCAGGATCCGAAACTCATTCTTCGTCAGCTCCTGCCTCCGCCCGTCTATCACCGCCGCTGCATCCGTCATATCCAGCAGAATCCCCTGATATTCCAGCACACTGGTCTGTCCCCGGAAAGAATAAGTCCGCCGGAGCATGGCCTGCACCTTCGCAGCCAGCACCTCCGGTTCAAAAGGCTTTGTCACAAAATCGTCGCCGCCCATATTCACGGCCATGACAATATTCATATTGTCTCCCGCCGAAGACACAAAGATCACAGGCACCTGAGAGACCTGCCTGATCTGGGCGCACCAATGATATCCGTTATAAAAGGGCAGCCCGATATCCATAAGTACCAGATGGGGCTGTGCCTGGGAAAAATCCTTCAAAACATTCTGAAAATCCTTCACACAGACCATGTCATAGCCCCAGCGCTCCAGATAGTCCTTTACCTGCTCCGCGATCACATTGTCGTCCTCCACAAGAAGAATCCTGTATTTCTCCATGCTTATCCTCCCGGCCCGCAATATCTGTACAGCCATATATCATGCTGATGAATCCATTAAGGCATTTCTTTATTCTGTTCAAATCCCTTCGGGAAAAAGGCTACGGCGAGCACCACCGGCAACGCAACAAAAAACAACAACATATAGCGCACCAACGCCATCGGTCCAAGCAATACCGTAATCATATGAAACACAAATACCAGCATTGACAGCAGCATGCCATATTTTCTGCGGCTCCAAAAGTAAAAAAACAACACCACCATACAAAGAAAATACCAGCCCGGACTCAGCAGTAAAAAGGCAAGGGGCTTCGCTTGGGCCTGCAGGTCATGAGAAAGCGTATCATAAAAATCATGCAGTCCCCGCAGAAAGACCTTCTCCTCCCCCGGAGGCGCCACACGATAATCAAAATAGCTTCCTCTGCCGTCTCCATGACGATACCCATCGATCAGGGCATGCGGATACCACGCATCTACCGTATTGATCAGAAAGGAATTTACATAGGTCAGCGGATGATCCATCCCCATTCTGATCCAAAGCCCCAAAAAATCCCATTTGTGCGTCTGAAACTCCTCCCGATGAAAGCCTTGCTTCACCGGGTCAGACACAGTGGGCTTGTATTGACTCAGGCTTTCCTCTTCTACAAAACGGTAAAGTGTGTCCAGATCCTCTCTGCTCAGCGAATCAATGTCATATTTGTATACCCGGGCCATCTGCTGCAGAGGAACGGAAAGCATTTCCTCGACTCCGCCCGGCTTTACATCCAGCACCCTGTACATTGGTCCGATATATAGAAAATATGGTACAAATATCACTGCCAGAAAGATCACTGTATTTTTTTTGTACTCTATCAGCTTCCTCCCACAGGCCACCGCCAGAACAGGCAGCGTCAGAAGCACAATATACAATCCATTGTTCCGAAAAACCATGGTGCACAGCGCTGCTGCCCCAAAGCAAATCATTCCCTTTGTATCCCCTGCCAAATCTTTTCTGATCAAAAATCGCATCACATATAAGAAAAAGATCAACTCAGCGCCGGTAAAAAGCACATCCTTGGTCGCGCAGATGGAAAACAACTGTATTACCGGAGATAAGGCATAAAACACCATTGACAGCATCCGCCAGAAACGCGGTACACCGGCCTCCGCCATGAAGCCCACAGCGGACGAAAGCGCCCAGGCAAGAAGCAGCATCTGCAAAAGACTGTACACGGCAATTCCTGCATTATAGCTTCCTGTCAGCCCCAAAAACCCCTCCACAAGTCCCCCCAGCAAAAGCACATGGGCCACCGGATGATGTGCGGTGAGCATCCAGTCCCGCACCTGCTCCCATTCGGCAAAGGCATCATAGGAAAATACCCCCGGGAAAATCGAAAACAGCGCTGGCAGCCAGCACAAAAACAAGAATACCGTCCCCGCCAGGCGGGTTATCTTCCGAACCTTTTCCTTCTGAACCGGCTTTTCTTCCCATTTTCGCGAAACCCGGTCAACCGCCTGCCAGAAGACTGCTATGACTACACTGATGACTACCGTTGCCACCGCCCACTCAAAATAAAATGCTTTATCCCCAAAGTCCAGTGAATCCCAACGATCCAATCGATATCCCGCCACATAACAGAAAGCGACAAAAAAAGCAGTAATCATGGAAAATACACCTTTTCTTATGGTTTCTCTGCCCTTCAAATCCCCTGCCTTCACCAAGATTTTCACCTCCTGTGCTGTATCGACTGTTTATAACGCTGCCGTGGCATTGTAATCCGTTATTCCTGCATATCTTCCATAGCCCCGGGCCTCTCAAGCCCTTCTATGGTTATACCGCTTTTTTCCGCGTAGTCCCAAAGAGCGGCCCGGATGGCTTCCTCTGCCAACAAAGAACAGTGTACCTTCACAGGGGGCAATCCGTCAAGTGCTTCCATCACCGCCCGGTTTGTCACCTGCATGGCCTCCTGAACCGTCTTTCCCTTCACCAGCTCCGTAGCCATGGAACTGGACGCCACAGCCGCGCCGCAGCCGAAGGTGCGAAACTTTACGTCACGGATCACGCCGTTCTCGTCAATATCCAGGAAAATCCGCATAATGTCCCCGCATTTTGCGTTCCCCACAGTGCCTACACCGCTGGCATTCTCGATCTCACCCACATTTCTGGGATTCTGAAAGTGATCCATTACCTTTTCACTGTACATAAGCTCCTCCCCTTTTCAAAAAATCCTCATACAGCGGCGACATTTCCCGCAGCTTCCTCAAAATCTCCACCAGGCTCTCCACCACATAATCCAGCTCTTCCCTTGTATTTTCCTCCGACAGCGTCATGCGAAGAGAGCCGTGTGCCTCCTCGTGACTCCGTCCCAGAGCCAGAAGCACATGAGAGGGATCCAGCGCCCCGGAGGTGCACGCCGATCCGCTGGAAGCACAGATTCCCTTCATATCCAGCATAATCAGCACGGACTCCCCTTCCACAAAGGAAAAGGAAAAATTCACATTGCCGGGCAGCCGTTTTGTCCTGTGGCCGTTCAGACGGCAATAAGGGATCTCCGCCTCAATTTTTCGGATCAGATAGTCTCTGAGCCCGGATACTTTCTTCGTCTTTTCCTCCATCAGCCGCATTGCTCTCTCCGCGGCAGCCTCCAGTCCCACGATCCCCGGCACGTTCTCGGTTCCCGCCCTGCGGTTCCTCTCCTGCGCACCGCCGTGAAAAAAAGAACCCAGCTTCAGCCCGGATCGCACATAGAGAAACCCGATTCCCTTCGGCCCGTTCACCTTATGTCCGCTGGCGCTGAGCAGGTCAATCCGCAGCTCCTCCACATCCAACGGCAGCTGCCCGAAAGCCTGTACCGCGTCCGTGTGAAACAAAATACCATGCTCCCTGGCCACTGCCCCGATCTCCGCCACCGGCTCTATGGTTCCGATCTCATTGTTGGCAAACATCACGCTGATCAGAATCGTGTCGGGCCGGATTGCCGCCTTCAGCTCCTCCAAATCCACCAACCCCTCCTCGTTCACCGGAAGATAAGTCACCTCAAAACCTTTTTTCTCCAGCCAGGCACAGGTGTGAAGCACGGCGTGGTGCTCTATCCGCGTGGTGATAAGATGCTTCCCCTTCTCCTGATAGGCCTCCGCCGCACATTTCAGCGCCCAGTTGTCCGCCTCGGTTCCGCCCGACGTAAAATAGATTTCCTCCTGCTTCGCCCCGATTGCTGCCGCAATCGCCCTTTTCGCCTGGTTCACCGCCTTTTTTGCGGCAGAGCCGAGGGAATAGATCGCACTCGGATTTCCGTACTGCTCCCCGAAATACGGAAGCATGGCCTCTATTACCTCCGGCGCCGTCTTTGTAGTCGCCGCATTGTCTAAATAAATCATATCGTTGCCTCTCTATCCATACTTGTTTACTAGGAATTCCAAGGCTAATATATCATCGAAACTCAGTTCTGTCAACCTTCCGGACGGAATATACTGGAAAAAACACTACTGTGAAGCTATGGTTTACTCTATGAAATCTGCAAAAAACCATCCTCTTGTCATCGGCACACTCATCCTCACCCTCACCGGACTGCTCAGCCGCGTCATCGGCTTTTTTTACCGCATTTATCTTTCCCGCCTTTTTGGCGAGGAGGGTATGGGACTTTATCAGCTCTTGAGTCCTGTCCTGTCGGTCTCCTTCTCCCTCACCGCAGCCGGCTATCAGACGGCCATCTCCAAGCTGGTGGCAGAGCAGGCAGCAGCCGCAAAGACACCTTCCCTGCGTCCCATGGCGGTGGGCATGGCCTTTTCCCTGCCCCTGTCTCTGCTCTGCAATGTAGTGCTGTACTTTTTCGCAGAGCCTGTGGCCACGGTTCTTCTGCAGGAGCCCCGCACCGCCGGGATGCTCCGCATCCTCTCCTTCTCCGTTCCCTTAAGCGCCGTTCATTCCTGTGTCAACGGCTACTTTTACGGCATCAAAAAGGCAGGCATCCCGGCTGTGTCCCAGCTGCTGGAGCAGCTCACGCGGGTGGGATGCGTATACATAGCTTCCGCCAGCTATCTGGCGGAGGGAGGTCTTCCCCCCATCCAGATCGCCGTTCTCGGACTGACTGTGGGAGAGCTGTTTTCCATGCTGTATTCCGCCGCTGCCATATGGCAGCAGGGCTGCCGCGTCAAAGCTTTTTGCCCTGCGCCCATACACGGTCTCTCTCCCGCTCTGTGCAAAAGCCTGCTGGCCACGGCGCTCCCCCTCACCGCAAACCGCATCGTGCTCAATCTGCTTCAAAGTGTGGAATCCGTCTCCATTCCCTCCCGCCTCAGGCTTTACGGCTACGACAATGTCACCGCCCTGAGCGTATACGGCGTGCTCACGGGAATGGCCATGCCCTTTATCTTCTTTCCCAATGCCCTGACCAGCTCGGTTGCCGTTCTGCTGCTTCCCCTGATCTCGGAAAACTATGCCCTGGGAAATTATGACGCCGTCCGGCGTGCCACCGTAAAAACCGTCCGCTACTGCGGACTCATGGGCGTCTGCTGCATGGCTGGCTTTGTGGGCCTGGGGCGCTGGGCCGGAACCACTCTCTTCCACAGCCCTCTCTCCGGCTACTTCATCACCACCCTGGGATTTATCTGTCCCTTCCTCTATCTTGACACCACATTGTCCAGCATTCTGCAGGGACTGGGCAAGGCAGGCCATATCTTTTTCATGAACGTGGCATGTCTGCTGCTCCGGTTGGCCTTTGTCTTTCTGGCTGTCCCCCGCTTCGGCATCGCCGGTTACCTCTGGGGTCTTTTGGCCAGCCAGCTTACCTTGGGCGTTCTCTACCTGACCTGTCTGTACCGTCTCCTGAAAAAAATGCCGGCTGCGTAACCAGCCGGCATCCTTCCCCTATTCCAATACCTTTTTCAATTCATCCATAAAAGTATTCACATCCTTGAATTCTCTGTAGACCGACGCAAAGCGCACATAGGCCACCGCGTCCAGATTCTTCAGCTTGTTCATCAGCAGCTCGCCGATCACCTGGCTTGAGATCTCCTTCTCCTCCCTGCTGCCGATCTCGTTTTCCACCTCGTCCACCAGACAGGTAATCTGCTGGGCGCTGACCGGGCGCTTATGGCATGCCCTCAGCACGCCGGCCTCGATCTTGGAACGGTCATAGGTCTCTCTGTTGTTGTCCTTCTTGATAATAATCAGCGGAATGGTCTCCACCTTTTCATAGGTGGTAAAGCGCTTGCCGCACTCGTCGCACACCCGCCTGCGCCGGATGGAATTATTGTCCTCTGCAGGCCTGGAGTCGATCACTCTGGTATTTTCATGATTGCAAAAAGGGCATTTCATGGGCGCTCACCTCTTTCAAACCTTTTTCAGCAAAAAGTATACTGTTTAACATTCAATCTAACATGTTTAACAATGAATGTCAACCAGAATGATATCCGGTCCGATCTGTCTGATGTCCTTGTAGGGGATCACAATATTCGGCTCGCAGTTTAAAAAACTCAAAACCTTATTGCAGCCCGGCACCATAATCTTGCAGATGCAGCCGCTGCAGGAGTCAAATTCCAGATCGCACACCTTGCCAAGCTTTCTGCAGTCCTTGACATTGATCACATCCTTGCACTTCAATTCCGAAAATAACACCGCATTCACCCAAAGTCATTTTTACAATATATGCCCTTCTTCCTGTCTGAAAGAACAGGATTCCCCTGTCCGCCCAAAACAAAAATATAGCCTGCTGCGTCGGAATAAATTTCTCCGCCGGGTACATACTACCACTATTGAAACAGGAAAAGCGCCCACGCGCGGAAATGAGGAAGAACATGGCACAGGGAAAAGTTGAAATCTGCGGGGTAAATACTTCCAAGCTCCCGCTGTTGAAATCGGAGGAAAAGGAGCTGTTATTTCAGCAGATCGAGGCCGGCGACACAAAGGCCAGAGAAACCTATATCGAAGGAAATCTGCGGCTGGTCTTAAGCGTAATCAAGCGCTTTTCCTCCAGCAGTGAAAATGTGGACGATCTGTTCCAGATTGGCTGCATCGGGCTCATCAAGGCCATTGACAATTTTGACTCCTCCCTCAATGTAAAATTTTCCACCTACGCGGTTCCCATGATCATCGGGGAAATCAGACGGTTTCTGCGGGACAACAGCCAGCTGCGCGTCTCCCGCTCCCTGAAGGATACCGCCTATAAGGCCATCTATGCCAGAGAGGCTCTGACCAGAAAACACATGAAGGATCCCTCCATTGAAGAGATCGCCGCAGAAATCGGCATCTCCAAGGAGGATATCGCCTACGCTCTGGATGCCATCCAGAATCCCATGAGCCTCTATGAGCCCATCTTTACCGACGGCGGAGATACCCTCTATGTCATGGATCAGATCAGCGACAAAAAAAATAAGGAAGAGACCTGGGTGGAGCATCTCTCCTTAAGCGAAGCCATGAAAAAACTAAACCCCAGGGAACACGAGATCATCTCCCTGAGATTTTTTGAGGGCAAAACCCAGATGGAGGTAGCGGATACCATCGGCATCTCCCAGGCCCAGGTATCCAGACTGGAAAAAAACGCGCTGCGCACCATGCGTGCTTATTTGAGCGCCTGACCGCTTCCTACGAAAAGGGAAAAGCTCCCTCAAAATAATAGACATTATAAGTTCCGCCATGGGAAGCTGTCCATTGATCTGCAAGTTTCGGTTTTCCCCCCATCACATCCGTCAAATACACAAACTCAGGAGTATTTTCCTCATTGCCGTCCGAAATAATCAGGAAATAAAAGCCGGGAGCACCCCCGAGATACTCCTCAAGCCGCCGTTGTACTGAAGGGCTGGTGGAAAACCAGCCACCTCCAAGCACCGCGTTAATCGGTCGATACTGTCCTGTGTCAAAAACGCTTCCTGTATAATAGGACATGGTATTGGCATCCAATAAATAACGATTTTCAGGACAACCGTCACAATACGCCCGAATCTCATCCAGACCTTTCATAAAAATTTTTTTGTTGCCGATTACTTCTCCCACATATCTGCTCTGCTTACCTCCTGTATAAAGGCAGGACAGGAAAAAGAGAAGGCATCCCATAAAAAGAAAAGTTTTCTTCCAGGCAACAAATTCAATCTTTATCCAATTTAGCCAAACCAACGCAAGCAGAAAAAAGACCTCACAGGCAAGTAACGGCAGCGTTACGCGCAGTGGAACGCGTTCCCTCCATACCAGATAACTCCATAACGCCATCCGGGAGCCCCCTAAAAATATCACTCCATAAAGCAGCGTTCTCCATCTCTTTCCAAGAAGTCCCCACAGCAAAAATATACCCCAGGCAATCAGTGTCACAAGCTGAACACGCCATGGAAGTCCCCATATGGAGATTTTGCCGATCTCCAGCAAATCACCCGGTTGAAATGTCTTTTTTCTGCTGTTGACAATATAGTCCCGAAGGGTTTCTTCCGTCGCCCCGTCAATCTTCCAATCCAAAATCATATATGCACGGTATGCTTCATACTTTTCTCTGGAAACTCCGCTTTTCTCCAGAATAAAACTAATCTCCTCATACTCAGGCGTTCCATAAAAGTCAAACATTGCGGTTCTGGTATCATTAAACTGCCAATACCGTTCCCATGCCTCTCCATGATATCCTATAAAATCTCCTGCCTTACTCACACCCAGAACCAGCACTGCCGCTGCTGCCACGGCAAAAAGGGCTCTGCCCCTGGCTTTCCAATCTTTCTTTCGATCCTCTGCCATTGCCACAACAACAGCCGCCATCCCCATGGGCTGAATCATAAGCATAGCCTGACTGCGCAAAAGACAAGACAATAATTCCAGAGCAATAAAACACACAAATCCCGATTTCTTATTTTGCCGCAGCAAAAGACACACATAACCTCCAATCGCCAGAAAGGCCGCCAGAGAAGTATATTGTATCATTCCCGCGCAATAGTAATATGCAAAAAAAACGCCCGCTGCAGCCATTGTCACCAGGAACGCCTGAGTCCATTTACGGCATCTGGTATAAGCGCTGTCCAACACCGCTCCCCAGAACAACCACAAAAACAGCACCAACATTCCACCGTACCAGGGTACTTCCACGGTAAAACGATATAGCAGCGACAGAGGCAGCGACAACAGGTAATTCATATATATTACATGGGCATCCGGACTGCCTGTAACTGCACCGGACAGAATAGACGCAATATATCTGTCATCATTCGTTTCAAAATAAATACAGGTTCTGCACCATACAATTGCCAGCAATGCCGCAGATACCGACAGCGACACAAATACTCTGCAGACTCGTTCTCTCTTCCGTGTTTTTTTATCCTTTTCCAACACAATCACTCTGTCTTTCTTTACACTATTCCAATCATATTTATCTTTCAGCGCGCTCATCGGATTTCATGTTCCGTCTTCTTCTGCGGCGGCCCAAACAGCAGCACGATCATCCGAAACACCAGCCAGCCTATGACGGTTCCCAGCACATTGGTCAGGATATCGTCGATCTGAAAAAATCCCCGTCTCGTCACCAGCTGCAGAAACTCAATCCCAAAGCTTGTAACCGCGCCAAACAACGTACACTTCCACAACTTTTTTGCCCATTTGAAATTCCAGCTGCACAGAAAACCATAAGGAATGAATAAAAGCACATTTTCCACTACAAAGGCATTGTTTCTGTCATTAATCCCCCAGGTGGAAAACAGATCCATGTCTATCACACCCTTGCTGCTTCCGCTTTCCCTGGATAAAAAGGTAATCATCAAAAGCACGGCCAGGTAGATCCCGAAAATGACCACCGGAACCCAGGACAACGGCTCTTTTTGCTTCTTTCTGCGCTGCCTGTTGATCAGCCAGACGATGAAAACCGCCACGGGAACTCCCAGCGCCAGCCCGTAGGGAAGATACCGCACCGCCCGCGAAAGATCGCTGTATATATATTTTAACATGAAAAACTCCTCTGTTCGTAACTATCCCATTTTTCTCCCGCTTGTTCCCACCTGTCCTTTTCCTCAAACAGCCTGTCATTCATCCACGCAACCGCGTCCGTCACGCCGTCCTCGTCAAAGGAAAACTCTGCCCGCTCCTTCTCCTCCTCCGGTGTGGTAAAAAAATTGAAGGGCTCGGGCCAGACGGTACAGCCAAGTCTCTTCCCGCCGTCCGCACCCATTATGCCCTCCAGACGATAGCGCATCCCCTGATGGCAGCCCGTAAACTCTGTTTTTTTCAGATATTCCATAGACAGGATATCACTGCGTTTCACCATAGCCCAAACCTCTCTCTATCAGTATTAGTATATACCATAGAAAGCATACTTGCCAAGGGCTAAATGTGATTGCTCATCTCCTTTTTCAGCTGCCGCATGATCTTTTTTTCCAACCGTGATATGTAGGACTGGGAAATCCCCAGAAGCGTGGCTACCTCCTTCTGCGTCATCTCCCTGCCTTCCCTGCTTCCCAGGCCGAAGCGCATATTGATAATCATCCGCTCCCGGTCGGACAGCTTGCTGATGGCTCCCAGCAGAAGCTTGCGCTCCACCTCGTTTTCGATATCCCGGTAGATCACATCCTCCTCCGTCCCCAGAATATCCGACAGCAGAAGCTCATTTCCGTCCCAGTCCACATTCAGCGGCTCATCCAGGGAAACCTCCTGCTTATGCCTGCTGTTCCTGCGCAGATACATCAGGATTTCATTTTCAATGCATCTGGACGCATAGGTGGCAAGCTTGATGTTTCTCTCCGGATTGAAGGTATTGATGGACTTGATCAGCCCTATGGTTCCGATAGAAATCAAATCCTCCACGCCCACCCCCGTGTTGTCAAATTTCTTTGCTATGTAGACTACCAGCCGCAGATTGTGTTCGATCAGCGTCGCCTTTGCCTCGGCGTCCACCTCCGTTCCCAGATCGTTTATCACCTGACTCTCCTGCTCCAGCTCCAGCGGCGGCGGCAGTACCTCCGCACCGCCGATATAATGAATCTCTCCCTTTTTCCGCAGAAGCACATTTTCTCTGCGTATAATCTTAAACTGCATTTTTCCCGGTATTGCCACTTTCAGAATCATATATCCTCACATTCTGTCCCTTTTGGGACTTCCCCGCATTTTTCTCCCACAGGAGCCGGGGATTTACAATCATTTTAATGGAATCCGCCTCTCCACCCTCCGACGCCGATATGCCTTCGGGACTCGCGGCGATATACACATTTCGGAATACCTTACAGATCCCCTCTGTCTCCAGCCGCAGTTCCGGCAGCAGATATCCCTCCAAAATGCCCTTCTTTTTACCGATGCTGTGATAGGGAATGACACGGAACCCCGGTCCTCCGGTTTCCCAGAGGCTTCTGAGCACCGCCTCTTCCACCACCGACACCGGTTTCCCGCTGACAGGCTCCATAAGGCTGTTTCCGGAATCAATAAGCGCCGTGACAGTAACCTTCGTCTCCTCACAGACCAGAGTCGCCTGGCAGACAAAGTTCTCCTGTTCCGCCCTCCGCCGGGAACGACCCAAAAAGAGAAAAAGAATGCCTCCCACTCCCAGAATACCGAAAATGCCGGTCAGACTTTTCCCCGCAAAATGCAGGCGGCGGATCAGAAAGAGCAATCCGCCTCCGATGCAGAAGGAATAAATCAACATTTTTTCCGCAAGCTTCAGAAAATTTCTCAACCCCTTTACGCGAAACGCTATCAGAATCATTCCGAAGGCGCCTGCCGCCCCCAGAATCAGTCTGAACCACACGGCTCCCCTCCATATCAGAAGAAGCAGATAGCTTCCTCCTCCGAATGCCGCTCCCGCAATCAGACGCCCCGGCGTGGCAGTGCGGAGCGAACTGCGGTTCACAAGTATCAGCAGATAGAGGTTCATCACGAAGTTAATCAGAAACAGACTGTCAACATACAACTCATAGCGCATAGGCATCATCCTTTTCATAATGATTATAAGGGGCTGCGCGTATGGAATTTGTCAAAAAGGGGGCAGAAAAGAAGTGATTTATTCGACAAAAAAACAGGTGAACTGTCTTCACCTGTTTTGTAAATCCGCTGTATTATTTGCGCTGCAGAAAATCGGGAATCTTCAGCGTCTTCTCCTCCACGGAGCTTCTGATATCCACGGGCTTCTGAATCCCGGGAGCCGGTCTGGAACCGGGCTGCGCCGTCCCCGGCTGTGTCCCTGCTCCGGGCTGCATATTCAATCCCTTCATGGAATTGGGGGCAATGTGTGCGCCGGGCTGTCTGTAGGCAATTCCGGCCCCCAGCCTGGGCTGAACAGCCACACCGTCTCTGGGCACGTCCAGCCCCGTTGCGATAACAGTAATGGTGCAGCTGTCCGACTTTGTGGCATCATACATGGCGCCGAAGATAATATTGACCTCCTCGCCCGCCAGATTCTGAACATAGCCGGCCGCATCGCTTGCGTCAGCCAATGTAATATCACCGGATACATTGATGATGACATGGGACGCTCCGGTGATCGTGGTCTCCAGAAGAGGACTCTCCACGGCCATTTTCACGGCCTCAAGAGCTTTGTCATCTCCCTTGCCGTCACCGATGCCGATATGTGCGATACCCTTGTCCTTCATGACAGTCTGAACGTCCGCAAAGTCAAGGTTGATAACGGCAGGCACATTGATCAGGTCGGTAATTCCCTGAACGGCCTGCTGAAGTACCTCATCCGCTTTCTTAAGCGCCTCCGGCATGGTAGTACGCCTGTCCACAATTTCAAGAAGCTTATCGTTCGGAATCACGATCAGCGTGTCCACGTTTTCCTTAATGCGCTCAATTCCGTTGATGGCATTCACCATGCGCGCCTTGGCCTCAAAGCGGAAAGGCTTGGTCACCACGCCCACGGTCAGAATCCCCATCTCCTTGGCCAGCTTTGCAACTACGGGCGCAGCGCCGGTTCCCGTGCCGCCTCCCATTCCGCAGGTGACAAATACCATATCCGCCCCCTTGATGGCGGCAGCGATCTCCTCCGCGCTCTCCTCGGCGGCCTTCTCTCCCACCTCGGGCTTTGCTCCGGCTCCCAGACCCTTTGTCAGCTTTTCCCCGATCTGGAGAAGCTTGGGCGCCTTACAGAGCTGCAGCGCCTGTTTATCGGTATTGACACCAATAAAGTCCACTCCGTCAATCTGTTCGTCTACCATTCTATTAACAGCATTATTACCTGCACCGCCCACGCCGACCACAATGATCTTGGCTGCAGATTCAGCGTCATTTGTCTTAATCTCAAGCAAGGGTATATCCTCCTTTTACCATACTAAACTCCATATAGACTATCATATAATTATTTCTGGATTTTCGCAACAGTTTTCTAAAAAAGTTTCTTCCGCCTCAGTCCGGCTTGAATGTATATTTTACATCCACCCCCGGCATCTGAAGGGTGCCTGCCTTCCCCTCCAGTGTGGGAAGAAGCTCCGGCAGGAGCATCAGCTTGTCCTCCAGCGCGCCGGAATCGCTTCCCAGCGCCACTCTGACCTGTCCGAAATAGATCGTGACCTCTCCGGCGTCGTTGAAATGGATTTTCTCCGCCGCCAGTTCATACTTGCGCAGAAGCTTGGTCACGTTCAGAATACTGTTGAACACATTTTCATCCTTCACCGGCAGTTGTTCTCCCACCACCACATGATCGAACCGCAGCCCCGTGATCTGCGGCACCCCCGCCGTTCTGACGCCGGAATTCTCCACCACATAGCCGTCCTTATCAAAATACAGATAAGTATCCATGTGCTTGATGTACCCCGTCAGAATCTTTTCATAGACCACGATGCGGATGGTATCCGGCGCAAGAACCTTCACATCCATCACATCCACAAAGGGAATGTTTTCCACTCCCCTGTTCTTGTATTTGAAGGAGAGATACAGGGAATTATCCCCCAGCAGCCCGTCCATAACGATCTCCTTTATCTCTTCCTCCGAATAATGCACATTTCCCTCCACATACACGGTTTTCACCGTGTATGTGGCACTGATCCAGGCTCCCGCTCCCAGCACTGCCGCCGCCAGGACGGCCAGCCCCAGGAGAAGGAAACCTGCCTTTTTCTTCTTATACACTTGTGATCCTTGCTCCTAATTCTCTGAAATCACGGCAGATGTTCTCATATCCCCGGTATACAAAAGAGCATCCCGACACCGATGTCTCCCCCTGAGCCATCAGTCCTGCCGTCACCAGCGCCGCTCCTCCCCTCAGTTCCTTCGCGCACACCTCTGCTCCCGTCAGGAAGGGAACGCCCGTGACCCTCACCCGGCGGCTGTCTGTCTGCTCGATGCAGGCGCCCATCCGCCGAAGCCCCTCCACGACCCTGAACCGGTTTTCAAAAATGTTCTCCTCAATTTCCGTGACCCCGTTTCCCCTGGCTTCCACCGCCAGCGCCATGGACTGGAGATCCGTGGGAAAACCGGGGTAAGGCGCAGTCCGGATCCGTTCCACCGCCCTTGGCCTGGAAGGCCCCTGTACATAAATCCCCTGCTCCGAGGTACAGAAATGGCCGCCCATGCGCTCCGCCACTTCCATCACCGCTGTAAGCTCCTCTCCCGGGGCCCTCTCCAGAAAGGCGCTTCCGCCCGTTCCCATACAGGCCAGCAGGTAGGTGCCCGCCACTATCCTGTCTGCCGGAATCGTAAAGTCCGTTCCGTAAAGCCGCCTTTGTCCCCGTATCACAAGCCTGTCTGTGCCGGCACCCTCGATGCAGGCCCCGCAGCACTGCAGGTATCTGCACAGCGCGGTGATTTCCGGCTCCCTGGCCGCCCCCGAAAGAATCGTATCTCCTTCCGCCAGGACGCCTGCCAGAATCACGTTCTCCGTGGCTCCCACGCTGGGCGTGGGCAGGTCGATCTCCGCCCCGTGAAGCCTGTCTGCAATCGCGTGAAGCCTTCCCCTCTCCTCGCTGAACACAACACCCATCTGCCCAAGCGCAGTCAGATGCAGGTCGATGGGACGCTCACCGATGACACATCCCCCGGGATGCTCCATCACCACTTCTCTGCAGCGGCCAAGCATGGCCCCCAGCAGACAGAGGGAAGAACGCATACAGGTCGCCGCCTCAGAGCTCATCTCCCCGCACTTCACCCCGGAGGAATCCACCATAATGCCGCTTTCCTGCCAACACACCGCGCAGCCCAGGCTCTGCAGCAGGCTGACCATGGCATAGACGTCCAAAATTCTGGGACAGTTTTTCAAAACGGAGCATTCCCCGGTCAGCAGGGATGCCGCCAGTATCGGAAGCGCCGCATTTTTAGAACCTTGAATACAAACATTACCCTGCAGGGCGACTCCGCCCCGAATGCAAATAGAATCCATAGTTCTCTGCCTTGAATAAGGTTACTATATCCTATGAGGCAGAGCTTTTCCATGTACCTTGTTTTTACAATTCCTTCAGCTGGATCCTCTTCGCCACACTGAGCACAAACCCGATCTCGATCAGCAAAAACATCACCGACGAGCCTCCGTAGCTGATAAAGGGAAGCGAGATTCCCGTGTTTGGTATGGTGTTTGTCACAACCGCGATGTTCAGGATAGCCTGAATGGCAATATGTCCCATCACCCCCACCACCAGCATGGCGCCGAAAAGATCCGTGGCATTGTTGGCAATGACCATCATTCTCCAGAGCAGCATGATAAACATCAAGATAATTGCCACGGCTCCGAAGAGCCCCAGCTCCTCACAGATGATGGAAAAGATCATGTCATTCTGCGCCTCCGGCAGAAAGCTCAGCTTCTGCATGCTCTTGCCAAGCCCCTTCCCAAAGATGCCGCCGCTGCCGATGGCGTACAGCGCCTGTAAGGTCTGAAAGCCCTTGCCCTGAGCCTGGCTCTCCGGATCCAGCCAGGCCACGATCCGTTCGCTTCTGAAGCCCCCTTCCCCGCCGGAGGACACGATGACAAACACAAGGAGCGCCACTGCGGCCACACCCCCCAGCCCCATGATGACAAACTTCTTATAGTCGGGACTGGCCACAAACACCATCAGCACCGATATGCCCAGGATAATAATGGCAGAGCTCAGGTTCTTCGTGATCAGATACACCTCCAGCACCACCGGCAGGGGAAGAAGCACCATGAAAATAAAACCTCTCATGGTCCGGACCCCTTTTCCCATCTTGCAGACCATCACCGCAAGGAACAGGATCATCCCCAGCTTTGCCACCTCCGCCGGCTGCAGGTTCAGGCCGATCACCGGAATCTTGATCCAGCGCCTTGCACCGTGGGATTCCACGCCCAGGGGCGTCAGCACCAGCGGCACCAGCGCCATGGACACGATATAGCCCAACAGGTAAAACCGTTCCCAGAAATGGTACGGGATATTGGCCACCAGAATCATCATCACCAGTCCGATGACAATGGCCACCAGCTGCTTTTTGAGATAATACGCCGCATCCTTGAACTCCTGAAACGCCTCGTAGGAGCTGGCGGAATAGATCATTACAAGCCCGAAGCCCAGCAGGAAAAGCACGATGAACAGAAGGCTGTAGTCAAAAAAGTATTCGGATTGTTCTTTTCTTTTTCGTTTTGACGTTCTATGTGTCGCCATACTGCTCCTTAACCTTCCAGACCTGTCACATATTCTTTAAAAAGCCTTCCCCTTACCTCATAATCAGGAAACATCCCCCAACTGGCACAGGCCGGCGAAAGCAGCACCGCATCCCCCTTCTCTGCCAGAGCAGTACACAGCTTCAGACATTCCTCAAAGGTATCTGCAAAACGGATCCTGTCAAATCCATGCCTTTTGGCGCACTCGGCAATTTTTTCCCTGGTCTGGCCGATGAGCACCAGCCATTTCACCTTGCCGTCAAAGCTTTCGATCCAATCGTCGTACTCGCTCTGCTTGTCGTAGCCTCCTCCGATCAGAACCGTGGGCCTGCTCATGGCCCGGATCCCCTGTATTGCCGCATCCGGGTTGGTTCCCTTGGAATCGTTGTAGTAATCCACCCCGGCCTTTGTGGCCACAAACTCAATGCGATGCTCCACCGCCCGGAATCCCTTCACCACGGAGAGGCTCGTATCCATGGGAACCCCCATTTCCTCCGCTATGGCCATTGCCGCCATGACATTTTCCACATTGCACATACCCACAAGCCGCATATCTCTGTGGATATCCAGAAGCTCCTCCTCTCTCCCGGAAACACTCTTCACGATTTTGTCACCTTTCAGCCAGTAGCCCTCTTCCAGCTTTGACGCCGAGGAGAACCAGACTACCCGGGCCGGACACCGCTCCCCGAAGGATCTGGTATAACAGTTGTCATAGTTCAGCACACACACATCCGCCTTTGTCTGGTTCATGGCGATGGCTTCCTTAGCCCGCACATAAGCCTCCATGGTGTGATGACGGTTCAGATGATCCGGCGTAATATTCAAGATGGCCGATACCGCCGGATGAAAGTCTCGGATGGTCTCCAGCTGAAAAGAGCTGATCTCCCCCACCGTGGCCGTATCCTCTCCTGTCTTCAGGCATTCGGAGGTGTAGGGATCTCCGATATTTCCCACCACAAACACCTTATCCGCCCCCAGGTGAGCCCTCATGATCTCTCCCGTCAGCGTGGTGGTGGTAGTCTTTCCGTTGGTGCCGGTGATCGCCGCCACTCTGCCCTTCTCCTCCTGATACCCCAGCTCGATCTCCCCGATGATCTGCGCGCCCCGCTCCCGCAGCGCCGTCACCAGAGGGATATCCACCGGCACGCCGGGGCTTAAGACCACCGTCTGCGCCGTTTCATAAATCTCCTCCGCAAGCTCACCTGCCACGCAGACAGCCCTGCTGTCCCCGGGCAGCTTCGCTCTGATTTCCTCTGCCGTCAGCTTTTCATTGCTGTCATACAGCACAACCTCCGCCCCCATCTGCTCCAGAAGAGCCGCGGAGCCCAGCCCGCTGATCCCAGAACCCACCACGAGGCATTTCCTGCCCCGAAAATTTTTCTTCATCCACTCTACCTCCTGCGTCCGCCTCAGCAGACCCTTTATGACGACAGCAGCCCCACCAGACACATCAGGGCTGTTATAATCGTAAATACCGCCGCAATTCTGGTCTCGGACCAGCCGCACAGTTCAAAATGATGGTGCAGCGGAGCCATCTTGAACAGCCTTCTTCCCCCGCTGGCCTTAAAGTATGCCACCTGAAGGATGACGGATAGAACCTCCGCCAGATAAACCGCTCCCACCAGGGCAATGTACAGAGGCATTTGCAGCAGATAACCGCACGCCGCCACAAAGCCGCCCAGCGCCAGAGAACCCGTATCTCCCATAAACACTGCCGCCGGATACACGTTAAACAGCAGAAAGCCCAGAAGCGCTCCCGCCACCGCGCAGGTCACCGGCTCGATGCCGCTCCTTTCCCCGATGGCCACCGCCGTAAAAAACACTGTCACCATCAACGTGACACTGCCTGCCAGCCCGTCCAGACCATCCGTGAAATTGACGCCGTTCACCGTGCCCAGCACGATAAAAAAGAGAATGGGCAGATTCCACACGCCGAAGTCCAGGTAGCGATCCGGAAAGAACGGCACCCTCATTGCCAGACTCACATCCGTATAGTGAAGCAGATACCAGGCGAACAGAGCCGTCACCCCAATCTGCCCCGTCAGCTTCTGCAGGGGAGTCAGACCCATGGAACGCCTGCAGAGCACTTTTATGTAGTCATCCAGAAATCCGATCAGACCAAAGCCCACAGTGAGAAAAAGAATAGGCGCAGTACCTGGGTAATCCTTCAGGAAAATCAGCGTTGTCACTGATACCCCCAGCAGAATCAGAACCCCTCCCATGGTGGGTGTGCCGTTTTTTTTCAGATGTGCCGCGGGACCGTCCTCCCTCACCGTCTGACCAATCTTCAGCCTTTTCAGCCAGGGAATGACAACAGGCCCCAAAAGAGAACTGATGCCGAAGGAAATCAGCACAGCCAGAATACAGACTCTACTCATCACATTTTCCTTTCATTGATTATACCCCATTATTCCCAAATACGGAAGGATATTTTCAAAAAGCTGACGTACCACCGGCGCCGCCACCTGTCCCCCATAATAGACGCCCTGGGGATTATTGATGATGGCAAGGGCTATGACCTGGGGATCATCCGCCGGAGCAAAGCCGATAAAGGAAGAGATATATCTGCCGCTCCCTCTGGGAAGCGTCTGGCTGGTGGCCGTCTTTCCGCCGATGCGAAAACCGGCGATGCCGCCGTTTTTCCCGGATCCTTCCGACACCACCATCTCCAGGATCTCCCGCATGGTGGCGCTGGTCTCCTCGGACACGATGCCCGCCCTCACCGGATATTCAAAGGTCTCCAGCACGTTTCCCCCGGCATCCACGGTCTTCACGCCAAAGTGGGGAGTGATCCGGTTTCCGCCGTTCACAATGGAAGAAGCGGTGGTAATCAGCTGAATGGGCGTGATCTGAAAAGACTGTCCGAAGGAAACCGTGGCAAGCTCAACATTGCCCATGTTCTCCTTCTTGTGCATGATCGTCCCCGCCTCTCCCGGCAGATCGATCCCCGTTCTCTCCTTCAGTCCGAACTGCTCAAAATATGCATAATATTTGTCCAGTCCCAGGCGCAGCCCCACCGAAATCAGCGCGGGATTGCAGGAATTCATCATACAGTGGGTAAAATCCTGGGAGCCGTGGCCGGCAATCTTGTGGCAGCGGATCTTCCGGTCATCCACGATGATAAAACCAGGACAGCTGAAGCTGCTTTGCGTGGTGATCACTCCCTCCTCCAGTCCCGCCGCTGCAGTGATAATCTTGAAGGTTGAACCCGGCTCATAGGTATCGTTGATACAGCCGTTTCTCCATATGCCGTTGAGCAGATTCTGTTTTTCCTCCGCCGAGACCGTCTCGAGAGTGCCCTCCGGCAGCTCATAGGGATTGTTCAGGTCAAACTCCGGCACATTCACCATGGCATAGATCTCTCCGTTTTGGGGGTTCATGACCAGAATGGAAACGCTGTCCGCCTCCTTCGTAGCCATGGCCTGCCGGGCCAGCTGTGTGGCATAGGACTGAATGTTCATATCCATGCTGATATACAGGTCATGACCGCTCTCCGGCTCCAGCCTCCGCTCCCCAGCGGCCTCCACCTCCAGCCCTTTGGCATCCGTCACCGTCAGGATTTTTCCCTCCTTTCCCTGAAGATAATCCTCATAGATCACTTCCAGGCCGATGATTCCCTGATTGTCTCCTCCCGTGAAACCCAGCACCTTGCTGGCCAGGTCGCCGTAGGGGTAAAACCGCTTATAATCCTCATCCACTTTAACTCCGGCCAGGTCGTACTCCCGGATCCTGTCCCCCACTGCCTTCTCCACATTGCTCCTGATTCGCTCCATGGAAGAATATTTCTCCACACGCTTTCTCACATATTCCTCGGACAGATCCAGTTCCTCGCAGAGAACCCTTATGACCTCCTCCGGGTCCTCCAGCTGATTATGTATCACGGACACCGTGCAGACCGTCTTGTTGTCCGCAAGCACTTTTCCGTTGCAGTCCAGGATCCTCCCCCTGGCTGCCTTGATGCTCCGCTCTCTCTCGTGAAGCTCCGTGGCCATCCGCGAATAATGCTCCGCCTCCCACACGCACAGGTACACGAGTCTGCCGAACAGGAGAACCAGGATTCCCGCACAGACAAGAAAAATCGTCAGTATCTTCTTTCTGTGAAATATTTTATTGTTGTCCGTCAGCATAAAAAACCTCACAAAAAAGGTGTTGATATACTTTATTCCCTTTTTTATGAGGTTATGAATTTCTTTAGTTGATGTTTGGGTTAACCGGTCCCTCCACGCCCATTACCGCCTCATCTCCTTCCACCAGGAAGCCCTCCTGGGCATCGTATTTGTAACCGGTAGCCGGATCCACCCGATAACCGCTTTCCGGATCGATTGGAAAGCCCATCCACGCCGGCTGGTTCTCACCCGGCGCCACGGGAGTGTCTCCTCCCTCCGACGGCTGTCCGTCCCCGGGCTGTCTCCTGTACTCCGTGGTGATCTCCAGATTCAGCGCCTCCAGCTCCCGGACCTCCTCCTCGCTTAACGGCTCCGTCATGAAGATATTCAGATAGGGAAGCAGCTCCGTGAGAATACTGCGCACAAGGCGGGTTGCCAGTCTGGCGTTGTCCTGCTTTGCAACGTTTGGCCGATCCACCACCACATAGATGGCAATCTGAGGATCGTCCGCCGGAGCATAACCCATAAAGGAGACCACATGCTCCGTCTCGGAACGCTTGTGGGTATTCTGGTCAATGGTCTCCGCCGTTCCCGTCTTGCCGCCGATCATATAGCCTGCGGGCCTGGCGGTCTTTCCCGTCCCGTACTCCACCACTGCCCTGCAATACTGCCTGATGTACTCGGAGGTATCCTCCGAAATGGTCTGTTTCAATACTCTCGGCTCAATATTCTGCACGGTTGCGCCGGCAGCGTTGGTGATCTTATTCACCATGTGCGGCTCATAATAATATCCGCCGTTGATCAGTGCACTGAACCCTGTGATCATCTGCACCATGGTCACGTTAAAGTTCTGGCCGAAGCTGTTGGTGGCCAGATCCGTCGGTCCCATTTTGTCCGCCGTGTAAATCAGAGACGCCGTCCTTGCCTCCCCGGCCAGATCGATGTTGGTCTTCAGGCCAAAATTGAAAATCTCCTGATACTCACAGAATTCCTCCGATCCCAGGATATTGGCAATCTTCATCATGGACACGTTACAGGACTTTGCCACGGCCTTCTCCAGTGACACCGTGCCGCACACGCCGTTGTGGCACTTGATCGTATAGCCTCCGATCTCCATCCGGCCGGTACACTCAAAGGTATTTCCGGGCGCGATAGCTCCCTTTTCCAGCGCCGCCGCGACAGTGAAGGGCTTCGCCGTGGAACCCGGCTCATAGGTTCCGGTGATGCAGTAATTCTTCCAGAGGTTGTTCAGATTCAGGGTCAGCTGGTCGTCATCCATGGCGTCCAGCGCCGCCTGGTTGATGACCTGACCGTTCTTTTTGATCTGATAGGTGCCGTTTTGATTCGGCACCTTCTCCACCATCATGGAGCCCAGAAGGCTCTGCGGATTTCGGACATCATTCAGATCATAATTCGGCATGCTGGCCATAGCCAGAATCTCACCGGAGTTCACCCACTGAATCACACAGCCCACGTTTTCCGCACCGTTTCCGGGATGTGCCTCATCCTTGTGCTCCTCCATGAATTTTTTCAGATACTTCTCCACCATAAGCTGGGCGTTGGTGTCGATGGTGCTGTGAATATTGTTGCCGTCCACGGCTGCCTTCACCGTCCGCTCCAGATCCAGATCGTCGTTGAGATAGCCGTATTCTCTTCCGTTGATTCCGTTCAGAATATCGTTATAATATTCCTCCAGCCCGTATAATCCCTGGCTGTCCGAGGTGGTAAAGCCGATGGCATCCGCCGCAAGGGAGCCGTAGGGATAGACCCTCTTGTACTCCTCCTCAAACCACACGCCCTTTATATTGGCATTGTCCTTCTGTGCCTCCAGAAAACCGCTGATCTGCTCATAGCTCAGCCGTCGGAGCGGCACATACCAGGATGAGGTTTTGTTGCTGGATACATACTCTCTGATGGCTCCCATATCCAGTTCAAAATTCTGTCCCAGGGCCTCCAGCGTCGGCTCCAGATAGGGTGTCTTGCCGCCCAGTTTGGTGTTCATGACCTTCGCGTCAATCACCAGGTTATACACCTTTTCACTGGTGGCAAGCCTGGTTCCCTTGGCATCTACAATATCCCCTCGCCGATAAGGCAAGGTACTGGAATCATACTGCTGCTGAATCAGCACCTGCTTCTGATAAAGCGTACCGCTCTCAAAGGTGAGCATGATAATCCGCACAATCAATATGCTCAGCGCCAGCATCACAAAGATGAACAGCACCACCAGCTTCTTCTGCATCTTGATGGAAAATTTATTATTATTTTGTTTCTCCAATGCCCGCTCCTTCGTCAATTGCTTCCGGGAACCTGACGCATATAGTCGTTGTTCTTGTTGGAATAGGGCACGATCTGCCCCTCCTGCGCGTAAATCATCCCCAGTTCCCCGATGGCGATGCGCTTGATCTCCTCCAGATTTATGCTGTTGATAATCCTGTTATATTCCTCGTCGTTTTCGGATTTCAAGCTGTTCAGCTCGCTCTCCTTTGTGGATACCTGTCGGATACGGCTGGTCAGCTCCGCCTGAAGCTGTACATAGTTTACCAGAATAAACGCCACGGCACACATGGCCGCTGCCAGGAAAATCACATATCCGGCGCTCATACGGCGCGCCTTTTCCCTGTTTTTGCGGACTGCAGGCTGTACCTGTCTTACCGGTGCCTCCTCCGGCCGCCTCCTTACCTCCGATTTACGAACCGCATTCCCGTTTACATAGTTCTGACGGCTTCCTCTTCCCTCCGGTCGTGTCCTCTGCACGGACTTTCTCTCAGCATTGTTCTGACGGCTTCCCCTTCCCTCCGGCTGTGTCCTCTGCGCGGTTCTTCTCTCAGCATTGTTCTGACGGTTTCTTCTTCCCTCCGGCTGTACTTTTCTTACGGTATTCCCATAAACGTAGGACTGGCGGCTCCTCTGGCTCTCCGTCCCCGACTCCTTTTCATATGCAGGCCTTCTGTCATTCCTTCTGTCATAGCTCATTCCGTTTTCCTGCTTCCTGATCTTTTCAATCCATTCTTTTCTCAAATACTCTCAGCTTTGCACTCTTTGAACGATTATTCGCCGCAAGCTCCTCCCCGGAAGGCAGAATTGCCTTCCTCGTGACCACAGTTCCCCCGGATACCCTTCCGCACACACACACCGGAAAATCCGGCGGGCAGACACAGGGATTCTCAAAGCTTCTGAAAGCCGTTTTGACAATTCGATCCTCCAGGGAATGAAAGGTAATTACACACAATCTTCCCCCCGGGTTCAAAAGCGCCACAAGATCCTCCAGAGAATCCCTCAGTACCTCCAGCTCCCTGTTGCATTCAATGCGAATGGCCTGAAAGGTCTGCTTGGAAGGGTGGCCGTTCTGCCTCATCTTCGCAGGTATGGCCCCCTTGATGACATCGTTCAGTTCAAAGGTCGTCTCTATGGGTTTTTCCGCCCTCCTCATCACAATGTGCTTTGCAATATTCTTCGCGAACCGCTCTTCTCCGTAATCCCTGATGATACGATACAGCTCGCCCTCGGAACAGTTATTTATGATATCCCTTGCCGTTCTGGTCTGACGCCGATCCATCCGCATATCCAGCGGCGCGTCATAACGATAGGAAAAGCCCCTTTCCCTCGTGTCAAGCTGGTAGGAAGAAACCCCAAGGTCCAGCAGAATACCATCCACTCGCTCCACACCCTGTTCCCCCAGGGCAGCTCTCATATTACAGAAATTGTTCCTCAGGATCGTCACTCTGTCCCCAAAAGGCGCAAGCCTCTCCCCAGCCGCCGCTATGGCCGCCTCATCCTGGTCGATGCCGTAGAGATGGCCTGTGGTAAGCAGGCTGCAGACCAGAAAAGCATGTCCGCCGCCTCCCAGCGTTCCGTCCGCATAGATGCCGTCCGGTTTTACTTGCAGTTGTTCGATGGTCTCCGCAGGCAACACGGAATAATGTGTAAATTCCATAGACGGCTCCTGTTATGCTGTACTCCTCTTCGGTGTATCAGATGGTGAGTCCCAGGTTGATCATTCCTTCGGAAATCTTGTTGATATCAACCTGTTCACTGTTTTCGTTCCACTTTTCCAGACTCCAGATCTCGATGCGGCCTCCCATTCCGGCCAGCACCACGTCCCTGTCAAGATGCGCAAATTCCCTCAGATCTTGAGGAAGCAGAATGCGGCCCTGCTTGTCCACCGACACATACTGCGCACCCGAAAGAAAAAATCTGGCAAATTGTCTTGCCTCCGCATTGATCAAAGGCAGTGATGCCAGCTTTGCCTCAAAGACTTTCCAATCGTCGATCCCATACACAAATAAGCAGCCGTCCATCCCTCTGGAAACTACAAACTCGTCGCCCAGCACCTCTCGGTATCTGGAAGGAATGCTTAACCTGCCTTTCGGATCAATTGTATGATTGTATCTGCCCATGAACATTGCAATCACCACCAGTCAAAAATGGGTCTGCCACCGGATCCGGCATCAACGCGGGCTCTCTTCAGGCCCTCTATACCACTTTATGGGATTTGATGCCATTTCCATCCCACTTTTAAGTAGATTCTAAACTATTTCGGGGGTTTTTACAAGTAAAAACTTTTGGATAAAGCCAAACAGCAAAAGAGCCCGACAGAATTTCTGCAGGGCTCTTTGCGCCAAAAGTACAATATATAGTAGGAGGCTCACATCCCAAACGGCACATCTATACCATTCCTCAGATATGACCCCTCCGGATTTTTTTATTATTTTTCTTTCTCGGAACCCTTTTTCAGCCGGAGCCGAATCACAATATCCGCCCCCACGGCAAAGAGCAGCATGGCCAGTGCCAGCACCTGTGAAACGGGAACAGTCGTGCCCGGAATCAACAGTGTATCCGTTCGGATACCCTCGATAAAAAATCTTCCCAGGCCATAGCCCCCCAGATAAAGCAGGCACAGCTCGCCGTCAAACCGCTTGTGCTTCCGATAGACCAGCAGCAGGGCAAAAACCAGTAAATTCCATGCGCTCTCATACAGAAAGGTGGGATGCACATTGATATAGTTTGCCCCCTCCGGAATATGAGCGGAGATATTTTCCGTAATATCGCTTCTGTCCCGCACATCCGCAACGGGAATCTGCATGGAAAACAGGCCGTTGTAATAGTCACCGAAAACTTCCCTGTTCATGAAGTTGCCCCAGCGGCCGATGGCCTGTCCCAGGACAAGGCCGGCCATGGCGGTGTCCCCCATGAGCAGCGGATTCTTTTTCTTGATCCTGCACCACACAAACAGCGTGATAAACGCCGCGATGACAGCGCCGTATATCGCCATACCGCCGCTGCGCAGACGAAAGATACTGAGCAGATTGTCCTTGTAATCATCCCAGGAAAAGATCACATAATAAATCCTTGCCCCAATTACGGAAAAAATCACCGCCCAAATCGCAAAATCCCAATAGTCATCCTGATCCTGCCCCGTCTTTTTTGCGATCTGTACTGCCGTCAGCAGACCCGATACAACCCCGATGCCGATGATGAGACCGTAAAAGGCAATCTCAAAGCCGAACACGCTGAACGACCTGGGCACATTTTTCAGATAGATTCCCAAATTTGGGAATGCAATTTCACCAACATTCATAGACACCTCATTTCCGGGCCGCTTCGCGGCCGCTTGGTTTCCTTCCTCTTTCAACTCGAAAATCCTCCGGCTTCGCCGGAGACGCTGCTTTGCAGCTTCTTATTTTCTCGTTGTACGCTCGGGTGAAACCAAATGGCCGCTTCGCGGCCGCTTGGTTTCCTTCCTCGCTACACATTAAAGCGGAAGAGGATTACGTCGCCGTCTTTTACGACGTAGTCTTTGCCTTCAATGCCCACCAGCCCTTTTTCCCGGGCGGCGGCCAGAGAGCCCTGCTCCAACAGATCCTTATAGTTTACTACCTCGGCCTTGATAAACCCTCTCTCGAAGTCAGAATGGATCTTTCCCGCCGCCTGAGGCGCCTTCGTACCGATCCGGATGGTCCACGCCCTGGTCTCGTCCTCTCCTGCCGTCAGAAAACTCATCAGCCCGAGTATGTGATAGCTTGCCCTGATCAGTTTCTCCAGGCCGGACTCGGATAATCCAAGATCCTCCAGAAACATTGCTTTTTCTTCCTCGTCCAGCTCCGAAATCTCCTGCTCGATCTGGGCACAGATGACAAACACTTCGCTGTGCTCGCCCTCCGCAAGCTTTCTCACCCGGGAAACCCTGTCGTTGGAAACGCCGTCGTCGGCCAGATCCCCCTCGGACACATTGGCCGCATAAATCACCGGCTTATACGTCAAGAGATTATATTCCTTCAAAAGCGCCAGCTCGTCCTCATCCGTCACCTCCAGTGTCTTTGCCGGACTGCCGCCCTCCAGATGCTCCTTGATGCGCTCCAGAAGCGCCAGCTCCTTTACGCAGGTTTTATCCATTCTTGCCGCCTTGGCCACCTTTGACAATCTTCTTTCCAGCACCTCCAGGTCGGAAAAAATCAATTCCAGGTTTATGGTCTCGATATCCCTCAGCGGATCCACGCTTCCGTCCACATGAATCACATTGTCATCCTCAAAACATCTCACAACATGGACGATGGCATCCACCTCTCTGATGTTGCCAAGAAACTGATTGCCCAGGCCCTCGCCTTTGGACGCACCTTTCACAAGACCGGCAATATCCACAAACTCGATCACCGCCGGAGTAACCTTTTTCGAGTGGTACATATCACCCAGAAGCTTCAGCCTTTCATCCGGCACCGCAACAACCCCAACATTCGGGTCGATGGTACAAAAAGGATAATTTGCCGACTCCGCCCCCGCCTTTGTCAACGAATTAAACAATGTGCTCTTTCCCACGTTCGGTAAACCTACGATTCCCAGTTGCATTTTCTATGTTCTCCTCCTGTATCTCCCGTTGTCGAGATATTTTCTTGTTTCGTTTTTTGATTTTATTCCCTCTTAGCCTGCTTTTTTCTTATCCTTCGATCGAGATCAGCTTCCTCATTATATCAAATTCACCGGCATTTTCAAGTTGTTTATCGCAGCTTTATGCACTTCTCCAGGATTCATACAGCTGTGCAATCACCTGCTCAACAGGCGCTTTTCTGATCTCCACATCCCGGATCCCGTCAGTTCGGGAAAGCCTTTCCAGCAGTACCGAAACAGATACCTGTGACAGATCCGCCTCAAATTCAAAAACACCATGCTCCTCGCCAAGCAGCCTGCAGCCTTCCAGCCGGGGCCTTCCGCCGTCTGTAGTCACCCGGAAAACAGTCAGATTCCCCGTGAGGTCCCGCAGGCCGTCAAAATCACCGTCGTAGGCCAGCTTCCCCTGAGAAATCATCAGAATTCTTCGGGCCATCTCCTCCAGATCATCCATGTCATGGCTTGTCACCAAAATGGTCACACCGGATTCCTTGTTTATTTTTTTGAGAAAATCTATCATCTGACGCTTCGCCACCACATCCAGTCCAAGCGTAGGCTCGTCAAGCAGAATCAACTCCGGCGAATGCAGAAGCATCATTGCCAGATCTGCCCGCATTCTCTGCCCCAGGGATAATTCCCTGGCGAAGGTATTGATGATCCCGCCGATATCCAACAGTTCAATCATTCTCTCAAGATTCCGCCTGTACACAGAATCCGGAATATCCCACACTACCTTTTTCCACTCAAAGCTCTGGATCACCGGATGATCCCACCAGAGCTCCGTCCGGTTGCCGAACAAAACGCCGACTCTTTTCATAAGCGGAATCCGATCCTTCTCCGGCGACATTCCCAGCACGGAAATCGTTCCGCCCGTAGGCTGAAGCATACCGGATAACAGCTTCATGGTCGTACTTTTTCCGGCTCCGTTGGGGCCTGCGTACGCTACAAATTCCCCCTTCTCAATCTGAAAGGAAACCTCCTCCAGGGCGTTCACCACTTTCTTCTCCTGTTTCAGAAGCCCCCGAATCCCCTCTTTTCTCTGCCATTGTATAAATGCCTTGCTGACAGAATCCACTTTTACCGCAATCTGCTCAGGAACGGTGTCCGCCTGAGACATACCTGTTGATTCCCTTTTTAACATAGTATCGAAATCCTTTCTTAAAAAAATGAGCGGCTGTAAACGCTGTAAGCGCCGCGAACAAAACAGAATAAATACACTCAAATCCAGCCGTTTTTCCAAACAGCACAATCGTCGGAAACCACGCTGTCAGACCGGCAGGAAAGATGGTCAGCAGCGGATATCTGACATATACCGGCATACCGGACAACGGAAATGTCATGGTACGTTCCACACTGTAAATCACCGTGCTGGAGATCTCCTCACACTGTACCGGTGCATAAAACGCAAGGCTGGAAAACAGATACGAGAGAGCCACTACAATCACCATGCTGACCGCCAGCTGAAGAATCAGCGCCCCCGGCCACCACCACGGCAGCACCACATCCATATGGCTTAACGCCACAAAAAGCAGAACAATTCCCGACAGGAGGGTACTGGAACCCGTAAAGGGAAAAATCCCCACGGTGAGCTGTACCGTATAGGGAAGCGGCATGATAAACATGTGCTCCCACTGTCCCCTTCCTATGATCCTGCTTGGAAACAGTGCGTTACATCCCCCCATCATATTCAGAAAGCCCATCACAATATTTCCGTATGCCAGCATAAACAGGACTTCAAACCGGTCCATGCCGCCTATCCCTCCAAATTTCCACGCCAGAAGAAAAACGCCGGAAATGGAA
>Ga0224737_10003_pt1 | contig 33938 bp, 35 predicted proteins | sample LIM_B_Water_Pos_FD_161632 | JGI IMG/M metagenome (GOLD analysis project Ga0224737, IMG submission 161632) | Enriched cells from gastrointestinal tract of the lab mouse from Pacific Northwest National Laboratory (PNNL), Richland, Washington... | ecosystem: Host-associated > Mammals > Digestive... | reverse complement strand
TCGCAAATATAGCATATTTGTCTGTTTTCTTTCTATGATAATAGAAATCCAATTATCTGTAAATCTTTTTCTGCTTTAAGTTTCCCCATTTTTTATAGTAGCCGAACTGATAGTGCCAAAAAAAGTTTAGCTTACTTCTGGCCTTCAAAATAGCTTTCAGCAGCCACCCTTGCCCTGTATTTTGAAATATGGAAGGTCCTAATGTCCATATGCCCGGTTTTATCCAGAACTTTTTGGAACCTCCAGTCCAGCCTGCATCTTTTACACCCTTCCACATAGCCCTGGCTTCTATAATAATCCATAACATCCCCGGAATGACTGTGGCTAAATCTGCATTTGCTTAAAACCGGGGCTGCATCCATGGACAGGTTTGACAGATACACAATATCCCTGTAACTGATGCTGTCCCCCTGCTGGGCCAAATTATAAGAAGCGACCAAAGCATCCGGCCGCCCGAAAGAAAATATCAGATAAAAAACAGTGACAACTGCCATACAGTAGCGGAACAGGCCAAATTCCCCTTTTACAATGTTTACGATTACCCCTGCCATCAGGAATACCAGCATAGCTAAAAACCAAAGCACAAGCACCCGGAGGAAGCTTAAATGGTATGCTTCAATATAAAGGGCCATCCGGAATGCGCTGGATGCTACCATAATATAGGTGCACCCGGAAAAAACCAGCAAAAGGACTTTCAGCAGCTTGTTCTGCTGGAATACTGCAAGGCACAGCACTACAAGGGCAAGGTTAAACAGGCACACAAACAGCAATTGGAAAAATCCCTGATGGGCATATTCTGCATACGTATATTCCCTGGGCAGCAGCTTCCCGCCAGTAAACAGGAACAGCATCTGAATGGTACAGAAAATCAGGTACACCGCTGTTACCATGGAAAGGAACGTAACAGCCGCCAGTGGGTTTTTCTTGGTTTTTTTCTGTTTCCATTGGGGCATATTGTTCAGCGTCAGCGCAGAAAGAAAACAGTAAATCCCAAAAAATCCCAGCGCAACTAAGAAAACCACCAAAAATACATTGGGGGAAAAAATTACCTGGCTCCACAGGTTCCGGAAAATGCTCCCCACCAGCTTTGAAAAAATTTGGTCGGCGCTGCTCAAAAGCCAAACCACTGCAAAAAGCATGGGAAGCCCAATTAAAATGCCTGCCAAAACATATGCTGCATTTTTATTTTTCGGCCCTTTTTTCCAGTTCTTTTCCAGGTAATCCGCAAGGTGGATAAAAGGGCTTGCCACCTCCGGCACCATGCACAGGTACAGGAACAGCAGGTTGCAGATATATTGTCCCATGTTCCATTCCCTGTCATGATAGAACTGCCGCACCATAAAAACAGATATCAGCAGGAGGATTCCTATGGTATTGAAAAAAATCACAAAGCCATTTGTAGTCAGGACCGTGCTGATCCCCAATAACATAGCGCCGCCGATGTACCACCAATTGGATTTTTTCCATGGAATCCCATATTTTTTTAAAAACAGCCCGCAGGCACCCAATGTTGCCGCTGTGATAAAGGGATAAGTAATCCCTATAAAATTTTTATAAAATGCAATGGCAAAACAGACGCCATAACCCAGTGAAAGTCCCAGAAAAAAGGGCGCGTTGTTTTTCATGTCCACTGTTTCATTCCTCATTCCCATCCCTCCATTCTAAGATATCCCCGGGCTGGCAGCCCAACGCCCTGCACACTTTATCTAATGTGTCAACTTTAATGGCTTTTGCTTTGCCATTTTTTAATATCGAAATATTTGCCATTGTAATCCCTACCCGTTCCGAAAGCTCCGTCACGCTCATTTTCCGCTTAGCAAGCATTACATCTATATTAATAATGATCACCTTGTTCCCTCCTATATGGTCAGTTCATTTTCTTCCTGTATCCTGGCAGCCTTCTGCACCAGATGGGAAAGGGCTGCCGACGCCACTGCCACCGCGGCCCCTGCAAATTCTGCCAACAGGGAACCCAGGAACACAGCCGGGTGGTTCATGTTTAAGAACAGCAGGGCTAAATTTGCCAGAAAAAAATACCCGCTGTCTGCCAGGGCCAGGATAGAAATATACTTTAAGTATCTGGAATTTACCATGGAAAAAGAACGGTCCCTGCTGATTTCCGTAGTTATCTTCCATCCAAAATACAGCGCCAGGTAGCAGGGAATGGCCGTCAGCCAGATAATGCAGAGCCATGGGGCATAGCAATAGGAAAATTCGGGGTTTGCCTGCACAAGGTCCTTTCCGAACCATGGAATCAGGCAGGCATAGATAATAATTCCGCAGGCCGCTATACCGCCAATGGTAATTTTGAGCCAATTGCTTAAACTTTTCTGTGTCATGATAGGTTACCTCCGTGGATTTTTTGTTTCTGTTATAATAAGATTAATTCAAATATATGTCAATATATATTTATTGAATTACAATATTTTTTTTCTGATATTTATTGCAAATAGAAATTTTTATCTGTATATTCCTACTTTCATGTGTTTGTCATGTGTAGCCATTCAGCTCTGACGCTTGAAAATTTTTCGTAAAAAAACCTCCCATTTTATGGGAAGATACGAGATAATAAAATTAGCAACCAAACTATTTTTTCGCACACCTATAAAAGAGAGGGCTGGAACCGGAAAAAGTACAGGATGTCATAAATTGTCTGTGCCGCAGGCTGCTGCGCAGCCGGACGATTGAATCCAGGTCGCCTTAAGAGAGCAAATATTAATTTAAGCGTCAGTGCTGACCAGCCACATTTTGCCTTGTAATATACAAAAAAAGATGCTATAATTCTTTTATACAATATTATGCATTATAAGATTAACGATACATCTGTTTGATATACTAAGATATGAAAAGTGGGCAAGTGGTTCAAAGGAGGAGGATAAATATGAGGAAAAAATTAACTTCTATCTTAGTATTATGTATTATGGCATTAATGTTTACATTACCGGTATCAGCATCCCAGACAGCATCGGAAGGAATTCAGCCACGGATACAAGAATGTGGAAGATGTGGGAAAATGAGCTTACACAATGTTAAAATTGAAACCCGGAAAGGTAAAGCAACCAAAGCTGATTGTATCCATGGACTTCCATTTGGCGAGGATTCAGTTACAAAGGTATACAATATTTATCAGTATCAATGCTCAAATTGCTCATACAGATCCAGCACACAGGAGATATTCTCCCACACCATCAGAGATTGCCATGGCTATTATCCCAGATAATAGTATGAATTATTTTTATAAATAGTTATAATAAAAAGTAATAAAATCCACTTGCACCACTTTTTCTAATAAAATTTCCGGTTATACCCGCGAGCATACTTATTCTGCCAAATGATTTGCTGCTTATCTTCAATACCGGAATCTGTTAGCAATTTATTTGTCTTAAAGATATATCCATATACTTACCAGAGTTTAAACCAATACCAAACAAGCCAATTTCGGCTGCTTAATTTTGATATTTAATTTAGGAGGAATGTAGTATGAAGAAAACATCAGCGCTTATTTTAGCAGGGCTCTTGTGCATAGGTTCTTTCACCGCCTGCGCATCTTCTGCCCCTGCCCCGGAACAAGCGGACACAGGAGTCCCCAAAAGCAAAGGCAAGATGGTTGTGGCTATTTCAGAAGAGCAAAAAGAATTTTTCGGGCCGGCAGTTGGAAAATACTGCAAACTCCATCCTGAAACAGAAATAGAGATTGAAATCATCCCTTTCATTGATAACCAGCCAACGGAAAAAATGGAAAAAAACAGGAAAACAGCCGACGACATGCAGGTACAGGTCCTGGCAGGCAAGGGGCCGGATGTTTTTATTCTGGACAAAGAGAACAGGGTATTCCCGGATATGATAAAAAGCAGTTACAACGGGGTATTTTTAGACCTGAATCCCGTGATGGATGGGTTCAATGGCCTGCCGCTGAACCAGACAGTCTTAAAGGCTGGGGAAATGGATGGGAAACAGTATTTTGTACCGCTGGGCTATTCGTTGGCAGGCATTGCCGTGGCGGATGATATGCTGGGGGACTGGAAACCTTCTTCCGCCCAGCCGGATGAATTCCTAAAAGAAGTCGCCAGCCATACCAAGGTGGAAAATTTCTATTCCAAAAGTTTTTTGAAGTATTATACATCAGGGCTTTTTGGAACGCCTATTTTGGATTATGAAGAAAAATCTATTACGTTTTCTAAGGAGCTGCAGGATTTGGCAAAACTGGCCGCAGAAGGGCCGCAATATACCTTAGAAGACGCGCCGGAACTGCCTGATGTGGTAAATCTGGGGGATTCTACCAGCAGTGGGTTCGAATGGATGATCCAGCAGTCCTTTGCTTCAGGTACAGATATTAAATTCCTGCCATTCCCAAATGGGGCGGGCGGAGCCAATGCGCAGGTAAATGTATTTGCGGCAGTCCGGGCAAACAGCGCATACGCCGCCCAGGCAGGCGAATTCCTGGCATTTTTGCTCTCCGATGAAATGCAAAGCGGCTCAGATGCCTTTCACGCAATCCCGGTAAATAACAATGCCGTCGTGCCAGCTTACCAAGACCGCTTTACCTTTGGGAGCGAAGAATATGAAAAAGAAGCTGCAAAAAAAGCCGAGGAACTATTCCAGATTACACAGCAGGTTACAACCGCCCGGTTCTGCCAATACGAGAATTCCCTGCTTTATAAGATAGTATCTATGGGCACGGAAAACGGTTCCATAGAAGAAAAGCTGGAGGATTTAAAAAATGAATTGCGGTTCTATTTCGACGAATAACTACGGGAACGGAAACAGTCCCGTAGAAGAAAGGCTGGTTGGCTTAAAATTAACGATATTGCTATTTTAACAAATAGGAGGGATGCGGGATGAAGGGCAGACGCCATTTACTGGAACGGAGAAAAAAGCTGACAGGGATCTGGCTGGCAGCGCCTTCCTTATTTGGGACGTTTCTTTTCTTTTTGCTGCCGTTTGCCATATGCATCCGGTATTCCTTTACCTTTGGCGTGGGCGGCGCTTATTTTGTGGGCTTCCTTAATTATAAAGACGTTTTTTCCTCCTATGCATTCCAGCTTGCAGCGGTAAATACCCTGCGGTTTTTGGGGATAGGCGTTACTTTAAATATTGTGCTGAGTTTTTTCACAGCCCTTGTGATAAAAAAAGGGCTGGCAGGGAGCAGGCTGTTCCGCTATATCCTTTTGCTCCCGCTGGTACTCCCCATTGCAAGCGTCGTCATGGTGGTGCAGGTATTTTTTGCAGACGCAGGCATCCTTAACCAATGGCTAATATCCATTGGCGCCCCCATTGCCCAGTGGCTGGAAGGCCCGAATGCTTTTTATGTACTGCTGGGGCTATATCTGTGGAAAAGCTTTGGGTACAGCGTGGTACTGCTGCTGTCCGGCCTGAATGTAATCCCGGAGGAATTTTACCAGACAGCCGCCATAGAAGGGGCAGGGAGCGTACAGAAGCTTGTTTCCATTACTTTGCCAATGATGGCCCCGCATCTTTTCCTGGCAGCAGTCATGGGCATTGTAAACGCTTTCAAATCTTACCGGGAAGCATTCCTCTTAGGAGGGAAGCACCCCCATGACAGCATTTATATGATACAGCATTTCCTGAATAATAATTTCGAAAACCTGAATTACCAAAAGTTAAGCGTTGCGGCTATCATGCTATTCCTGGTTTTGCTTTTTGTATTGTGCGGGTTATATCTTCTTCAAAACAGGTATAAGGAGGAATAAGGATGAAAAAGCGGCATTCCACAAAAACAAATTATCCCCTGCAGGCCCTGAGCATTATTTTTTTCCTGTTTTTAGGGATTTTGGTACTGCTCCCTGCAGTCTATACCCTGTGCAACAGTTTTATGTCCCCATCTGAAATCCGCCAGTATTATGCAGCGGCCATAAACCAAAGGGAACAGGGCGGGGCGGCTTTCCACCTGATACCAGACGCTTTTTCCCTGGAAGGCTATTACATGGTCTTTTTAAGGCGCACAAACTACCTGATGAAGTTCTGGTACAGCCTGTTCTTGTGCATAGCAATTTCGGCAGGGCAGATTTTTGTCAGCGCGCTGGGGGGATTTGCCTTTGCAAAATATCCGCTTCCGTTTAAAAAGGGAATATTTTTTTTACTGATGGTATTGATGATGATGCCCATACAGGTGACGCTTGTACCCAATTATATTATTCTGGATGGGCTGAACCTGTTAGATTCATGGCTGGCATTAATTTTGCCCATGGCATTCCTGCCCTTTGGGACGGTATTTATGGCACAGATTTTTAAAGGGATCCCGGATGAGATTTTAGACGCGGCAAAGCTTGATGGGGCTGGGACATTCCAGATTTTATTCCAGATCATTGCGCCCATAACAAAAGGCGGGATTATCAGCGTGTTCCTGTTATCCTTTGTGGATGCATGGAACATGGTGGAGCAGCCCATCACTTTTTTAAGGGATATTTTCAGGTATCCCCTTTCCGTATTCCTTGCAAGCGTAAACCAGGTGAATTTTGAGCTGTCTTTTGTATGCGGCGTCCTGGCTGCGCTGCCAATCCTTCTGCTGTTTTTCTTTTTCCATGAAGAGCTGGCGCAGGGAATTGAACTGTCAGGGGTGAAATAAACAACGGGAGGGCATGGGCTTATGAAGAACTCAAAACTATTTGCAGTAAGGGCGGCGGCAGCCCTTTTTATGGCGCTGGTCCTGTGCACCATTGCAGCTCACAGGATTGAAATTTTGCTGCTGACGGAAGTGCGCAGCCTGGCGGTCCCTGCTGCTGTCACAATGGAAGATGGAAGCACGGTTACAAAGGTCCCGGCTGCCGCTGTTTATACAGGCAGGGACGGAAAACCCTGCGTCATGCGGCTGTTGTCAAGGGAAGGGGTATGGGGAAGGGAAATGTACGTAGAAGAAATGCCAGTTGAACTATCCCATGAAGATTATAATTTCTGTTTCCTGAAAGGGGATTTCGAAGGGCAGTCACTGGCTGTTTACCCAAGCCGTCCCCTGTCTGATGATGAAACTGTGAGGTGTGCGGAAGAATGAAGAAGAAAAATATCCGGTTTCTTATATGGGGCATAGCCTGCCTGTCTTTGTCTGCGATTTTCTTTTTTGCAGCAGCTTTTGTTACCAGGAACCTGAAAAACCAGACGCCCTTTGCGGTAGAGCTATATGGCGCGCAGGGGCTGGGCGTCCCTGTGGGGAAGACGGCCAATTTTACCGAATGGGGCTCCTTTGCCGCTGCTGGCATGGGGGAATATGTGCAGGCGGCAGATCTGGCGGAAACCAAATCTATCCCTGCATATTACCAGATGACAACCCCTAACTACGGGGAATATGCAAACCTGCATTTTAACGAAGGGAAATATTTCCCGGAGGACGCCGCCGGGAATTTAGCAGTAATTCCGGAAAGCCTTTCCCATGAACTATTTGAAGGGGAAGACGGGAAAAAAATGCTGCGTATTAATGGGAAGAAATTTACAGTCTGCGGGGTTTATGGGGAAGGGGGCATCTTTACCCGGCTAGGTTCCGCCAGCATCCCTGTCATTTACGGAAATACGTCCAGGGATCCGGACATACTGGCAGAACAGCTCCTGATAGGGGCTGACGCCGGAAAAACAGCCTTGCAGCAACAGCAGGAAACGGCAGCATTGATGCAAATACCGCTGGAAGGGGAGATAAATGATTTGGGGCGCCTGCACCAGTTGGGGGACAGTATCCTGCTGCTTGGGTTCTTTTTTGCCGGCTTGTGGTTTGTCCTGCATTTATGCATCTTTTCCTACCGGAAGCTTATGTCTGCATACCAATGCAGGGGGCAGGCAGCAGAAAAAATCCTCCCAGCTATCCTTGGAACCGGCGCATTCCTTCTTGCAGCCGTCGGCTTTGCATCCCTGCTGCAGCTTGTGCGTATACCGGCCATTTATTTGCCAGAAGACAATATTTTTGATATTTCCTATTATGGGCAGCAGATTTTAAACGGGATACAGCAGATAAATACCGTTTCCCGTATCAGGGATTTTTCAAGAATCTGCGCCGTTTACCTGTGCGCAGAAGCAGGATGCACCATTGCGGCAGTCCCGTTGTTCTGGGCAGGGTGCCATGGGCTGCGCCATTGGTTCCTGGATAAACAACTATGATCGTACGCAATCCCATTGGCCTAAAAAGAGAGGCAAGGAACTGCTGATAATGGAAATTATACACCATTATCAGCAGCACTTCCGAAAGACGACGAATGCCTAAAATAATCTGAAAACGGGGAAGAAAAAATGTTAAATATTGTAGTATGTGATGATGAAAAAGGAACATGCGAAGAATTAAAGGAGATTTTAAGGAAACATGCATACAAAAATAAGATTATGTACCATATAGAAACTTTCTATACAGGAACATCTTTGTCTAATTATTTAATGACAGGCCACAGAGCAGACATTCTTTTTCTTGATATATCCCTTCCTGGCATAGATGGAATTAACATTGGAAAAATAATCAGAAGTACCATTGGCGATGAACAAACTGTTATTGTCTATATTTCATCAAGTAAATCCTATGCATTAGAACTTTTCCAAAACCGCCCTTTTGATTTTTTGATAAAGCCATTAAAAGAAGAAAAGATAATATCCCTCATGGGCAAAATTTTCCGATTCCTAGGAAAAAATACTGCTTGCCTGGAATTCCAAAACAACGGAAAATTATACAGAATACCCTACGGGGATATCCTTTATTTACAAAGTGAAAAAAGAAAAATTAGGATAGTAACGGTAAAAGGTGTAAAAGAATACTATGGAAAGTTAAGTGAAACTGAAACAAAGCTACCCCCTGATACCTTTTTGAAAATACATAAATCATACCTTATCAATCCACATTTTGTAGAATCATATTCCTATGAACAAATCACAATGGTTGACGGCAGCGTACTGAACGTCAGCCAAACACAAAGGCCATCCGTGAGAAAAAAAATTTTAGAGAATGAAAGGAAATGGAAATATGGGGATTAATGGAATACTATTAAGTATAATAAGCAATGCCATCCGAACCGTTGCTATAAAAAAGCTAGTTGATATATTTATAGATAAAAATGCCTGTACCTGGAAATTTTACTGGATGGCATATGTGTTTTTTTGGGGATTTACCAGCACAATTTATCATTTGTATTACTTTCCGCCCTTTAATCTATTATCAAATATCCTAGGATTTATTCTGATACTTTTCCCATATAAAATAAAATTCTCAAAGAAAGCGCTTACTATATTTTTAATTTATGGAATTAATACATTGGGTGACAGTATTGTAGTATTTTCTTTTATGAAATATCAATTTGGAACACCTGTAAACCCTTTGATTGAATATATTACTAGCTTGGTGATGTTTTTAGCTGTGATAGTTCTGGCACGGATAGTAAAAAAAGATATGGATTCTGTACTCCCCATTAATTACCAAGCTTCACTGGGCAGTGTCCCAATGATAAGCATAGGTATTATTTTTTATGTGATAAAGCTGGGAACCCAGTTCAGGAACATCATTCTTTTTACAGCAACAGGACTGCTGGTTATTAATATTTTAAATGTATATATCTATCAATCATTAGTTCAATTTTATTCGGCATATATGGAACAAAAAATGAAACAATTGTCACAGGAAATCAGGAAATAGATGGTATTCTAGATTATATGCTGAAAAAAGCAAACAGGGTGTTGAAAGAAGTAAAAGCACAGATTAATATCCCAGAAGGAATGTTCTATGGAAATTTTAAAGTATGCACAATCCTAGGAAACCTTCTGGACAATGCAATCAGAGAAGCAGAAAAAACCGAACGCAAATATTTAGGGATTGAGCTATATACAAAAGCAGGGATTTTACTTCTGTTTATCGAAAATAGTTACTCCGGCAATATCATTAAGAGAAATGAGAAATTTAAGTCAACACAGAAGGATACGGCTTCTCATGGAATAGGCTTAGAAAATGTTAGGAAAATCATAGACAAGTGCGGCGGTGAAATTAATATAACGAATATAGAAGATACCTTTAAGGTGGAAGCGCTGCTATATCTAGATTCTATAAAATAGCAGTATTGGCACAATACATGATTTATTACATAAACATATCTGATTTATTACATTTGGACAAAAACAGAAAATTTATATGGTATAATACTACAAAAATATTCAGGAGGTATATAATAATGAAAAATAGAAAAGAACAGAAATGGAAACAAGCTACAGTAAGCCTTGTTCGGAAAATTGCAACTAGAGAAGCAAATATGGTATGTTCATTTTTGAGTTATCAGCGTAAACTACCTGATTCCGTAAAAAAATTAAGGAAATTTTGATGTGTTGAGGAATAACCTATGGAAGGAATAATAGACAATATATCAGAAAAAATAGCAGATATTATTTGCAACGACAACCAGGAATTTGAGATAATAATTTATGGAGTCCATCAAATGATAACCATAATCTTGAACCTTTTTCTTACAGTGATAAGCGGTATCATTTGGCAAAACTTTTCTTTTCTGGCAGTTATGTATTTTTATTTCAGCATATTGCGGCCTTATGCGGGCGGCTATCATTCAGAAACAGAAGGTAAATGCTTAGTGATATCCATTGCACTGATAAACCTGATTCTGTTTGCCAAACGATATGTTAGATTAGAAATCCCTGCATTTATAGTTATTTGTGTAGCGTCAATGGCAGTTATATTTCTATGGGCACCAATCGGAAATCCAAATAAAACATTAGATATGATGGAAAAAAGTATATAAACGAAAATCACATATTATCACAGTAATGGGTTTTCTAAGTATTATAACTGCTTTCATTTTTAAATGGCAAATCTTATATGAAGGAATTATTTATGGCATGTTTTTATCAGCAGCATTACTTATAGCAGGGAAAATAAAATATAGAACATTGCTTGCCATGGAAAAATGCTGAGAATTCCCATTCTTCCCAGCCTTGGATATTCCACATTTTAAGACGTAATGTTAAGAAAATTAGATACAACATATTCAATATATAAGATATTAAGTGGGCAAGTGGTTCGAAAAGGAGAAATAGTATGAAAAAAAATTAACTTCTATCTTAGTATTATGTATTATATCTTTCACACTTACATTACCGGTATCAGCCGCCCAGACAGTATCAAAAGGAATTCAGCAACGGGTTCAGGAATGCGGAAATTGTGGAAAAATGTCATTGAATACTGTTAAATTGAATAGTTATGAAAAAGGGACTATAATCAGAAAATGTACACATGGACGTCCATATGGAACTGATAAGGTTTATAAAATATATATTACTTATCAGTACAAATGCGCACATTGCTCATACAAAAGTTCAACATGGGATATAGCTACTAGAGCGTGTCTGAAAATTCATTCCCGCCATCTGCATCCCCTAATTTGCGGGAGATTTCTGCCAAATTCAGTCAACGTAGCCCGCTACGCCTCCTTCATTTGGCAAAAATCTCCCACAAATTGTAGAATACATCTGTCAGAAAGCAATTTTCAGACACGCTCTAGTGATTCCAATGATAAAGTAGAATGTCATGGGTATTATTAATTTAAACATAAATTAAATTTTGTTTTTCACAAATAATTATAATGAAATAAACTGCGATAATTTCCAAACCATCCCATTCAGGCTGACGCACTTTGAAACCCAAGAAGGAGGAATGTAGTATGAAGAAAAAGTTAGCAATTATCTTGGCAGGGTTATTGTGTGCAGGTTCTTTTGCGTCCTGCGCATCTTCCAGCCGTTCCTCTGAAAATAAAGCCGCAGAAAACACCGGGAACCGGCCGAAAATGGTTATTGCCATTTCAGAACTGCAAGAAGATTTCTACCAGGAGGCAGTAGCAGCATATTGCAGGCTCCATCCTGAAACAGAAGTAGAAATCGAGGTGGTTCCCTGGATTGACAATACGCCTACAGAGAAAACAGAGAAAGACAGCAAAGCCATAAAGGATATGCAAGTACAGATAATGGCTGGAAAAGGGCCGGATGTTTTTCTTCTGGATGAAAGCAACGAACTGCTGCCAGATATGGTAAAAAACAGTTACAACGGGGTATTTTTAGACCTCAATACAGTGATGGACAACTTAAAAAGCCTTCCCTTGAACCAAGTAGTGCGAAAGGCTGGTGAACTGGATGGGAAACAGTATTTTTTACCATTAGGATATACCTTAACAGGCATCGCCGCAACGGAGGATATGCTGGAGGGCTGGAAGCCTTCTTCCAGCCAGCCGGATGAATTCCTGAATGAAGCTGCCAGCCATATGGGAGTGAAAGGGTTTCCCAGGGAACCTTGGCTGAGGGAATATATACCAGGTCTTTTTGGGACGCCTGTTTTGGATTATGGGGAGAAATCCATTACATTTTCCAGGGATTTTATGGATTTGACGGAATTATTAGCGGACGGGGCAGAATTCACCGATGAAAATGCGCCAGAATTACCTGATATTATGAATGTAGGGGATTATAGAAGCAGCACATTCGAAAAACTTGTGGAAAGATCTTTCGCTTCAGGTACGGATGTTAAGTTCCTGCCCTTTCCAAATGGGGAAAGGGGAACCAATGCGCAGGTGAATGTATTTGCAGCAGTCCGGGCAAACAGCGCCTATGCTTCCCAAGCAGGGGAATTCCTGGCCTTCTTGCTTTCAGATGAAATACAGGGCAGCACAGATGGGTTTACGGCTATCCCTGTAAACAACAATGCTGTTGTGCCAGCTTACCAGTACCGGTTTACTTTTGGAATAGAAGAATATGAAAAAAAAGCTGCAAAAAAAGCGGAGGAATTATTCCAGATCACACAGCAGGTTACAACAGCCCGGTTCTGCCAATATGAAAATTCCCTGATTTTCAATGCCGTCTTTATGACGAGTGAAAACAACACCGTAGAGGAAAAACTGGATGATTTAAAAAATGAATTGCGGTTCTATTTTGACGAATAAGAAAACGGAATAGATAAAAAATGGGCTGGAGCATATCTGAAAAATGCTCCAGCCCGGCTTATAGCTCTTTCTATACACTTCTATCAGCTTTCAATTGTGTGACTTCTTCAAGAGAAAGCCCCGAAATATTAACGATTTCCTCTAAGGCATATTTACCAGCCGCCAACATACGGAGCGCAACCTCTCTCATGCCCTCTTTCAATGTCTGGTTTCTCATATCTTCCATAGCCTGACACATAATCTCGATTCCCTCCTTGCTCTCTTTAAAAAATCTCACCCTGTCCGCCAGTATCCCATAAAACATATCCGCTGCGTCTGTGCAGGAAAAATCATGCATTAACTTCCCGATTGGCGTATCTCCACGGTAAGCGCCATTTACATACAGTATGTGCGAACCGTCCTCAAATCTTTCCCCAGTTCCTAAAAAGCACCGCTCAACGGGATAGAGCGGCAGCCCTTTTCCCATCACGTCATTTTCTGTGATAAAAATTACCCACGTTTCCGGCAGCTTGCCGAAGTCCTCGCCTTTCTTCAAAAGGTTAACATCCATCATACTGCTGTTGTACCTTGCTCTTTTTCTCCCGGCTCCTTTGTCGGAGCGCTGTACTTCCACATTCAGTTTTGCCCCTGTGCTGTCCGTAGCCAGGATATTCAGCCTCACCGAACGGTTCAGCAGGTTCTCCACAAATACCTGGGTGCGAACGTCCAGCACCTTTAAATCCGGCTTTTCCAGCACAATCTGCAATACCAGTTCCATGATTGGCGTATCTCCCTCAAAACACTTTGTGAGGAAATCATCATCAAGCAGGCGAAAACCTCTTAACCTATGTAAATCTTCCTGATGTTTCTTATCAATCTGTTCTGTGACCGTCAATCTCCCCACCTGCTTTCCCTTCCGTTTCCGTGTTTCCATACTACCATAAACATCCTGGCTTTACAAGCCGGGAACCAGAATATTTCTGAATCCAAACCTTCTGCTGTTACCGCTTTTTTACATCAATATATCATCATAGAGCGAGTACGGGACATCCTTTTGGTATCCTAGAACATATCTGAAAATTGCTTTCTGCTGGATGTATTCCGCAAAGTGGAAGGATACAGGCGGTGGAAATGAATTTTCAAACACGCTCTAATCCAATCTATATAAAAATAAGCAACATCCCCAGAGAATTCTTGCATTATAGATACAAATAGTGTATTCTAATATTGCATAAATTTTGCCTTACCCCAGGATTCTTTGGGAATTTTAGCTGGCGGCCATTGATTGGCCTGCCAAATGAAAATATATTTTTTATTGCAGCGGCAGTTTTGGATTGCCGTTAGATTGGAGGAAAAAGTTATGGAAAGAACCGCAGGTATTTTACTTCCTGTTACCAGCCTGCCATCCAAATATGGCATAGGCTGCTTTTCCAAAAGCGCTTATGATTTTGTGGACTGGCTAAAAGCTGCGGGACAGTCTTATTGGCAGATACTGCCCCTAGGGCCTACCAGTTATGGGGATTCCCCATACCAATCCTTTTCCACGTTTGCCGGAAATCCTTATTTTATCAGCCTTGAAGCCTTGATAGAAGAAGGGGTGCTGACAGAAAAAGAGTGCGATGGGGCTGATTTTGGCAGCCGCCCAAACGATATCCATTATGAAAAACTCTATAAAAACCGCTACCCCCTTCTGCGGAAAGCTTATGAGCGCAGCAAAATCAGTGAAAACCCTGATTATCTGCGTTTTATAGAGGAAAATAATTGGTGGCTTTCAGATTACGCTTTATTTATGGCGGTAAAAGACAGGTTTGAGGGAGTCCCATGGAACCAATGGGCGGAAGATATCCGGCTGCGGTGGGGGAACGCCATGGATTATTACCGGGAGGAACTGTATTTTGAAATTGAATTCCAGCAATATATGCAGTTTAAGTTCTATGAGCAGTGGAATGCCCTGAAAGCCTACGCAAATGAAAATGGAATCCGCCTGATCGGGGATATCCCCATTTATGTGGCAATGGACAGCGCGGACACCTGGGCGCACCCGGAACTGTTCCAGTTAGATGAAACACTTACGCCATCTGCAGTAGCCGGATGCCCGCCAGACGGGTTTTCCGCGGACGGGCAGCTTTGGGGCAACCCCTTATACCGCTGGGACTACCACCGGAATACAGGGTATGAATGGTGGATTTCCCGCCTTTCCTATTGTTTCCGCCTGTATGACGTTGTGCGGATTGACCATTTCCGCGGCTTTGACGAATACTATTCCATCCCTTACGGCGCAGAATCTGCAAAAGAAGGCCATTGGGAAAAAGGGCCGGGAATTGATTTGTTCCGCCATGTGGAACAGAGCCTTGGCTGGCATGAGGTAATTGCAGAAGATTTGGGCTATGTGACAGATTCTGTCCGCCAACTGGTCTTTGAAAGCGGCTTCCCGGGGATGAAGGTCTTAGAATTTGCATTTGACTCCAGGGATACAGGCTCTGCCAACGATTATCTGCCCCACAATTACATAGAAAACTGTGTGGCCTACACTGGCACCCATGACAATGAAACCATTACAGGCTGGTTCCAGTCCATAACAAAAAAAGAAAGGCAGATGGCCCGGGATTACCTGTGCGACCAGACAACGCCGGACCGCCTGCTGCACCAGTCCTTTATTTCGCTGATTATGCGCAGCAGTGCAAAATCCTGCATTATCCCTATCCAGGACTATATGGGATACGATAATACATGCAGGATTAATAAGCCCTCCACTGTGGGCATAAATTGGAGATGGCGATTAACAGAAGACGAATTATCCGAGGAATTAAAGGAAAAAATCCATGCCATGGCTATGCGGTATGGGCGTAAGAATTGGAATTAAAAAGGAATTTCCCTAAAAAAGAATCCTGCAAAGCAGGATTCTCCGCCTGCGGCGGGTCGCTTTGCGACAGATTTCATATCCTCCGCAGTGAGATAAAAACTTATTCCCACTCCTCTACCATAAACCCGCCGCTTTCCAGTGCGGCCCTGGCCTGTTCCATATGTTTGTGCCCATAAACCTCCATGTAACCTCCCATTACTTTACTGGATGCCTGGAATATTTCTTCCATTTGGCTTTGGTCCATACAGGCCATTTGCCCTGGGCTTTTTATTATGCCAAAAATCCTGCCATGTGCTACGCGGCCTGCTTCGTCCGTCAGTTCCACGGACAATTCCCCATAGTTCTCCTTCCATTTTTTTATCTGCCCCTGGTTCGGCGCAAATCCATGTTGATCCAAAAACGCCTGAAACACATCTTCCCCCAAAAACAATGCAGCCGTATTCCCCAAGGAAACCTCCCCTTCTGTTTTTTTCCAATCCAGAGGATAGGTTTCCAAATCAACGCCATCCAGCCTTGTTTCCAACGTATATCCCTCCATTTTCAAGGTAACGGCAGCAGAGGACACCGGCTCAAACCGGACTAATCCAGTGATATTCTGTAATTCCTCCGCATCCTTCCCCGTCAGTTCCTGCCCGGATTGGATGGTAACACGGTAAAGGTTATGTTCTTTTTGGTAATCCTTATAGACATGGAAGCAAACTGCTGCAAGCAGCAAAATGGCTGCGCCATGGACAATATCTTTGTACAAATTGCGCTTCCTCATTCTTCCCTCCTATTTCAATTTGGAAATCCTTTGGTAGTGCTTCATCCGTAAATAAAGCCATACAATAATTAAAATTAATACCAAAAATGCCCCCGCCAGAATAGTTATCCACCACTGGTTGGTCTTTGGCACCTCTTTTTCCACTTTTAATTCCACAATCTGCGGCTTTTTTATGGAAGTTTTCAACTCCTGCTTCTGTTCTGCCACTTTCCCTTGCTCATTTTCATAAGAAAATATCACTGTGCACACAGTATCGCCATATTTTTCCCCATTTTCCTCTATGGCATTGCCTTCATTATCCATACAAAGGTTTCCAGCAAATACGGAAATCTCCCCATCGGCAGCCGAACCAGGCTCCACTGTCCCAAGGAACAGCTCTTTTTCCGGAAACAGCCCCTTTCCCTCCAGGCGGACCCTTACATTGTAAATTACGGCAAGGCCAGAGTTCTGGATTTGGAACGTCAGCAAATCCGTGTCTGATTCATAAATGCTCTCTGGGAAGGAAAGGCCTGTAAGTTCTGCCTGCGGCGTCTGTATTATGGTAAGGGACACCGTTTCCGTGGAAGTATACGACGTTCCCTGCTTATCCTCATATTCAAACTGAAACTGTACAGGGACGGCTTCTGCCGCCGCTTTTTTCCCTACAGACACATTTTGGGATAAATCCATGGAAGCCCCGGCTCCTGCCCGGTCAAAATACCAGGATGTTTTTTCAAAAGAAATGTCTTTATGCTCGGAAATAATCGTAATTTTCAGGTTTTCCATTGCCCTTTTGCTGCTGCAGTTTTTGGCAGAAACAGACCAGGCCGTCTGGCTCCCGGCCTGCAGGGGGACGCCTTGCAGGCTGTTTGCAGAAATCATTACCCTGGGCTGATGGGAAATTTCCCCGTTCCCCTGCGTACCCCCGGGTAAACTGGAACCATCTGAAAAACCTGGGTTATCTCCCAATGCCCCTTCTCCTGCTGCATCCTCATTCCCTAAAATTTCACTTCCATCATTTTCAGGACTATTCCCATCTGCGCCCGTTGGGCCTTCCTTCTGGTCCCCTGTCTGGGAATCAGGTATCCCATCTGTAATTTCTACATAAACCGTAAACTCCTGCTGGATATTTTCTTCCTGTGTCTGAGCCTGCACAAAAAGCCGCAGGGGATATTGTCCGTTTACCCTATGCTCCTTAAGCTGTACCTGGCATTGGTAGAGGTAGATGCCGTCCTCAGACCTCTTTACTTTTTTCTGGTAATTTTTATAATAAAAAGGGCTGCTGCCCTCTTGTTCAAAAGAAATCCCAACAATGATCCGGTTATCCTTTGTTTCCTGTTCCAGACGGAATGGGATGATTAAGGACATTTTATTTTTTTTGATGGAAGGCTCATACCCTTTGGAAAAGGGGGCGTTCATGCCTTCGTACTTTTTATTGGCGTCAATCGTAACCATTGCGCCAGATTTTTTCTGTGTTTCCGCTGAAATTCCTCCGCCTGCCATTGCATGGGCTGGCGCAGCGGCAAACAGGAAAAACACCAAAGCAGAACAGGCAAAAATAAAACTGCAGGTCCTTCCCTTATGGTTCCGAAGCTTTTGGCGCTGTGTCCCAAAATAGCCCTTCCATTTCATATCTTAAACATCCTCCCTCCGTCCATCTCATAAACCTCATCGCATAGAATACGGATATCCTCGCTGTTATGGCTGGCAAGGATAATGGTTTTTCCCTGCTGTTTCAGCTCCAGCAGCAATTTACGGATATCCCCTACACCATGCTTATCCAGCCCATTAAAAGGCTCATCCAGAATCAGGAACTCCGGGTCTTCCATAATCGCCTGGGCAATCCCAAGGCGCTGGCGCATCCCAAGGGAATATTTTGCCACAGCTTTCTTTAAATCTGGATCCAGCCCTGCTTTCCTGATTGCTTCGCGGATTTCTTCCTTTGTAATCTTGCCCTTTAAACCCGCCAGGATTTCTAAGTTCCGCATCCCGCTTAAATTTGTAAGGAACCCAGGCGTTTCAATAATTACCCCAATGCTTTCCGGGAAATCAATTTCTGCCCCAATGTACTTCCCATTCACCCGGATGCTCCCCTCTGTCACTGGGAGGAACCCACAGATGCATTTCATCAGGACGGTTTTTCCAGAGCCGTTGTTGCCGGAAATCCCATAAACCTTCCCCCGCTCCATGCAGATGCTGATACCGTACAAAATAATGTCGTCCCCAAATTTTTTCGTTACATGGTCTATTTCAATATAAGCTTCCATTCCATTCTTCCTATCTATATTTACAATTCCCGGCACAGGCGTGCACTTTAAATTTCCTGCACCCGCCAGTACAGCAGCAGGCTGTGGATACACAGGGACGCAGCAGAAAATACAAGGAAAAACACCCATATCCCTGTACCGTCCTGCCCCCAGTTTTCCTTGCACAGAATCCATTCCCCCGGGTACAGGGCATACATATTCGGCAAATACCGTTCCTTCAGAATTACCATCATATAATACGCCACAAAAGGCAGGCCGTAAGCCATATAGTAATTCCGGAACGCCGCTGCAAAAATCCCCGACAGTTCTGCAAAAATCCCACCAACAAAGCTGACGCGCAAAAGGGTTTCCATTGCGCCCCGGATTCCCTCCCATGGGATTTTCCCTTCCAATTCCAGCGGGTAAAGGAAGAAAAAGCACAGCAGCAGCCCGAAAAACCCTGCCAGAAAAAATGGGAAAAAACCCCCGGCATAGATACACAAGGTCTTTTTCCAGGTATACCCGATCCTGCTAGTCCTTGAAATATATAATTTTAAGAACCCGCTGGAGGATTCCCTCACATAGGAAGCCCCCGGTGAAAGCACTGCTGCAATGGGAACTAAAAATAACATGATCTGGGATTCCACTGCCGTCTGGTAAAATTTCAGGAAACTCCCCTTTTCTAAGGGAATTACTATTTCATAAAAGGGAAAACCTGTTGCCATCCCCAGAAAAACAACCACTGACGCAGTCCAGAACCCCCTTTCCCGTAATAATTCTTTCACACCCTTTCCCACCCTTCTTTCCGAAAATTCTCCCAACTCCATCCCGGCAAAATTAGCGTGCTGGGCCTTCTGGCTTGTGCCAGCATAGGAAAAAACTCATTCCCCAGTAAAGGAACCGAAATTATATTTTTTCAAAGTATGGAATGCCAGTGCGGACAAAAACAGCAAAATCCCCAGGAACACCATGCAGGACTGCCCAATCGAAGGGAGGACATCGTACCCAAAATCATGCATCCCATACGTTGCATGGTTCAAGGGGCTTATCCAGCCGCTCAGCCGCCGTACCAAAAACATTTCATATTCCTCTTTATGGAGAATTTTAGCTAAAATGTCAGGGTTCAGCAGGAACCCATAAAGGCTGTAGGAAAGCCCTGCGCCAATCGCCGCTTTTTTGCCCATTTTCATCTGGAACCATAACATCAAAAATGTTAAGGTTAAGGCATAGCATACCAGCAAGGCCATAATCTGCAGGCTGCAGGACAGGGGGCTGGTGCTCTCCATGACTTTTACAGTAGATGGGACTGACAGCTCTTTCCCCATTTGGGAATAGGCAAGGAGGGCAGCCGTCTTGCTCCAAATATTCCCCACATACGTTTTCTGCATGCACAGCAGGCTGGTTACAAGGATGACATACAGCATATACAGCACTGTTGCCAGAAAAATATAGAAAAACTGTGCCAGAAGCCACCGCCACTTTTTCATCCGAAGCAGCATATAGGGGGTAAAAGGGCTTAATTTAGGCAAATCCAAAAATAGCAGGATCAGCAGCAGGGAACACAGGAGGATAGAGGTGGCGTCCCCAAAGGTCCAGATAAACGGCTCTAAGGCCTGCATCGGGGAATCATAGTAATCGGCTACCATCATCGCCCTGTCGCTTAAGAAAAAGCATAGGATAAAGGAAAACAGGAATGTAACCACTACCCTGGGGTTCCTGAAAAACCCTAAGAAATTCCACCTTACCGCTGCCGCTACCTGCTTTATGGATTCCATGCTTCCGGTTCCCCTTTCTTTTAATAGCCTAAGCCACGGTCAATAACAGTTCCGTCAATGGCATTGATTGTCATGTAACTGGTTGTGGAATGTTCCCCATTATTCTGTTCAGAATACCCGTCCGTTTCTACGTCAAATCCCCCGAAAAAGTCCCAGACCGGCACCAGAATCCCTGACGAACTATCTACCGTAGGGTCATAAATCCTACTGTAGCCTAACTTTATTTTCTTAATATGGTATGTCTTTTGCTTTTCAAGTTCTGAAATATCTGCATTGGACACCTCCATCATCTGCTCATATATTTTTACAATGCTGTCAAAATCCATTAGTTTTACATTCTCCGTCTGGATGCCCTCCAGATTGTAAGGGCTGAAAATTTCCGCCTTCTGGATGCCGTCGTCCCCTACAATGACTTCGCATCTTTCATAGCTCCAAGGAACCAGCGTACTGTCATGGTTCTCCAAACCTCCGCCATAGGCACTGGTATTGGTAATGGGCATCCCATCCAACACTCTGGTAAAATAAAAGATATACCCTCCATCCAATATGTTTTTTTCAGTGGGGTTCCCCTCCCCGTCATAATAGGCCGTATAGCCCCATCCATTCAATTCCAAGTCCCAACCCAGCTTCTCTATGGGCTCTTTGGCAATTTTTTCTGCATCCTCATAGGAAATCCCTGCCAACCCTTTTAATGTTTCTTCTGACAGGGAATGGAAATCTTCCCTTTCAATATCCATCAGGTATTCTTCTTCCAGCCAATGGGGAAATTTTCCGGCATCCAGCCCATCGTCCCTCTCCTTTTCAATTCTTATGGTTATGTCTTTGGAATGCTCTGCACCGTCCCGTTTAATCAGGTAATTATAAATCCCATTGCCTGTTTCCACTACGCCCCAAAAGCTGTCCTTGTCTACCTCCTTTTGGGCTTCTTCCCCTGTCCCGTTTACCCATTCCAGGCCAAAAGACGGGGTCACTTCCTTTTTTTCTATTTCATCCGGCGCATGCTCCAGTTCTGCTTCATTCCGCGCAATTTCCTCGTCAATGCGGAACATCAATTCCCCGTTTTCATCTGTCCCATACCCATAGGGATCTAAATTTCCTTCCGACTTATATTTTTTCAGCTTTGTAATTTCTTCCTGGTACCGTTCCTTGGTCCATTGGTAATATCCATGGGCATGGTATATTTTATCCCCTTCAAAAAAAGCTTTGGTGACTTTGTCAAACAGCTCCTGGCTTGCTTCCTGTGCAGATACCTTGTAGGTGTTTATGGAATCTGCTTCCGGCAGGATAATTTCAGCGTCTGTATCAATGACAAGGGCGCCATTTTCATAGGTCGCTTTGTTCTTGTAGGTTTCCGGGGCTTTTACAATATTGCTTATGTTCCCCTTTGCTTCTTCCGTGCTCTCATACTGATTCATATTGTCTGTGCTCTTTTGCTTTACAATGGAATTTTTGGGTGTTTCCTGGCAGCCTGCTAACAGGCTTGCGCCTAGGATTGCCGCGAAAATAGCTTTGTATTTCCATTTATAGGCCTGTGCGGTGTTTTTTTGTTTTATTTTTATTTGTTTTATTTTCATAGGTATCCTTCCTTTCTCTCTGCATGGCCGTAATATGATATGGGAACTCCCTTCTAATACCCAAGGTCCCGGTTAATCACAGTCCCGTCTATGGCATTAATTGTCATAAAGCTTTGTTTGGAATGTTCCCCATTATTCTGTTCATAATGCCCATCGATTTCTGCGTCAAATCCCCCGAAAAAGTCCCAGACTGGCACTAAAACCCCTGCCCTGTTATCAACATTTGGGTCATAAATCCTGCTATAGCCCAATTTTATTTTGTTTACATGGTAAGTCCTCTGCTTTTCAAATTCCCCAATATCTGCGTTGCTGACTTCCATCATCTGTTCGTATATTTTCATAATGCTGTCGAAATCCATCAGCTTTACATGCTCCGTCTGCACCCCTTCCACATGGTAGGGATTAAAAATTTCTACTTCCTGGAAGCCGTTATCCCCTATAATAATTTCACATCTTTCATAGCCCCAAGGAGTCAGCGTGCTGTCCATATCCTCCAGCCCGCCGCCATAGGAGTCTGTATGGGTAATGGGCATCCCATCCAACACCCTGGTAAAGAAAAATACATAGCCCCCATCCGTAACATTTTCTTTTCTTACATTGCCTTCCCCATGGTGGAACAGGGCATAATCCCAATCCTGGATTTCCCAGCCATAGCCCAGTTTCCCTACATGCTCTTTGGCAATTTTTTCTGCATCCTCATAAGAAATGTCTATCAGGCTTTTTATCTCGTCTTCCGGCATCCCTGAAAAGCTTTCCAACTTTACATCCATCAGATACCGTCCTTCCACCCAATCCATAAATTCCATTGGGTCTGGCACGTCGTCCCTTTGTTTTCTAATGTCAAATTTTACATCTGCTGACACTTCCCCAGAAGTAATGGTATAATTGTAAATTCCATGTCCGGTTTCCGCTATTCCGTAAAATTCATGTTCATTTACCATTTTCTCGGCTTCTTCCCCTTTCCCGGAAATATATTCCAATCCAAAGGAGGGCTTTACTTCTTCTTTTATGATTTCCTCCGGCGCATCTGCCAGTTCCTGTTCATCCCTTGCAATGACTGCATCAATGTCAAAATACAGTTCGCCATTTTCATCTTTCCCATATTCGTATGGGTCAAGGTTCCCTTCCGCCTTATACTGTTTCAGCCTTGTAATTTCTTCCTGGTACTGCTCCTTGGTCTGCTGGCTGTAACTGTAGGCATGATAAAATTTTGCCCCATCGAAAAACGCGTTGGTTACCTTGTCAATCAATTCCTGGTTTACTTCTTCTGCAGTTACCTTATAAGTATTTACCATTTCCACATCCGGTAGGATGATTTCTGCATCTGTGTCAATGGTTAAGACGCCGTTTTCGTAGGTAACCTTATTCTTGTATGTTTCTGGTGCATTTACCATTTCCTTAACGCTTGTGCTTGCGCTTTCATACTCCTGGGCCTTGTCTGCGCCCTTCTGTTTTACAATAGAATTTTCCGGGGTTTCCTGGCAGCCTGCCAGAAAGCCGATGGCAAGTGCTGCTGCAATGGCTGCCATATATTTCTGTTTCATAAACTCCTCCTGTTCTTTTAGGTTTACCTGATTATAAATGTATCAGTACACTATAATTATCGTAACAGATCCTTTTTTGGAAATATTCATTCAGTTGTAAAGGATTGGTAAAGGATCCACTTGCGCAGAATCATTGACAGCCTATCGCTATCACAGCCCCAAAACACGCCCTGGGTAAAATGAAATTTTCGTCCCCTCCCCAACCTTACTTTCAATTTCCATATGCCCATGGTGCACTGCTGCAATCTGCTCACACAATGCAAGCCCCAGCCCCATGTTCCCGCTCTTTCTGGACCGGGACTTATCCACGCGGTAGAAAGCTTTGCGGACTTTATCCACTTCCTCCGGCGGTATTCCACATCCTTCGTCCCGCACCCACAGGGAATGGCTGTCCGCCCCAAGGTAAATATGGCTGCCCGCCCCGGACGCCATAATACTGTTATTGATAAGGTTTATCAGGAAGCTTGTCATTAAATCGGCATCCAGGCATTTCCGTTTCCCCTGGTAATCCCCTTCCCGCACCAATGCAATGCCAGTTTCTGTAAGCCTGTGCCTTACGCTGTCTTCCACTGCACCAAACAGCTTTTCCACAGGGAATTCCTGCAGCTCCACCTTACATTCCGGCTCATACAGCTTTGTCAGTTCCATCATTTTTTCTGACAGGCGTGAGAGCCTTCCGCTTTCCTGATGGATATAGCCGAGGGCCTTTTCTTCCTGCTCTTTGGACAGCTTTACCCCCAACAAAGTTTCCGAATACCCTTTTATGGCTGTCAGCGGGGTCTTTAACTCATGGGACATGCTGCCGATTAACTGCCGCTGGGCTTCATTTATGGCCTGCAGAGGCTTTGTGATTTTCTTAATCAGGAATACAAGGAGAAGGGCCATCCCAAAGGACGCCGCAACCGACAGCAGCAGTTCCTTTTTCACAAGTTCCCAGCTTTTTTCATAAATTGAAGTTAGGTCCACTTCATAAAACAGGTAATACCCATCCAAAGGCACTCCATAAGTCCCATTAATATCTCCGTGATAAAATATCAAAAGATGCCTGCCATTTACCGTTTCCATTTGGCAGTTCCAATAATAATCCCCACTGCCCTTTTCGATATTCCCAATGTCAAATTCATATGGGCTGTTGTTGAACAGCTCTTTTGTCCCTTTATACAGCGCAGAATTTTCCGGCATGGTATTGCGGAAAAAATAAACCAGCGCATGGTCAGCTATATTCTCTTTTAATTCCAAGTTTGATAATTTACGGTTATAATCGGAAACAGCCTTTTCAAAAATCCTATACTCTTTTTCCTTCATTAAGTCTATTTTTTCCTGCTGGCTGGTAAAAATCACATAAAATGAAAAAGCCTGCGCCAGCACAAAAAGCAATGTGGACGCAGTAAGCGCAATTTTTTTTATCATGTCCATGGCAAAACCTCCTTAGAAAACCTGGTTTTATCTAACTAATATTATAATGGATTCCTGAAAAGAAAACGACAAATAATTGTAAACATTCCGAAAATGATTAATTTATGCAAAAAAATAAAGGCGTCATTTGTATAATAATTAGAAAGGGGGACAGAACCATTGAATCCAGAGTTGATTGAACAAACAGTCCGTGATTATTCTGGCAAGTTATTGAAAATAGCTTATACCTACACAAAGAATACATGTGATGCAGAAGACATTGTCCAAGAAGTCTTTCTCTCTTTCATCACATCACGGCAAGAGTTTGCATCACAGGAACATATCCGGGCGTGGCTCATACGGGTAACCATCAACAAAAGCAAAAACCACGTAAAAAGCGCATGGATTGCGAAACGTTCCAAAATGCCGGAACCATGTGAGGAGCTGTCCTGTCTTGAACTGCAAAAGAAAGACGGCTTATTCAAGCTTAGCCGCCACCCCTTAAAAGCGAAAGAAATGCTTATCATAGACTTTAACTTAACGGTTAACAGCAACAGTACCATATCCCTGCAGGGTTCTATGAAATATGCAGATTCAAATTATGGCATTGGCTATCTGCTCAACGGCACATTCCATGATGTCCAAAAAACTTCTATGGATGGCACGGTTGACTGCAGCGTTACTTTAAAAGAAAGCGGAACCTTTTATTGGTGCATTAACAACACCTCCGGGAACACAAATTATTTCAGCGGGAACATACAGTACCGCCCTGATCCCCCGGTTTACCGGGATTATGGGGCTGGCGCAATTTCTGCAGAAGAAGGCTGCACCATACAGCTATCCCATATCCAAGGCCTATTAGGGGATACAGAAATCACAGGTATTTTTGTCTATTGCCACGAAAAAAATATGGCAAAGGAATACCCGGAGGATACCGACAGCATCACATTTACAGTTCCGGAAAAAGGGACTTACAGTATTTATGCCATTACAAAACAAGGCGGCTTAATGGACCTTAACGCCTACCTCTCAGTGGATTATCCTTCAGATTATAAAATTAGCAATACAACCTGATCCAAATGGCGTTTTTCAAATAACCGGATGGGACTGCCCCATCAGACTTCCATCCGGTAACCAACCCTTGGCACTGTAATAATCACATCGGAAAAATCCAGTTTTTTACGGATATTCCCCACATGTACATCCACTGTCCTGCTTTCCCCCTCAAAATCCACGCCCCAGAGGATATTCAGGATTTGGTCCCTTGTAATCACCCGGTTCCGGTATTTCCAGAACACTAAAAGGCAGTCAAATTCCATGGGCTGCATGGAAATTTCCACCCCGTTTTTATGCACTGTCCTCTTTTTCTCATTAATTACCACATCGCGGATACAGATTTCCTCGTTTTCCACTTTCCCGCAGCGTTTCAGGATATTGTCCATGCGGACAAGGAGCTCTAACATTTCAAAGGGCTTAACCATATAGTCCTCTGCCCCGCTCCTTAAGCCCTTTACTTTGCTGGGCAAATCTCCCTTGGCAGTCAGGTAAATCACAGGGATCCCGTGCTCTTTTAATTCCCCTAACAGCTCAAACCCGTCTTTTCCGGGAAGCATAATGTCCAGCAATGCAAGGGCGTAGTCATCCTGTTCCTTCAAATGGCGGCTGAATTCCATGCCGTCAAAAAATGGGATGGGCTGGTAGCCTGCTATTTCTAAATTCATGCAGATTAAATCGTTGATGGCTGTTTCATCTTCGATTACTAATATTTTTTTCATATCATCACCAGCTATATTATAATGGAAATTTGGAAAGAATACGATAGTTTTTTGTAAAGAATCTGTAAAACTGCTTGCAATACATCGCAAGATGGCTTTTTCTTTCTATATAATCCATTTTTATAGTTCCCCATTGGTCCAAAGGACACTCCACAATCCATAAGTTTTTCCCATATAAATCCCAGACGACTGCCTTCCTGCATCCGTATCATGGGAATATGTTACATATTTCACTTCTTCCAATGGGCATCCTGCATACATCTCCCAAACAGCATCCCCCGCAGGCACATCTTCTGCCTTATCTAAGGATAAATTATCATCATCTACCATACTTGGGGTAAATTCAGCCTCCAGTTCCTGACTAACGGTGATAGTATCACTACCATATATTCCATAAACATCTTCCAAAAAACCAACAGAAAATGCCCCTACCCAATTTGCATAATAGCTGCACAGGCAGTCTTCCATTGTTTCCGATCCAAAATCCAAGGACATACTCCTAACATATGGGAATTCTGCTTTTCTGCTCATTGCCCCGCTAAATGCGTAGTATGTTCCACTTTTTTTAACAAACAGGAACTATTTGGGAAATTTGGATTTTCATATTCCAAAAAATCGTTTACATTGCTGCCATCATCAAATATCCCTTCACCATAATTGTTTGTTTCTCCAAAAGAACAAGTTGTATCTTTAAACGTAATTTTTTTGTTTTTCTCCTCCCCCTTTTTTGCCGGATCTAAAACATACCAATCCCCCTCTATTTCAGAGGGCTTTTCCGTTTCCTATTCTTGGAAATCCACATCTATCCCGCTATCTGTACTTTCCTCCCACAGGTTTTCCCCCATAGGCTGCTGCATTTTCATCCTTTTGCCCGCATCCTGCCATTTGGCATAACAGGATGCAAAACACCATTAAAAACTTCCATATATTCCCAAACTATTTCATATATTTTTCTCCATTACATTTTATTACACTTTTATTTTCCTCGTCTTACTATAGCTGCCATATACTTTACTGCCAGTGGAATCTGCCTTATAGGCACGCACCCGTACATAGTATGTTTTTTTCTTTTTTAGCCCTTTCACCGTTTTTGACAGGGATGATGCAGTCACTTTTTTGGTAGAACTCCTGAATTTTTTATTGGTGGAATAACAAATTTCATACCCTTTCGCTTGGCTGACTTTCCTGTATTTGACTGTAAATTTTCCGCTTCCTCGTTTTTTCAGGGAAGTGATCGCTGCTTTTTTCGGTTTCGTTACCTTATCCCATTGCGCATATACTGTCCGGGAACCGGAAGATGCCGGACGTACATAAGCATTTATCCTCTGTCCCCCTGACCTCTCTAAATACCACCCACGGAATAAATAGCCTTTCCGTTTCGCTATGGGAAGGTTCCCAAGCTGCTGGTTAAGCTTTACTGTAATGGTTTTCTGGCCTACGACTACGCCGCCATTCCCATCAAAAACCACGGTAAATGTCCCTTGTGCTGCACTATTTGTATTGGCAGGGTTTTGCGGGACTGTGGGCGCAGAAGGCTTTGTATTTGGGTTCGTTGGATTGGTGGGAGCTGTTGGCGCACTGGGGTTTACCGGATTAGCTGGAACTGCTGGTTTACCGGGATTTGCCGGGTTGGTTGGGGCCGTCGGCGTACTGGGGTTTACTGGAGGTTGCGGCTCCTGTTGGTTTTTCTGTACCAATTGGACGGGGACATGGGCTACCGCCTCATTCCCTGCCGGGTCGTAAGCATAAATATGGGTAAGATATTCCCCCATCTCATAATTATGGTCTGAAACATTAACGTGGTAAGTATAAAAACTTCCCTCTGCCGTCCCGCTGCATGCGCTGTTTGTCACCCAATTTGGAAATAAATCATCCTGCTCATGGTATAAAGTCCAAGTGGGGAACTGTACCCGGTCTACCCGGAAATTATCCGTTACCGTACAAGTAACCGTGTATCCAGTTTCTGAAACATCTGTAATTGACACATCCGTTATCACTGGTTTCTGATCGTCCTTTATCGTAAAATTCCCTGTGCCGCTTTCATAAGTTACACCATTTGCCCTTGCCCACAGGCGGAAGGTATAGGTTTCCCCTTGCCGCAGCCCAGTAGGAAGGGCTTCTCCTACAATATTTAACTCTTGGTTGACAGTGGAAGTATTCAGCCCACAGGCTTCGCTATGGTTTACCACCAAATTTCCGGCAGAATCCCAAACCTTTGCCCCTACATCGGAAACAGTTAAGCGGTTTGGGTTGCTGACCGTGCCTTTCAGCAATGCATTCCAAATGTCTGTCCATCCAACTTCGACAGCGGAATAAGACAGCTCCCCTGCCGGAGTGCTGCTCCCTGCACCTAAATATACATATCCTAAGAACGCCCCATTCCTCCCGCTTTCCAACGTAGCTTTTGACATCGTATGTATCAGGCAATACCCTGTATTTGCATTGGAATTAGCCCCTTGATAACCGCCTTCACTGACGACTGCCTGGTTCCCGCTTACGCTTTCTACCACAGCAACATGGTTTTCATAACATGCCAACGCTTTTGCCTGAAGGGTACTCCCACGGGAAAACCCAAAGGATTTGTATGCAGAATCATACCAGCTTTTCCCGGAATATATGGTGCAGTTTGCACCTGTCAACTGGTTTACCCTTGCAGACGCAAACCATGCACAGCCGGAAGGCCCGTAAGCATATTGGCCCCAAGTTGGGATATTCGCATAGTTAGTATAAGGCGCAGCGTTAATATCAATAGAAATACCGCCTGTGCCATTCCCGCCAATGCCGCTGGGGGCTAAGGCATATGCATTTTTCGGCGCCATCCAGAACAAAAATAGTGACAAAATAATTAAGAATGCCCCTTTGGCCTTTCTGTAGGATAAATTTTTTCCCATCACTTTCATCTCATTCTCCCTTCTGCTTTTTCTGCCCATTCAAAGTTATAACTGCCCGAGAGCGTATTTGAAAATTGTGGAAATGAATTTTCAGACACGCTTTAATATTTTAATTCCATTTTAAAATGTAGTACCCGGTCGTATAATAGCTCCCAACCCTCAGATAATATGTCCCTCTTGGAAAGTTACATACAAGCTTATCTTTTCCTTTAAACACCCAAGTCACAAGATCATCCTTTGGCAGGAGCTTCCCTTTATTATCCACAAAATCAAAGGTATCCCCCCGGACTACCAAAAGCTGCAGGAACAATCCCATGTCTAAATTTGATTCTTTTATTTTAGAATTAACAGAAATCGTAACTTTTGATCTTTTTGGGACATTTATTTTATAATAATGGGATTTATCTACATCAAACAAGAGATTTTTTACCGTTGCCCCTTTCTTCAAAAGCACCGCGCCCCTTAACCTTTCCCCTGCTTTATTGATTTTCGCAACCGGCGTAAAGGAATAACGGATTTTATATTTTTGGCTGCCGCCCACTGCCAGATAATACGTCCCTTTTTTCACTGCCCATGAAAATGATAATTTATTTTTTGCACCAAAATAATTTTCATTTTTATAAATTGATTTTTTTGAAGAATCCAATAAATTTACAAATGCAGATCCCTCCTCTGTCCCCTCGGTTCCATAACCATACTCCTGCTCCTGATACTTGTCTGCACCGGGAAGCTTTGACACCTTGGCATCCACAATGATATACCCCTGCTTTGGTACCTTAATTTTATAATAGGACGTGCCATAATCTTTGTATTCTAACGTCCCATCCTTATCTTCCTCCACATAAGCCCCGCCCTGCCCAGACAGCCACTTTTTATTCTTCATGGCAGTATCTGCTGCAAATATGGTAAGGCTGCATGGCAGTACACAGAGAACCATCACTAAAAAACCAAGCAGTTTTCTTTTGTTCCTCATAAAATCACTCCTTTTTTTTTACTTATTAGAATATTTTTTATAGTTATAGATTATTATACTATAACTATAAAAAGATTAAAGTTAAGATATGTTTTTTTATAATTGGGCATAATTTTCGGAAATTGAAAGGGATTGGTAACCACTATGGAAGATTTGGATTTTGCCTTTATCGGGCAGAGAATACGCGAACTGCGCAATGAAAAAATGCTTACCCAAGAATATGTTGCCAATGCTGTGGATGTAAATGTTTCCCATATCAGCAACATTGAAACTAATAAAGTTAAGGTATCCTTAACCCTCTTAGTCCGCATCTGCAATGTGCTGGGCACTACGATAGATTATGTGTTGGAACGCGGATACCATTGCCCAGATTTTATTATGGAACGGGAGCTTATTAATATTTTTAAAGATTTAGGGAGAGAAAAACAAGAACTATTGCTTCGGATTGCAAAAGTTTTATAATTCCAATGAAGGATTTGGAGCAGAATTTTCCAGAGATGAAAATATTGTTTTTTCCCTTGACATCCATTCAAATACATGCCCCAAACCTGCGGAAAACCCCCACTGTCATCCGTTTAAAGGCCTTCATCATCTGCACATACCCGCTAAGCTGGAGCCGCAGTTCCCCAGTTGCCAAAGGCTTCGGGCCATCTGCCGTAATCCTGCATGCAACCTCTACGGCGCTGTCCGCAGGCAAATCAGAAATTGCCCCGTTATTCCGCACATCTACATACTGGATATCACCCGTATCATTATAGATAGACTGTATCAGGTTGCAGGCAGCATCTGAATATTTTCCCCCGCCCCGCATGGTTTGCATATTTCTCCAACAGCTCCTGAAACCGGGATTCCCCGTTGACAAACACATCCGTAGCAAAAACAAAGTGGTTGATCCCCTGGGTTTCCATTGTCACTTCCTGTTCTTCTGCCCCAAGCATTTTTGCAAAGGCCAATGGCTCTCTGGAAATTCGTATGGTGGATAATTGCCTCAGTTACCATGACCGCCGGGTTTGTAAAGTTAATCAGCCATTCATCCGGGCAGAGCTCCTCCATATCTTTGACAATATCAAATATAACAGGGATTGTGCGGAATGCCTTAAACATCCCTCCTGCGCCGTTGGTTTCCTGCCCAATCATGTCGTGGCTTAATGGAATCCTTTCATCCAGCACACGGGCAGGCAGGCGCCCAACCCTCATCTGGGTCGTGACAAAATCTGCACCTGGCAGGGCTTCCCGCCTGTCATAGCTTAACTTAATTTCCATAGGGACGCCGGCCTTCTTTACCATGCGTTTTGCCAGTGCACCTACTATTTCCAGTTTTTCACGGCCTTCTTCAATATCTACCAGCCACAGTTCCCGCACTGGCAGGGTATCGTACCGTTTGATAAACCCTTCCACCAATTCCGCTGCTGAAAACATTAAAAAAGCAGACATTATGACGCTTGGGCCTCAGGTTCGGTTCCTTGAATCCAAATTGCCGTGCTGGGCATGGCGTTTACCATTTCGCTGGGCTACCATCTGGCCAAATCTTATGATGTAAACCCCATCGCCGGCGGGGTTATCGCATTTTCTGCAGTAGTTACCTGCATGAACCAAAGCGCTGTTTTTGACTACGCCCTTCCCGGGGTAGCAGAAACTTCCCTCGACGCATTGAAAGGGGCTGGCTTGGATGTTGCAGCAGACGGCGCAGGGGGCGTGGTATTAGGGCTCCTTTCCACCATGATTTACGTCAAGCTGATGCAGAAGAAGGTTACCATGAAGCTTCCGGCTTCTGTGCCCCCTGCGGTAAGCAATGCATCTGCTTCCATTATCCCGGGCACAATTGCAATTTATACATTTGGCATTATAAGGCAGATCTGCGTCATGGCCACAAGGTTATATCCCAACGACCTGATTGTAGAATGGATCCCAAAACCGCTCCTTGGGTTTTACAGGGCGTATTCAGCGTTGCGCTTGTATCCTTCTTAATCCAGCTATTCTGTTTTTTCGGCCTGCATGGCGCAAACCTGCTTGCACCGATTACAGAAGGCGTTTATACGCCGGCGCTTCTGTCCAACCTGGAAGTATGGAATACCACACATTCAGTAGAAGAAATGCCGTACCTTTGGACCCGCGGCTCCTTTGATGCATTTACAATGGCAGGCGGTTCCGGATGTACCCTTGCATTCTTGATTGCAATTTTCATCTTTTCCAAACGGGACGACCAAAAGGCAATTGCAAAACTGGGCGCACCCATGGGCGTATTCCAGATTAATGAGCCGGTTATTTTCGGCATACCAATTGTGTTAAACCCTGTATACTTTATCCCATGGCTCCTTGCCGCACCGATTTGCGCAGTGATTGCATATGGGTTTACGGCAATGGGAATTATCCCGCCTGTATTTATCCAAGTGCCATGGGTTATGCCTGTAAGGATTTACGCATTCCTTACAACGGGAGGTAACTTTGTCGTCTCATCCAAATGGGCGCCATACCGATGGCTGAAAATAGCAGGCATCACAGCCCATGTTTATTAAAGGGGACTGTCCACTAATTTTTTAGTGCAACAGCCCCTTTCCAATTATCATTTTAAGGAGATATTTTCATCATGGAAGGAATGGAAATGACATGTTTTGAAATAGTTTCTAATGTAGGGACTGCCAGAGGGTGTTATGTAGAGGCAATCGACCTGGCTACAGAAGGGAATTTCGAGGAAACAGAGAAAAAATGAAAGCAAAAATGGGGAACACAGGGGACGTAAAGGTGGAGATTACCGAGCTGGATGCGCCCGCTGTTATTCCGCAGAATTTACTAGAGCGTGTCTGAAAATTCATTCCCGCCATCTGCATCCCCTAATTTGCGTCATATTTCTGCCAAATTCAGTCAACGTAGCCCGCTACGCCTCCTTCATTTGGCAAAAATCTCCCACAAATTGTAGAATACATCTGTCAGAAAGCAATTTTCAGACACGCTCTAGCGCAACCGGGAAAAATATGATATCATATTCCATAGAGCCTTTGGGGCAGGAACAGATAACGTTTACTTATACGGAAGATTTTTCTGGTAAATCTGCGTCCCATAATTGGAATTATAAAATTATCGGAGCCCTTTATAAACGGGGCGCCAAGAAGAAAACAGCCCGCAAGCTGCATGACATCGAATCTTATATCAGGCAAGGATAACCAACCAGTATGCAGTTGGCTGGTAAAGGAGGAGAACCATGGAATTAGGCATTTCAATCTATCCCGGGCATTCCAACAAAGAACAGGATGCCGCTTATTTAAAACTTGCTGC